>Ga0182015_10002930_pt1 | contig 19816 bp, 15 predicted proteins | sample 712P3MmetaG_FD_120478 | JGI IMG/M metagenome (GOLD analysis project Ga0182015, IMG submission 120478) | Permafrost microbial communities from Stordalen Mire, Sweden - 712P3M metaG | ecosystem: Environmental > Terrestrial > Soil > Wetlands > Permafrost | place: Sweden: Stordalen | collected...
AGCGAATAGTTGTCCAGCATGTAATAGGCGGAGAGCTGGCCAAAGCGGCGATTGGTTCCGTCAATGCGGAGGGCTCCTTTGTCGTCGCCCAGCGTCTCGTTGTAGGCGGAGGAAGAGAATGTGCCGTTGGAGATGTTGGGTACCGGGATATATTGCAGAAGTTTGGTCGCCGGAACGGACCACGCGGATTTCGGGATTGTCGCGTTGGGGAGAACGCACTGCATGGAAGAAGTGCACCCGGCTACGTAGTATGGCTCGCCCGCGGATACCGGATAGCCGAGCTGTTTGGAAAGAATGCCGGCCCAGAACGACCCGCTCACCGTCGAGGGAACCAAGTCTCCGTTTACGTCCGTAGTCACGAACGGATTCCCCCCGTTATCGGGGCTCTCGAGATCCGAGAAGTTACCGGCGCGTTCCTCGAGCGACGGAACTGGAATCTGCCCAGTATCAACGCCTTCCGCCAGCCGCGTGCCTTGGTAATCGGCAAAGAAAAAGATTTCATTTTTCCGAATCGGGCCGCCTACCGTGCCGCCAAATTGATTTTGGTCGAATTCACCGCGCGTAGTGGAAAAAAAGTTGCGTGCGTCGAGATCGGTGTTGCGCAAAAACTCGAACGCGTCTCCATGAAATTCGTTCGAGCCCGATTTCGTGATCACCTGTATGCGGCCGCCGCTGTAATTCCCATACTGCGCTTCGAAGTTGCCGGTCAGAATGCGGAACTCGGAAATAGCGTCGAGGTTAGGAATGATTGCGGCGCCCATGGTGAATCGCTCGACCACATCAGTGTCATTCACGGTGAACCCATTTGAATATTCGCGCTGGCCATTGATGGAAATAGTGGCCGGATCGAGATCGCCTGAGGGAAAAATCACGCTCGCGCCGGCAGCCTGTATCGAGGTTCCGGAAATCGTCGTGACCGGCGCAACTCCGGGTTGCAGAGCAAGCAGGTCGGTGTAGCTGCGGCCATTTAGCGGAGAGGATTGTACGAGCTGACCTGAAACCACTTCTCCCAACTGCGTGTCCGCAGTTTCCGCTGAAACGGCCGATTGGTTCACGGTAACGGCATCCGACTGCGGCCCCAGTTCAAGGGTTACGTCAACCAGCCGGGCACGATCGGCGTCAATTACGATCGCGGCGCGGCGATAGGGTTTGAAGCCCGCGGCGTCGATTTGCAGGTCGTATGTGCCAACGGGCAGCTCGAGAAAGGAGAAAGCTCCCCTGGAGTTGGTGACCACGGTTTGCGAGGTGTTCGTATCAAGGCGCGTGAGGCTGATCTTGGCGCCCGCGATGACGGCTCCGCTCTGATCCGCAATCGTTCCTGAGATGCTCCCGCCGGTGTCCGCGCGGAGCGGAAGAGCAAAGGAAAATGAGACGAGCAGAATAAGCCCAAGACAAAAGGACTTCACGGCGCGGCCTCCCCGACCGATCAAAAAAAATATCACCGTACGAGCCTTATCTCGCCCCCAGAATCCGAATCCAAGGGCGCGCCTTTCTCTCCGATTGCCGTTTCAGTTCTCTTGCGTCACTCCATCCCGTATCCCCGGATGCACGTCGCTTCAGAAAGTCAACCGAGCAGCCAATTGCAACTGCCTCGGCGCGTTAGCCGAAAAAATTCGGCCGAACGTTGAGGGATTGTCCGCGTAATTCTGCGGCAGATCGAAATTCGCGCGATTGAAGATGTTGAACGCCTGCACTTCGGCGGAAAGCTTGTAGCGCTCTGTCAAATTGAAAATGCGATAAAGCGAAACATCGAAAGACGCGAATCCAGGACCGCTCAGGCTGTTGCGCCCGGCATCGCCAAAGGTATAGGCGGGAGCGATCGCAAAGGCGCTGGTGTTGAACCAGCAATCCACAGTGCCCACCGGAATTGGCGCTCCGCCGCTGGAATTGGGGCAGGTGCCGGTATTGGGATTGCCAACGAGATTGGGCCGATCCGTGCCCGCGGAGCTGCCGCCGGTGTTGCCCGTATTGCCGTTGTCGGAGGAAATGATGGGAGTGAACGGCTGGCCGGTGCCCGCGCTGGCGATTCCGCGAAACTGCGTGTTGCGCGTCCACATGTTTCCTTTGGGCAATTGCACGACAAAGGCGACCACCACGCGGTGGCGCATATCGAATCCTGAATCGGCGCGATTGGCTTCCAAATCGTGGCTGTCCTGCGGAAAGTTCGGATCCTGCTGCAAGCCGAGAAATGCGGAGGCGTCGTCGATCGAGTGCGAATAGGTGTAGGCCGCCCAGATGGAATAGCGCGTGCCGAGCGTGCGGTTGTAATTCAGTTGCAGGGAGTTGAAGCTGGAATTGCCACCGTCGTCGATGAAGAAAATATTTCCGTACGCACCATAGAGCGGATTTTGCTCGGCGCGCCGCGTCTGCAGATCGCCGGACCCGGGCTCGGGTTGGTTCAGATCGTATGGACGGACGAGTTTGGTGCCTTTCGAGCCGGCGTAGCTGGCGGTGAAATTGCCCCATGTGCGCAAACTTCGCTGCAAGCTCAAGTTCCATTGCTGAATGTAAGGCGTCGGCAAATTTGGGTTCAGGACGTTCAGACCCGCGGGCGGAACGTAGCCAGCGCTCGAGGGAAACGGATTTTGCAGCGTCAACAAACCGGCAGCGGACGGAAAATAAACAGATAAATTGAAAATCGGCGGATTGAAATATTGCGCGGAATTTACGGTGAACATCCCGGAGTCGTAGTAAATGCCGTAACCGGAACGCAGCACCCAGTTGGGCGAAAAGTTCCAGGCAATGCCAAGACGCGGCGCAAGGTTGTTGTAGTCAGGGCGGATGCCCGACGCGCTCACGCCATCGGATCCCACTTGCACGATGTCACCGGTTTGCAGATTCAACGTGTACATCTGGTTCCTGGCGTCGGTCATCGGCGTGTTGTACTCGTAGCGAGCGCCGAGATTCAGCGTGAGCTTGCGGCGGATATGCCAATCATCCTCAAAATAAAAGTTCAGGGCCTTGGTGCGCATGGCCAGCGGATTATTTGCTTGCACTTGAATCGCAAGGTTCGGATAGCCGAGGAGCAGATCGCTGATGCCGGAACCGGACACGCCGCCCAGAAACGAAAGCGAGCCGCGATTCAAGAGATCCAAAATGCCGTTGAGCTGAAGGTCGCGGAATTCCCCGCCAATTTTGAACAAGTGAGCGCCGCGGACCAGACTTAGCCCGTCTCCGAATTGCAGCGTGTTGGTCACGCGAGAAATCGGAAGCGCGTAGTTGTCTCCAAGCGTTGAAAAACCCTGGACGGTGAGTTCCGGGTAGCCCTGCGCAATCGACGGCACGTTCAGCCAATTTACGTTCCACAGTTTGCCGACATTCACATTGCTGTTTTGCGTCAGGATGTCGCGCCGAAACCGGTTGTATCCGATGCGGATGGAATTCGTTCCTCGGCTGCCAACCGCTTGCTGGAACAAAATCATCGCGTTCTGTACGCGATCCGTAACATCGTCGCCAAATCCGGGCACCGTGATTCCAGTTCCGGCAAACGGCTCAAACAAATTCACCGCACCGAAGCTGTAGCGCAGCGTAAGTAACTTCGTTTCGGAAAAATGGTGGTCCACGCGGTAGGTGCCCTGGTAATCGTTCTCCGTTTGCACCGGACTGCTCGATACATACGCCACCGAACCTGTATCCGCGGCAGGCGCAGCGGGATACAGGCTTAGGATATCCGTGGCGACCGAAGAGATCTGGCCGGGCGCGATAAGATTGTTCAGATAAGGTGCGCCCGTCAGAGGATTGACGATCTGCACGGAGCTAAGCGCCGAACCGGACGGCGCGGGGTTGCAGATGCCGCTTGTGAAGCCGGTCTGGCAGAGAGCGGCAAGATTTCCCTGCCGCTCAGCCATGGTTGGCACGGCTGCGAGCGCGCTCAGGCCTTCGTTGTTCCGGTAGAAATCGGTCGCTGCAAAGAAAAAGGTTTTGCCTTTTACAACTGGTCCGCCGACGCTGAAGCCGAATTGATTTTGAGTGAGCGGCGGCTTAACGGGGCCATCGAAAAAATTGCGCGCGTCGAGCGCCTGATTCCGAACATATTCGTAGAGCGAGCCGTGCAGCTCGTTGGTGCCGGAGCGCGTGATGACGTTCACCTGGCCGCCGGCACTGCGCCCATATTCGGCGTCGGAATTACTCGTCGCGACTTTGAATTCCTGAATGCTATCGACGGGCGGTTCAACGCCATAACGATCCACGTATGGATCGTTGTTGTCGACGCCATCGATCAGAAAATTGTTGTACTCTTCGCGGGCGCCGGCGCTGTCCATGGAGAACGCCCCGCGCGTGGAAAGCTCTGAATTTTCGCTGGGCGGTAGCACCCCGGGCGAAAGCAACGCGAGTTCCAGGAAATTCCGCGGGTCGAGAGGCAAGCCCTGAATCTGCTGCTGCGTAACGATCGTGGACATCTCCGCCGATTCCGTTTGCAGCGGGCTGGCGTTCGAGGTGACCGCGATCGCTTTCTGTACCCCCGCGATGGTCAGGTGAATATCCACACGCAGCTGCGTATTCACGGCCAGGTAGACATCGGCCTGATTGGCTTCAGCGAAATTGGGGGCGGAGGCGGAGATGCTGTAAATCGACGGATTAAGACCTATGACCGTGAACGATCCGAAAGAATCCGTGGTCGTCTTGCGCGCTACAGAGCGATTTACGTCCGAGACCACAACCGTGGCGTTGGGAATGACGCGGCCGCTCGGATCATAAACATGTCCGAGAATCGAACTGTTGGTTACTTGCGCGATGCAGGGACTTGCTGCAAAAAAGCCGGCAAGGAGCAACAGAACTAACGGACGAGTGCAATGGCGGCGCACCGATGCCCGCGTGAAGGCTGTGGCACGCGTAGAAATGCGCAGCGACGCTCTGCTTTCAAACACTGAGGATACGCTCCATTTTTATATTCCCTCAGTCGCCAATTCATCTCTGCGCTGCGCGAGTCCGCCATCTATTGATTCTTAGCCACGCCGTTCGATATTTCGATCGGCGCGGGCTTGATCGTCCAAATCGTGCCCATATCTGCCGCGGGCCTGGTTTTGAAAGTCATTGCCACTGGCGCCCAAACCATTCCTGCGGGAGTGATGGGCAATTTGGCTTCCAAATCGTCCGACAATAAAGCCTTCATCATCAGGTGCATATACTGCGCCGCGTTCACCGTGATGTTGCCGACATTGACGTTCCCAGGAACAATATTTCTCGGAATTGGATTCCAATTATCCTCGTAGAGGGAAGGCAGAATATAGACCGCGGCCAAACCCACCGTACTGGCCGAAACTTCGCCTGCCGCCGCTCCCGTTCGGTCCGGCATGTCCACCGGCCCATAAACGTCACGAACCTCCACGCTATCGGGAAGTTTTCCTGTGCGCCTCCGCAGCACTAGCGCATCCGCCAAGACCTCAAATGTCTGTGCCAGGGACAAATAGTGGCCGTCCACATTCACGTATTTCGGCGGAATTGGGGAATCGCCCCAGCTCATGTCCAGCTGGGCGATGGCGTTCCGCAGGCTATCCGTTGCGAGCCGATAGCCGAAGCAAGGCGCCGTCATGTTCAAAAGATCTTTATTGCTTACAACCTGGGAGCCGGGATTCTTAGCAACAAAGTCGCTCAGCACCCATTTCAGCGCGTCCATCTCCTTCTGAAAACCGGCGTCAACGTCCGCCTCTCCGACCAGTGCGTCCTTCGGCAAATTGGGAGCATTCGGATGGGTGGCAGCGTAATGTGTGGGCGGATAAAGCGGTGAGTCATCCTTATCCCGGTAGCGGTCTTGCAGATAGTTGTTGTCGGCGCCGATGTTGATTTGTACCAAACGAATTTTCGAGCGATCCAGCTTATCGAAATAGTCCTTAATCGCGTCAACGCCCGGCGAAGCTTCTACGACCTGACTTGATTTGTCGCTTCTTTCGGAGATGCGCAGCCTGTTTTCCTGCCAATACACATCCGGCGAGGCATCGGCAGAATCGCTCAGGTTCTTGCTAAAGGGTCCGACCCAATCGTCATACATAAAATCGAAGTGCGGGACATCATCCAGCACGCCCGCCATGGTGGCCCGTGTATTCATCAAACGGATCTGTTGCACGAGCTCCGCGTCGCTTCCCCAGTCCGGCGCGGCTCCCACGCCCAGATCCCTTGTGAAAGCTTGCGTTCCGCGGATGCTGGTTGCTTCACCGAACACCTGTTGCATTCGCTTCAGTCCGCCATCCGCTTCTGGCAATGGTTTGCCAGTGATCGGATCTCGCCCTTCCGTCAAGATTCTTTGCAGCACGGCGACGCGCGCCAGGTAGTCTTCTTTCGGCGTACCCACATCCCGATAATCCATTAGCGGCTGCGCGTCTGAGCGCGGTTCCTGCTCGCCGTCGTATCCGATTTCAATCAGGCCTTTCCTGACGGAGTCCAGCAGCAGATCCTGAATTCCAGTCTTGGAATTTCGCTGCGCGAGCTCGTCACTGACGGCCCCGTTCACAAAAATTGTGGCCTTGATGTTCGCAGAGGGAAATTCGGAATTGAGAGAATCAAGCATTCGCAATGTGCGGCGGATGCGATCTTCCGTCATTTCGATGTTCACGGGATCGACGGCCTTCATGCGAAGGTAAATGAGAACGGGAGGCGCAGAAGACGATGCGGGCGAGCTCGATTGAGCCGCCAAGTCGCCGGGTAACACAATCAGTAGCGCGAAAAGCAACGCACAAAAACGCTTCATCACCAAAGGCCTCCGCCTGACAATTCCGCCTGAGATCACAGATCGCGCACTTTCGATTACTTTCGTCCGCGCGCCGGTCTCGTTGCGCCGGCAACCGAACTCCCAGTGATGCGACTAAAGAAACTTCTGCCCTCCGGGATGCTCCGAACTGCAGAGTCCCGGAGGGCAGCATGTTAACAGACCAAGGTTTCTATCCGAGCTCCGAATACAATCCGTTTAGGGGACAGTAACCGTCGCCTGGTTTGATTGACAAATGGATGTGCCGCTGTTGTTCAACGGCTGCAACACGAAATAGTAGGTGTTGCCGTTCGTGAGGCCCGACCTATCCGAGTAGGACGGGAGAGTAGTGTTCCCTATTTTCGTGTAGGTACCGCCATTTGGGCCGATTAGCACGTTGTAGGATGCCGCGCCGGCTATTCCTGTCCAAGTGAGGTCGATTCTGGCTGCGGCGATGCCTGACTTCGTACCTTGCCCAACGAGGTTGTTCACGCAGGCAACGAAGACCGTCTTGTTCAGCATAATGATGGACCAGCCGGTCTCGAAGGCGTCCTGGTACGCGTCATAGTAGTGTCCTTCCCAATAGCCGTATTGAGGGTTTGACGGATTGGGCGAGCCGGGAGTGCCGCCAGCGACTCCGCCGCTGGTGCCCTGGCGCTTTACAAGGACTTGCGCCACGCCATCACAGGCGTCGGTCCCGCCGCTTTCTGATCCGACTGCGTTATACCAGTCGATTGGGTTCGTGCCAGTCGTGCTGGTCCCCGAAAGGTCCTCGAGGAAAGTGATCGGGGTTAGCACGCCGCCTGGATCGTGTAGCAGCATTGACTTCGTGAAAGAGAACAGGCCGTACGTATAATCACGCGGAGAGGCGGTAGTGCCGCCACTCACCGCATTGCAAAAATTATCGTGGTAGTACGATTCCGCAGCATTCCAGCGAGAATCGCCCCGGCCTTTTTGGTCCATCGCAAGTTGCACCAATCCGGATGGCGTCACCGCATACGGACCCCACGGCTCAGAACAAGCTCCGGAGTATCCGAACTCGCCGACCAATCCGCTCGATGAGCACTGGTCTCCCGTGAGCCAGTAAAGGTTGGCATCCTTAATGATTTGCGGAATCGGAACCGCAAACACCGAACTATTGGCGGCGATTTCACCGATGGCCGCCCACTGGGAAACGGAGTTATCGTTGTAACTGCCGCCGGCGTTTACATTGCACTGATAGGCCCAGGCTCCCCCACCGTAGTTGCTGCCGCTGTAGTCATTGGAAGTAGCATAGTTATTCTGACAGTAATCATATTGATCGATCATGTCGTCCACGATGTTCTGGTAGGTCTGCCCCTGCACGCCGGGCAGTCCACCGCCGGCCGCGACGCCGGTCGTGGCCGTGGCGGTTGGATCGGCCGAAGCCACAATGGCATCAATCATTTGGCCACCTTGGTAGTAGGGGTATCCCCAATAATCGATGTCCGCCAGCATCTGGCCGTTGCTGTTCACGTCGAACGTTTCGGCGCACGCAGTCGTTCCGCCGTTCGGGCAGGCGGTGCCGGGTATGTTGTAGTTGTAGGACTTTGAAGTGACTGCTGAAGGCTGCAAGAACATGAAAATGCGGTTCAGTCCCAGCGCGACGTCGTTCGTGTAAGGATCAGACGCGGGACCATTCGCATAGTGACTGTTCACTTCAAAGGCCGTCACGTTGACGCCCGTTACCGCCGAGGCATTTAGGGTATAGTAGTCGAAATAGCCCGTCCCGCAGCTCGGGTAATCATTCGCAGAGTAGCAATCCCACCCGCCATAGTTCCCGCTGGCGCCGTATATGGTACCGGTGCCACAGCCGCTGGGCGAACCGCCGCTGCAGCGCCACATATTCGCGTGCAGGTACCACAGACCGGAATCGATGGCCACGTCAACGCGCGAAGCCAAGTTATTGGCTTGCTGCACGACGTAGTAATTCGCGGTCGAGGTCGCGCTGGTAACCGTATCCGTCACGGTGACCACGGCCGTCCACTGCGTCCCGCCAGCAGCACCGGAGGGGTATTGGTGTGTAGCGGAAATGTTGTACGGATTCGTTACTGGGGCCGCTGCCTGCAAGGTTCCATCACCGAAATTCCAGGCGTAGGTCAGGGGATTCGTATCGCCGTTCAGGACCACCGTCGCTCCGAGGACAATGGTAATTTCGCTCCCCGCGCCCACCGGATAGGTAAAATGGGGCAGCGTCGGAGAGGTCGGAACCAGCGGAACAGTCAAGGCAGTAAACTGAGCTCTCGCAGCCTGCGGAACAGCGACGGCCACTACGATTGCGAGCGCAACCAGACAGGCGCGCCACAAATTAATTCTTCCCATCTCGTCCTCCCCCTCAGAATTCGGTTATCTTCGAGTTTGAAACGCGAAGCTCGAGCCGCGGGCTCTGGCCCTTGCGGCTCGAGGCTTCGAGCCCGATATCTTATAAGACCGATCTCACCTAGGCCAACTGCCTGCGCATCTTGAGAAGGCACAGCCCCGCGAGTCCCATACCGAGCAAAGGAAGGGTGCTCGGCTCGGGGACGCCAGTCGTTCCGCCACCGCCGCCGCTGACCGTCGAGGTGACTTCGTTTCCTGTGAAATAGAAATCGACCGCACTGTTATTAGAGCTGTCAACTGGGTGAACTTGCTCGAGCACCTCGCCCGATCCCGCCGCCGGAGCAGTCGGGGAAAAATTCAATGTGATTGTCGCTTCCTCGGTGGATGTCAGCGTGAAATTGAATCCCAGCGCGAGCGCAACGTCGCCATTGCAAGACGGCCCAGTGCAAGCATCGGAATAGTTGCTCGTTGTCCCGGGGATCGCGTTTGTGTTGGGCAGTGCCCCGTTTGCCGAAACGTCGCTATAGATCGTGCTGGTTGCGAGATCCTCGCCACCAAGTCCCGCGTTATAGTCATTCCCAATTTCATAAGTTTCGCCCGCAGCGGCGGTACCGGAGGCGGCGCCGTACTCGTTGAAAAACGGCGTGGACACGCCTTCTTCCACAACGACATCGAAATTGTAGGTACCGGACGCACCAGGATCGAACGTGTAAACGAGCGTCCCAAGGCCGGTCCCGTACGATGTGTCGTAACCCGACTGGTCGAACGCGCTAAAATCATCAAGCGTGGTGACACCACCGACGCTATACGCTCCCTCTTGAAGCGAACAAGACGCGGTAGGGCTTACGGAGCAAGATTGAGCTCTCGCTGCGGGCTGGCACGCCAAAAGGAGTAATAGAACTACCGGTACGATGATCGCCAAACGTCTCATTGAGACCTCACTTTCAATTATCGAAATAGCGAAAATTCTCCGCGCCTCGCCGGGACGGTGGCGATGATTGCCTGGGTACTATTGCAAGAAGAGTGCCAAATCGGCCGGCTCGTAACTTCAGCGAAAAGGACGACTTTCTGAAATTGTGTTCGAGTGGATGCGCAAAACAGTTGCACTAAAATCCCACCAGCTTCCAGAATTCTGCGCGCGCTCCGCTGGATCGTGAGCTCGAGCGTCCAAGATCCGCAGAGCATAATTGTCTAGGACAAGTCCAAACACTTTTGGTAGTCAACATGCTCCCAACTCGATGCAGTTCTAGTACCTGAGATAAACGTTGCGCCATTTTCGATTTTAAGAGAGCGTTAGGGAAAATGATTGGAGAAATATGGATGTTTTGTGGGTCTACTAAATTGCGTCGTTATCACATAGTTGTCTACATTCTCATGGCCCTGTGCACGCTCGGCCTCGAAGCGCCGCCCTCTTCGGCGCAATCTCCTCCCTCGCCGCCGGGTTCACAAATCGGCGGGTCGCCGCTGATCTTTGACGGCACTTACCTCTGGGCTTCGAGCACGCGCTCCAACGCAGTCTTAAAACTTTCTTCGCTGTCTGGAAAACTATTAGGCTCTTTTCCTGTCGGCCAGTCGCCCCAAGGTTTAGCCTCGGATGGCAAAAACATTTGGGTGGCAAACAGCGGAGATGCAACTGTAACCAAATTGCGCGCGGACGATGGCGCGACACTCGGGGTCTTCGAAGCCGGCGTTGAGCCCGTTGCTGTCCTCGCGGTCGGCGATTACGTTTGGATCGCCGATCGCGGTGCGGACGCCGTAACCAAACTTCGCGCCTCCGACGGCCAGACTGTAGGCACTTACGGCGTTGGCGGAAGTCCTACCGCCCTGGCTACAGATGGCGAAAACATTTGGGTGCTGAATCCGGGGAGCGGTTCCGTGACCAAACTCCTAGCGAGCACCGGCGAAAACCTGGGCAATTTTCCGGTGGGCGATTCTCCGAGCAGCTTTGCCTACGACGGTTCGGACCTTTGGGTGGCCGGCGGCGCCAGTGGGACGGTCGCGAAATTGAGCCCCAAGGATTGCGAAGTCTTGGCGAGTTATCAGGTTTCCGATCGGGCTTCGCAGATCGTCTTCGGTAAAGGCTATCTTTGGGTAAGCGATTCTTCGAAAAATGCGGTCCTGAAAATCAGCCCCAGCGACGGTACGGTATTGCTATCCGCAAACAGCGTCGGCCGAGGAGAGGCCATCGCAATCGATGGCACGAATCTCTGGGTCGCCGACGGCTCGTTCAGTTACGTAGTCAAGCTGGATGGAACCACGGGCAGGGTGGTTGGCAACGCCTCACTACAAGCCGCTCCCCCACAACCCCCGCCCGCGCAGAATTGAACGCCCTGCGCCAACACAATGAAACGTCTGTGCGCGCGGTCCGGTTCGAACTGGCGCCGCCCGCTTCCATCGCGCGAGCCGCTCGTCCACGCCCTCTACCTATCATTTCATCTGGGGCGCTTGAGCGCCTCTAGTTCTTCGAGAGTGCGCGGCCAGTCGGATCGCAATAGCCGGGACAAACTGCGATCCGCAAGAACTTTTCCGCCGGTTTGGCATCGAGCACAGTAGTTCGTTTCGTTGTCCGCGTAGCGAATCCTCTGAATCTTTTCTCCACACCTCGGGCAGGGCTTTCCATACCGTCCGTGCGCCGCCATCTCCTTGCGAAACGCGGTCACTTTCTCGGGAAAGCCGGTTTCCGCCTCAACCCGCAACCGTTCTGTCCACAGCCCGAGGGTCTCTCGCGTCGCGGCAAACAGCTTTTCCCATTCGTCCGGCCGAAGTTTCTGCGTGAGCGTGATCGGCGAAAGTCGTGCGGCGTGCAGGATCTCGTCCGAATACGCGTTGCCGATGCCACTCACCAAGCGAGGATCGGTAAGAGCTCTCTTAAGCGTGCGGTTTTCTTCCGTGAGTGCGTTGCGAAACGAAGTAAGATCGCTCGCGAAGATCTCGATCCCTCCAGGGTCGATGGCGCGTAAGCCTTCCTCGCCAGCGACGATATATAAAGATGCGCGGCGTTTTGTGCCGGCTTCGGTGAGCACGAGAGCGCCGCTGGAAAAATCGAACGCCGCCAAATTCTGCCGGCCCGAGAGCTTCGCGCCCGATGGCCGCCAGTGCAGCCGACCAGCAATCATCAAGTGCAGCACCAACCAAAGGTCGCCGTCCACGCCGATCGCGATTCGCTTGCCGATCCGCCGCAGTGCGCGCACGGTCCGGCCCGCCACATCCGTAACAGGCGGTTGTACGGTGCGGAGCAGGAAGGGACTCGCGAGTCGAACTCGCTCGATGCGCTGGCCCACAATCCGTGGGTTGAGCGCACTGATGTAGGCGGTGATATCCGGCAGTTCCGGCATGCTTATAAGATTGCAGGTCGGATACGCATTCTTGCAACGTCGCTCTCGCGATCGAGAGAAATGCGAACAGTGGGCACTCTTAAACTGTCTCACTCGCGGCGTTCGCGGCAAGGAACCGCAGCGAAGAAGTCGGGCTCGGGATGAACCCGGTCAGCCCTTCGCGGTCAAAAAACAAAGTTGGTGGACGTGGCCGGGATCGAACCGGCGACCCCCTGCTTGCAAAGACGAGAAATAAAATCTATCTGATTGGTTCGCTTGGCTTTGTTCTGTGTCGTAGTACCCGGTAATGGACCTAATTTGGCAGCAATTGGACCCAAGTTGGACCCAAGTTTCACGTTTCCACCTGGTTCCGCAATCTGATTTTGAGCGAATCACCTTGAGATGGTAACAGACGACCACAATTGTGGTAGTATTATGCCTTATGCTTGACCTTCGATCTAAGGCGCGTCAGCGGCTGCTGGCCTATTACTTCACGAACCTCACGGCCCGCCACCATCTCCGGGATTTAGCGGAGCGACTCAGCATCGATCCGTCTAACCTGTCGAAAGAGATGCGGCGTTTGGAGCGCGAGGGTTTATTCCGGTCGGAAGTAAGTGGCCGCCAGAAGTATTTTCAACTCAACCGCGAGTATTCCCTGTTTGATGAGGTGCGGAGTATTGTAGCGAAAACCGTTGGTGCGGTGCCTGTGATTACACAAACCCTCAAGAAAGTTGAAGGAATAGGCGAGGCATATCTGTACGGTTCATTTGCACGTAACCAGCAGGACGCTTCCAGCGACATAGACGTGCTCGTGATTGGTAACCCTCGCGAGGAAATCTTGGCGGAATCCGCGCGAAAGCTTGAGCGACAACTTGGACGCGAAATCAACTATACGGTTCTCACTCGGAAGGAATTCGAATCGCGCCGTTCTCGAAAGGATGCCTTTCTCGAAAACGTCTGGCACAATAAGCGTGTCCCGCTTATTGGTGCCGCGTGAAAAAACTACAGCCACAGAAGATAGATTGGGCGCAGATCGAGCGTTTCCTGCAGAATGCCGAGAAGAAACTCGCTTCCGCTCATAAGATTCTGGCTTTTGACGAAGAAGCTTCCCTTCAGCAGGCGTATGAAGCGATGTTGAAGGCCTCGCTTGGGTTCATGTTTAGTCATGGCTTTCGTGCGAGGAGCCAACCAGGGCATCATATCGCGATCATCGAGTTCGTCCGGGACCGCATCGACAAGAAATATGCTGGCTTGACGACCGTTTTCGACCGTCTCCGCCGGAAGCGGAACATCGCACTCTATGACGACAGCGGATTCGTTTCTCACCGGGACGCTGAGGAAGCTCTCGAAATCGCTTCCAAATACTTGGGCGTTATCCGCACCGATATTACAAGTCGAAAGCCGTAGCCCCCGGTACTCTGAGGTTGGTGCCTTCTAGGCAATCTAAAGTCCACCCCGTTGTTCTCCGTCGGTGATGTAGATTCTCTCATTCAGCGTGGTACAAGAACTCCGGCTGGTCAGCCAGCAGCTATCTTTCCGCATCATTTACAGAACCCTTTTGTAGTTCACCTGCATCCCCGGCGGTGCAGTTCCGCCGTGATCCATCGATGGCCGTAAAGGCGAAGATAGGCCGAATCCGCAATGTTCACGATACCGCGTGCAAAATATATGTCGCGGATAGCGCGCTGATTCCCATACTCTATCGCCATGCACAGATTCTTCACGACTAGCGATCAAGTCCGCCTGCATTATTTGGAAGCTGGCAGCGGACCGACGATCGTTTTCATCCCCGGATGGACCATGCCTGCGCACATTTGGAAGTTTCAACTGCAATATTTCTCAAAGCTATACAGGACGATCTCTTTAGATCCTCGTTCCCAGGGGGATTCCGAAAAGCCCGGGCACGGAAACTACCCCGAGCGGCGGGCACAAGACATCAGGGAATTGATCGAACATCTAGGCGACGCACCGGTAGTGGCCGTAGGTTGGTCGACAGGCATGACGGAGTTGCTTACCTACGTGGATCTCTTCGGCACTCGGAGCGTCTCCGCGTTCGTACTTGTGGACACTTTTATTGTCAAGCCGTCCTGGTTTCAGCGCGACGTACTGAAATTGGCGCATCAACTCGAACGCGATCCCGCCGCGGCAACGGAAGGATACGTCCGCTGGATGTTCAAAAAGCCGCAATCCGAGAGCTACATCTCGTCATTGGTCGGTGCTTCGTTGAAGACTCCCGTCGACACTGCGGTTGCGCTGCTGGCGAGCTTCCTGGCGCAAGACGACTGGCGACCATCATTAGAGAAAATTGGCAAGCCACTGCTGTATGTCGGCCAAGCCGCCGTGAAGTCCGACGCAGAGATGCTGCAAAGCATCGTTCCTTCGGCTCACGTCGAAATATTCGACGAAGCCGGACACGCGCTCTTCGTCGAAGAAGCCACGCGCTTCAACTCGATGGTCGACAATTTCGTTCGAGATTCCTTGCAGAAGTAGCGCCTATGCCTGCGCGCTTCCCGGTAGACTCAATAAAAGGCGCATCAGCTCCGATTGCCGGTGAGTTCCTGTCTTACTAAATATGCTCTTGAGCATGAACCGGGATGTGCCGCAGGTGATTCGCATACGATCAGCCGCATCCGATAGAGTGAGCCCGCTCGCGAACAGGTCCGCCAGGCGGCATTCCGCCGGAGTGAGATGATAGAGCGCGGAAAGAAACGACGAGCGAGAGGCCGGGCGCAGATCGGGATCATTGATGAACACTAATGCACAGGGAGCAGCCTCCGTTAGCATATGGCTGGAACGAAACGGAACAACGGAGACCCGCAACGGCCGGCCCTTGCGTCGCTGCACGAACATGGCCTCACCCGGATTCATGCCTCGGCCAGCACCCGTCGCCGCAGCCGATTGCACCAAAGACTCAAGCTTACGCGAGGCACATGGATCAGTTGCAGAGAGTCGGCCTCCGAATGAGCAAATTCCGTCACCGGCGCGCAAAATATCGTCCGCTTGTCTGTTCGTTAAAACTGTTGTTCCGGCGCCGTCGACCGCGACCACGCCGGCTTCGACGGTGTCCAAGCCCGCCAACGCGATGTGAACCTTGGCGCGAATCGATTCCATTGTTCGGTGAATCTTAAGAACTCGTTTCACATGGGGCAACAGGGTGCCGATCAGCTCGACAGCTTCTTCACCCAGCGGGGACTCTGTCCGCGATCTCGCGGCAGATAACGTGCTCAGTTCGTAGGGAGAGTTTCTGACCGCGCCATACGCAGCCCAGTACAACCCGTTCTTGCGGCCAAAATCATTGTAATATTCGCTCTGTTCATACTCTCCTTCGTCGACGAGCGCTCTGCGTAGGCCGCCCCAAGATCCCGTCTTGCCCACGCGTTCAAACATGTGCTCCACTATCGGGTTTCTCATACCGAAGTAGCTGTTGTACTGCCCGATTGCTTCAGGATCGAAACCATATCCCAGTTGCAATTCCGCCCGGTTTTGCTGACGATTATGTATCGTGATGAGGACTTTGTCGCAGGCAAGCGTCTGCGCTACCAATCGCAGAAAATCCTCCCACCTTTCGGGGCAGGCAGCAGCTTCGTAGAGCGATCCCAAGAGGCCGAAAATAGCCTTTTCGTTTCGATCCATTTTGCTACCCAATAACACGGACCAAGATATCTCCCAAATGGGAGATGCGGGGTTGTCAGGCCTATCGGTATATACACGCTCGCTTGCGCTAAATCCTAACACAGTCAAGTCGCGTTGCTAACGAATGTGCGATTTGCGCGGGGGGCTCCGTGACTACCAAACACAGGTCAGTTGGAGGTTTTTGCTATGGGGAGCCAACGCCATGGGACAGACGATGGTCCGGAGTTTCGCTGCGCCGCCTGGTCACACTTTCGGCTCTCATTGCCGTGCTCATCGCGGCGGGTTGCAAGGGCGGGGGCAGCGGTAGCGGCGGAGGCGGGTCCAGCCAGATCACCGGGATATTCTTTTCGGGGCCAACCTCTGTCGCTCTTGGCTCCAGCATACAGCTTACCATCGTTGCCGACGTTGCCGGTGGCGGCACCGATTCCGACACCAACGATTTCAACGGATCCCTCACCCCGAGTTTCGTCAATTCAAACCCTCTGGCGGCCAGCGTTACTCCGGTGAACTCGCCGGACAGCATCCTCCTTTCCGTTGGGGGTCTTTCCGCCGGCCAGTCCACGATGATCACTGAGACGTTAGTCGTAAATGGCACCACCACCTTCACGGCCCATACGACCATTACAGTCACCGCGGGTGGCGGAGGTAACGCCCGCACACAAACAACCGGGCAAGCCAACACTTCCGCGACAACCTCGCTTTCCCCGGCGATCAGCACAGATACGAGATACGTCGCATTCGTTGCGCCCGTGCCGGACCCGACCACCGACGCAAGCACCGGCACGGACAACGTCTACGTGCGCGATACGTGCACCGGCGCGCCCACAGGCTGCACCCCCTCGACGACGTTAATCTCTGTCGCGGCGGATGGATCTGCCGCAGATGGAGCGAGCGAATTGCCTTCAATGAGCGCCAATGGACGGTACGTCACGTTCGTTTCTTTGGCGGACAATCTGGTTGAGGGCGGATCGAGCGGCCTTGGCGATATCTTCGTGCGCGATACGTGTGCGGGCGCGCCGGCGAATTGCACGCCCTCGACGTCGCTAATTTCGGTCGCGTCGGATGGTTCGTTCGAGAACGGACCGAGCGATTCACCTTCGATCAGCGCCAATGGGCAGTACGTTGTGTTTTCCTCGCTGGCCACAAATCTCGTGCCGGGCACAACGACAACGTCGGCCGAGCCCGACATTTATTTGCGAGATCTGTGCGTGGGCGCGCCGGCCGGCTGCCAGGCTTCGACGATTCAACTGTCCGTCTCGAGTTCGACGACCCCTAGCCCGTAGACTTGTCCCATGGGGCCTTAAATTGCGGCGAATTAGCCCAAAAAGGTGAGGGATATGAACATGCTCGCGGAACACTTGATCTCAAAACTTCTCGCGTTTTTGCGCGATCCCCGTACACAAGTCGCATTGTTCTCTCTGGCGTGCTTGCTTCTTTGCTCGGCCATCTCGGCGCGAGCCGACGGGCTCTCTGCAACAGCGCTGTTGTGCCCCAGCGATGATATCAACGGAACTTGCGTGTCAAATTCAGGCACTACTTTCGCTACGGAGTCGCAGGTGTTTGGATCCGACTACGGTCTGATGTCTGGGTCGGCCAACGCGACCGCATCCTACCTGGTCCTTAAGGCTTATGCCGACACCAATTTAACGAACTACGCTCCGGGGGCGTTTGGCGACGATGGCACCTTTAGTTCTTTCGCTAAGGCAAGCTTTGATGATTCACTGACTGTCCTTGGTACTACGGTTGGTAAGGGCTTTCTGGTTGTGTCCCTCACTGTGTCCGGTACAATCAGCAACTCTGGCGCTGGCGGAGCTGATGCTATTATTGAGTTCCAAAACAACGCGGCGGACCAGCGAGCGATCACAACGAGCGGGACCACCAACCTTGTGCTTTACATTCCGTTTGGGTTTGGGGCGCCTGAGGACTTCCAAGAAAGTCTTGTGGCGGATGTCATCAATTATGGTGGCGCTGCAGAAATGGTCCCGTTCAGTTATTCTGGGTACGCTAATTTCGCAGACACAGTGACACTTACCGATGTGGAAGTGACTGACTCCTCGGGCAATCCAATTCCAGGAGTTAGCATCGAATCCGAGTCCGGTACGGTGTACCCGCTGTCTGCTTTGAATGCGGTGGCAACCCCCGAATCCGGCACCCTGGTGCTGGTCGGTTTCGGTTTGTTTGCTTTGGTCGGTATGAGTCTAGTTCAGTCGCGCCTCAAGACCCTACCGAGCTAACTCCCGCCAGATAGCGACTACTTGGCAGCATGTGAAGAAGAACGGCGGTCCCGATCGCCGCTTCACCAACAACCGTCAGTTTCCAGTCATGCGATACGGTCTGCTGGCACTTGCTAGCTCTTCTGGACTTAAGGCGCTCTTTCTTTGTTCGAACGCGGAGGCTCTCGAACGTTTTGAGACGATGTTTTCGCATTCCGGTGCGGAACTACCCCCTAAATCATCGCCTTAAAGCAATTTTGGGGAATAGAATGAATTGCGCGAAATGCGAGGCAACGGAGACCGAACGCTGAGGTTTGGATGCGGCCTCCTGCGAGGGGATTCTACTCGTACCGGTCGCCTGTGGCATTGCCCTGCTTCTCTTCCGCTCCTTAACGGAACTAAAAGGCCATATAGTTTCGTTACAGCATTCCGTACGAAACGATCCTTTAGACGTCGCAAATGCTCCGAAATTCTGGCAACAACCTTGCCAATCGATTCGGATACAACCATCGAAATGATGGAAAACCGTTCTGAAATCGGTTTTCCTTACGGTTTTCTGGTCGGTTTTCTGCCTTTGATTCTGTAACCCTTGACTGCACAAGCAAATACGAGGACAAGATCGCAAAGCCGGAGCGCGGGCAAGTACGTCAAAAGGGCGGGAGCGACCCCCTCTTTTCGCCCGGCCTGCGGCCCGAAAAGCGACACGGGGTCGCTCCCGCCCTTTTGCATCGTGTAATCCACGATGTACTTGCCCGCGCTCGGAAAACGTCATCACCTGCCGAAGCAACTCAGCATTAAGTCTGTAACACAATGGAATTGATAGACTTCTTAGCCCCGTTATTCGAGGAATTCCAAAGCTGAGCCCTCAAATATTTTTCAGGTTAAGCGAGTATATTTTCTTTGGGGATTTTTGACGACTTCTTGCCCATTAGTATAAGTAGGGGCCGCTTCCGAATCGTCGAAGGCTGACACGCCTCCGGGCGTTCCGTCGACGCATCTTCCGCATTACTGCACGCCTCGGGGTGCAAACCGCTCATAGCCCCGGCATTCCCCTAGCGAGCCAACCGCGATCTCAATCCTTCAACCGTTGTAGCGCAATTCCCCTGATCCGAAAGGAGACCTCAGATGGCAATCCTCAAAGCACCTGTTACGCAACCAAAGAACGAAACGATCCAGCTTCGCGTATCGCAAGAGCTGAAATTCAGGCTCACGCGCTACGCGGAATTCATCCACGCGAACACGTCCTACGTCGTGAGCGAAGTGCTCGAACGCTTTTTTCGCAAAGACTCTGATTTTCAGGAATACCTCGCGGCATACAAACCGCCGGAGGCAGGAGACCAAGGGAAGGAGGAGAAGACGCAACCGGTGCAAAACGAACTGGCGAGCGCCACGAAGAAGTAGCGCCTCGCGTCCTTCGCTACGAAATCTCGTAAGAGTCTCTTCAGTCTGAAGCCAATCTCCGCTCTATCCAACACCGCAAAAGGAGCCGCAGTCATGAGCACGCCAACTCAATCAGAATTCCTCACCGTCCAACAAGTCGCCGAGTTACTCCAGGTCCCCGTGTCCTGGGTATACGGGCGAATGCGCAAGCGCGCGCTCGAACGATTGCCGGGCTATCGCCTCGGCAAGTATTGGCG
>Ga0182015_10002931_pt1 | contig 19814 bp, 21 predicted proteins | sample 712P3MmetaG_FD_120478 | JGI IMG/M metagenome (GOLD analysis project Ga0182015, IMG submission 120478) | Permafrost microbial communities from Stordalen Mire, Sweden - 712P3M metaG | ecosystem: Environmental > Terrestrial > Soil > Wetlands > Permafrost | place: Sweden: Stordalen | collected...
GCCTCAGAACGGCGCTGTCTCACGATTTGGGGTGAATTTCACTATCTCGTCCCCAACTCGCGAGTATTTCACCATCTCGCTCACGGTGGGCTCGACGTCGGGCGCCACGAACCGGCAGGCCCATCCTTACCCTACACGACCCGTAACCGCGCCACCAAAAGGTGTCTGTCAGCGCCGTTACGCTGGCATGCCACGCAGCATCTTGTCGACTTCCTCAAGATGCTCGCTCTCGGCGAGAATCTGGCTGCGACAAAATTCTTCGAGCGCGATGTCATCGGCAGCGAGCCCCAGCAAGTCGCGATATGCGTTAAGGCTCGCGCGTTCGAAGACGCTGCTCTCTTCGAGCATTGCGCGTAAGCTCTGATGGCGCGTCGTTGGAACGGGCTTTGCGGCAACGCTCGGTTCCCCAGCGTATGCCGTAATCTTTTCACCGACAAGAATAGAATGCGCCACGCCTTCGTTTGCTTGTTCGCGGAACCAGGCCACGATCGGGATGCGATTCGCACCGAAGACCATGAAGCTGTAGTGCAGGTAGCGCGTAACGCCGGACAGCTCCATTTCGAGCAATTTATTGAGCTGACCAATAACGGCAGTTTTGTCGATGCTCTGGCTGCGGCCCAAAAGTGTATTCATAGATCGCTGTTACCCAATTCTCATGTGATTGGGCCACAAATGAAACCGAGCTACTGCTTCTAACCGGACGCTTGCTAGTTCGTCTCGCCGCCCCTTCGGGACGTGTGCATCCTGGTCTGATCGGGTTCCGTCGCTCCCAAATCACACGATCGTCGAAGCGGTCGAACAGTCGAACGTCGACACGGTAATCGTCGACGGACGGAGCCGGATAACGTTAGGGTACTTGGTAGGTGCCGCTACCGAAGCTAAGCGTGATGGTGAAGCTGCCTTCGTTGAGGTCCCAGGCATGCAGTTGATACGTTCGTAGACCGCTGGAAACGAACGGCTCGCGCTCCAGGAGTTTCTGCACGGCAGCATAGCTGTCGGCCCGGAGAATCGTCATGCCATTGAACGTTTGCGTCATTCCATCGGGCACGGAGAAGGGCCCCGATGCGAACAGGATCCCCTGTTTCTCAAGATCCATCAAGAAGTCCAAGTGATCCGGAAGCACTTCGAGGTGCTGCGCGCGCGTTGAGTTCGGATCGTTGATCCAAAAGACGGCATACAGGCGTTTTTTTAGTTGCGCTGCGCGGTGCGCATTGATGCGCTCTTGTACGGTCATCGAAATGCCTCCGCAACGTAGGATGGATCGAACATGTCATTTATGCTCGGGATCGATGTAAGTGATCCCTGCCCGACCATTACGTTTGCCACGTTCTGAAGTGCGGCCGTCGATAGGCGCATGCTCGGATCGAAAGCTCGCCATCGACCGAAGTCGAGGTCATAGGCCTTTTGCGCGACTTGTTGATCGATGCGCAGCGCAACGAGTACCGCGACCGTTCCGGCTCGATTGGCGTAGCCGTAGGCAATCGCCTTGCGTTCGGCGCGCAGAAAACGGAGGATGACGCCGCGGTTGTTCTCCGCCCATGTTGTATTGACGGCGACCGCCGTGGAGATCCAGTTCTTGAAATATTCCGAACCGTCTGCCAGCGTCTTCATGCCTTGCGATTGAGCCAATATGTCGAACGGCTGAGACAGGAGTGCCGCCTGGACATTCCCGGACATCAGCGCGGCATATCGTGCGCCGCTGCTCCCACCGCCGGTAAGTTCGAAATCGCTGTCTTTGAGGTGTTGCGCAGCGATCATGCTGTAAAACGCCATTGCAGCGACGCCGCCCTGTTTCGGGCCCACGGCGATGGACTTCCCCTTGAGCTGCGCCCACGTGGTAATCGAGGGGATCGCGATCAGTTGATAAGGCATCGTCGTAAACGCCGGGGCGATGATACGGGTCGTCAGACCATGAGCGACCGCGGCCACGATCGCGTCGGCTCCATCGGTCGCAATGTTGACGGCGCCGGTTACCACGGCGTTGGCAACGTTGGTCGAACTTCCGCCAGCGATAATCGTAACTTTGAGTCCCTGCTCCTGGAAGAACCCTTTCTGCTCCGCGATGTAGAGTGGCCACTCGGACGCACTGGGACCCAGGTTGCCGTAGAGAATCTCCGTCAAAGAGCCGGTGGTCTGTGCGGATACGGCCGACCCCGCAGCCGGCACGAGCGCGGCGAAGACGAGGGCGCGGTAGATTTGGTGCAGCTTTGTCATGCTTAGCGAATCCCTTGCGTCCAGAACGGCGCCGCATCTGCGATAAGGTCAGCGCCCTTCACCGGTTGCTTGAGCGTCCCGTATTTGTAGGCAGCGTCGAGCAACGGCTGCACGATGGCGGCGGTCAAGGCGTCGCCGAAAGTGGCTCGGTTCATGACGGCGACGATGGCCGGGTCCGTTTTCCGTTCCTCGGCGAGGATGCGGCCGGTCTCGGCTCGATGCGTGTTTGCCCAACGAGCCGTCAGGAGCATGGCCGTGACAAACCGTCGCGCCGTCTCCGGATTGGCGGCGACCCAGGCCTTGGAGCTGACGAACCCAGCGACCAGAAACCGCGAGCCGATCCCGGCAGACGCGTCACCGATGTACTCGATATCATCCTTGTTCTCGGTGAAGGCGGGTTCGGACAATACCGCCGCGTCGATGCGGCCTTGTTTGAGTGCCGGCACCATCGCAGCAAACGGAATTTCAACGAAGTGGACGCTCTTAGCGTCGCCACCGGCTCGATCGATCCAGGCTGACGCACCGATTTGCAACTCGCCGGTCAACGTTGACACGCCGATCGTCTTACCGGCGAAGTCCGCGCCGGTTTTCAATGTTGAGCCGCGAGCGGCGACAAGAAAGTTGATTGGCGACTTGCTCGTGTACAGCATGCTTGGAGCGAGTAAGACAATCGGCAGCCCGCGCGCAAGCGCCGCTCCGGCCGACGCGATGTTGGTGAAACCAACGTCTAGCGCGCCCGCCACGACCGCATCGAGGATGGCTCCGCCGCTGGAAAACGACTCAACGCGAGCATCGAGTCCCGAGCGCTTGAAGAGGCCACCAGCCTTCGCGTAAACGGGCTCCAACGAGCTATCGCTATTATTCGTCGTCCCAACGTGGATCGTCGTGAGGACGGGAGCGTCGGCCGCTCCCCAGGACGGCGTGATACCGAGGGCCAGAGCCAGGAGCAGCGAAGTTGTTCGCACCGGGTTCACTTCAACGGTTCGCCGACCGGTCCGCTTCGCGCAGACAGCGGGGCATAACGCTCTACCCTACCAATCCGGAGTGCATTTCGCCGCGGAGTTCTGAAGCCTCGCTACGGTTTGCGTCATTGCGTGCCTCACGCTCAAACGCCTCATGTGGCCGCCGAATTCCGGCGTAACCCTCACCGATCAGCGCTGTACCAAAGGCGTAATCGAAAAGGCAAAAATCCCCGTTCCGCTAGCCGGGTTCGCGCCGGGTCGTGCGAGCATGGCGTGGAGCAAGCCCCAGTCGGTCGCATGCGCTGTCGCCGCCGCTGTAATGACGGCACCCTCTTGCCCCCGCGCTGAATTCAGCCGTTCCTCTGTCGTCCGCTCGCGAAGCCAGCGTTCGTATTGGAGATATCCCGGAAGCAAGTCGCGGACGTGAGCGCGAGCGGTCGGCGGATCGATTCCCAATTGTTCAAGCACGGTATCATCGGCGGCCTCATGAACGAGTGAGTAACTCGGCGGAAGGGCGGAGAGCGCGAAGAGCACGTCCTTCAGCCACTGGCGCGCCACCTGCGGTACTCCGAGCAAGCCCGCGGTCAGTGGGCTGATCGCCGGGACGATTGGTTCGAGATCAGCCCGGTTCGCGAGGGCGTAGCGGTGGACGGTGTCCCAATCGTCGAGGGTGTTGAGCATGAGCCCGACTTCTACACTGTCGTCGTCGATTTGCATGTGCGACCGAAATTGCGCATTCAGGTCGCCGGGGAGCCGACCGTGCAACAGACGCGCGTTCGACTCGGTGATCGCTTCAGAGGTCAGGTTGGTCGCGTTTTCGCGCACCCACTGCTCGCACTGCTCATAGGTGGGTAACTCCTTCGTGAGCCAGGAGATGAACGGTCCCTTATCGATGCCGACGTAGTCCGCTATGATCTTGTCGAGACCACCCGGACCGCATCCCCAATCCTCGGCTAGACGATCGTGGGCATGGAGCAGCGCCTTCAGCCACAGGCGCGGCAGGTGGATCAAACCCAGCGGACCGGAGACGTACGAGCTGATAAGCGGGACGATCTTGCCGCGCGAGACGATCGTGCCCTGATAGCGTAATCCGTCGCTCATCTTCCCCGCTCCCAGTTCGGCTGCTTGGGTATGACGTGAGTTGTCTGGCTGTCAGTCTCCTGCGCTTTCACCATTTCGCGTGACGTTGCCCCAAAAGCCGGGCCGCGACTAACCGTGGGTGTGGGTTGCTTTTATACTAACGGTATAGAACACGTTCGGTAGCCCGAATAAGATCTTCCACCGTTTCCATCTCTTGGTCTGATAGGTCGGCCCATTGGGCCTGTGCCCGAAGTCTGACCAGCGCATCGTGCAAAATGCCCCAAGAGTCCGTCAATCCAGCAAACGCGAGATACGCGCCAAGAACAAGCGATAGTGGCTTGAGGCATCGCCGGTCACACCAATCGTCGATTAGAGACCGCAAAGCTGCGAAGAACTCCTCGTTGCTATTGTAAGTGGTCATGTTGGGTTTGACGTTACCCTTTGAGGTTCAGGCGACAGACAATCGTGGGTTTGGGTAATTTGAAGTTTGCCGAATGAACTCGATGGGCGTCAAGCCGTCGAGTGCGGTATGGGGCCGAACGTGGTTATAGTCGAAGCGCCAGGCCTCGACGGCTGAGCGCGCATGAAAGAGGGTCGGGAAAGAGTGCTCGTTGAGCAGCTCGTCGCGAAGGCGGCCGTTGAAGCTCTCGACGCTGCCGTTCTGCATCGGCCGGCCCGGCTCGATGAAGTGCAAATCGATGTCGACTTGAGCGGCCCCGCCGAGCATCGCGTTGCTCGTGAACTCGGAACCATTGTCGAACTTGAGGATCTCCGGGAGGCCGCGCTGTTCGGCGAGGCGCGTCAGCACGCGGGTCACGCGTTCGCCCGTGAGCGAGAAGTCTACCTCTATTGCGATGCATTCGCGGGTGAAGTCGTCGACGATCGTGAGCAATCGGAACTTGCGCCCGTTGCTCAGCGCATCGTGAACGAAATCGAGCGACCAACGCTCGTTTGGGCGCGCAACGGTGGGCACACATTGCCGCGAACGTAGCGTACCCCACGCTTCCGGCGCGGACGCAGTTGCAGGCCGTGGTTGCGGTAAATCCGATGGACGCGCTTGTGGTTGACGAGGAAGCCTTCACGACGAAGCATGATCGTCAACCGGCGATATCCAAAGCGCCGGCGCTCCACGGCGATCGCTTTTAGCCGCTCGATCAACTTCGGATCGTCGACTCGGCGAATCGTGTACTGGGCTACTGATCGCGGACAACCGGTGACGCGACAAGCGGCGCGCTGGCTCAATCCTTCAGCTTGCAAGGCCCTCACCGCGTCTTTTCGCTCGGAGGGCCCCACGAGTTTTTTGAGATCAAGCTCTTCATCGCGTCGTTCTCAAGCGCCAGGTTCGCGATGATCCGCTTCATGCGCGTATTCTCGTCCTCGAGTGCTCGCGCTCGGGCAAGCTCGCTGCTTTCCATGCCGCCATATTTGGCCTTCCAGGCGGCGACCGTGTTGGGATGGACGCCGTAGCGCCGGCCCAGCTCGACGAATGTCGCGCCGGCATCGTGCTCTTTTGCGGATCGAGACGATCTGCGTCTCGTTGAATCGAGACTTCCGCATACGGGGTTCCTTTCGGCCTCTCGGCCTGGGAACCCACGGTCTGGAATGGCCCGGATTACCGGGGCAACGTCGCAAGGTCCACGAAACGATGCTAAGACACGGCCTTACGCCCGTCTAGCTCAGGGACCACGAGTCCAGCCGAGTTCTTGCGCGCAAATTGCAGTGAAGCGAGAAAAGCCCAGTTTTGCACTGGGCTTTTCGTTTGCTTCTTTACTTACCGTTCAAGCTTTTCACAATTTGCCGGCTTTTCACACTTTTCAGCGATTATCGCGTCAAATTGTGAGACAGCCTCAGAACGGTCAGAACGGCGCTGTCTCACTGTTTGGGCGAATTTCACAATTTAGCCATTCGAGGACGGCAATTTCACCATTTGAAGCGGCGGCGGCCGGCGATGCGGCACGAGCTTCTGGAGACGCGTGGTCGTCGTTCACCGCGCCTTGACGACAGAACCAGTCAACGGTGACATCGTGAATGGCACCGGAATGCTCACATTTACAACCACCCCGCTTAACGGTGGCAGCGTGAATGGCACTGGGACGCTCGCATTCACAACCGTCCCGCTCAACGGTGGCATCTGGAAAGCCGGGGCCGTCGGGACCGTCGACGCGGGCACGACATCATTTACCGGCGGTTTGCCCGTCTGGTCGGCAGCAAATGCGGGCGCGCCGGCAAGCACCGCGCTCAATACTCCAACTACGACGCCGACCGTCGCTATGCTCACGGAAGTTTTATAACGGTCATGGGACCGGGCGAGGTACTTAGATTTGTGCTCCATACGAAGCCCGTAGGCGGCGGGGGATAATTTGCATTGAAGCTGCCGACGCCATTGAATTGAAATAGGCAGTTGACGTATTCGCCGCTTATAGCCGGCGTCGGCGGCTTGTAGACCACGGTAACGGTGCCGGAATACGAGCCGATCCCGTTCGTGAACGTCAGCGGGAGGGTAACCTGCGCCACATACGAGCCTCCGTTTCCGTAAATGCATCCGACAACCGCTGTCGTGCCGGTTGGCAGTCCACTGACATGGACCGGAATGTTTAGCGCGATGCCGGCGTTATACGTCACGGCAGCGGCTGGAACGCAGGTCAGCACCGATACGACCCCTGCGATGACGGCTGCGCTGCAAACCCAACGCCGAGAAAACATATGTGTTCCTCCCCCGTTGCGATTTTGCGCTCATTAAGCTCGCTCCTGCCGTTTGGTTAGCTCGTGCCCGCAGTCACACCATTTGCCGATCGTTCGAGATGGTGAAAATTTGCCGGCCGGAATTCACGTACCGGACGCAATGGAAAAGCCCAGCGTTTTGCTGGGCTTTTTGCTGTTCTGGACGTATCCGGAAAAGCCGGTCGGAGCATTGCACCATTTCGGCGAATTTCACCATTTCGCGGCGAAATTCGGTCTCAATAGTGAGAAAGCCCTAGAACGCTAGAACGTCAGAACGGCGCTGTCTCACCCTTTGGGCGAATTTCATCATTTCGTTCCGAGCTTAGCGGACTTTCACCACTGCGCTCGGCTTCGTCGATCTCAGCCTGCATGTTTTGGACGATGATAGCGTAGATATCGAGTGTAGGAACGACGAATCGTCTCGCGCGAGCCGGGCGTCGCTTCTATGGATCACTCGCGGGATTACTCGTGGTACTCATCTTGGGCACCTTCGCGTAGGGTATGAGCAGCCCGTTTTGCTGTACGACGACCGTTCCGGCGGGGTACGTTGTCGACCCGGAAGTCCCGGCGGCGTACTTGTACGACCCGGTCGGCGCCGTGGCGAGCTTGCCGTTTACCAGGACGAAGGCCTGTAGTTGTCCTGGATTCAAGGTGGGCGTTACGGCGGCGTTTGTGCAGACCATCTGGATGTACAGAACCGGTCCGCCGACCGTCACGACTTTCGTGTAGGGGGCCGGCGTGCATGTGATGGCCTGAGTTAATGCGGACGCGGTCGCCGCGGATACTAGAAACAGCACTCCTACGAGTGTAATCGCGCGAAGGAGAATCCTCATTTGCTGTATGGTCCTCTCGAGGCAAGATAATTGAGTTGGATGGGCACTATCGCTTCGGCCCTTGGCTAAACCATTACCGAGAGTTCGCCCGGCGTGCCGCCGCGCCCCTTTGGTAGGAGTGACATTAGATGAAAAAGCCCAGTATTTACTGGGCTTTTTCGCTGTTTCTACGTGTTTGAGGAAAATGGTCCCAAACATTTCACCATTTCGCCGAATTTCACCATTTGGGGCGAATTTCAGGTGTTATGGTGAGACAGCCTTAGAACCATTCAGAACGGAATTTCGTCCTCGAGCGCCGCGTCTTCGTCGAAGCCAGCGGATGACGATGCCGCAACTCGCGCGGGTGCGGGTGAGCGTTCGTACGATTCGCCGCCGTCGCCGTTGCTTGGGGCGCGGCCGCCGCCGCCGGCGCGATCGAGCATTTGCATGACGTTGCAGACGACCTCGGTCGCTTTGCGCTTCTCGCCCTCTTTCGTTTCATACGAACGAATCGAGAGACGGCCTTCGACGAGACACGACATGCCCTTCTTCAGATACGTATTGCACGTTTCTGCGAGCTTGTCCCAAGCGACGATGTCGATGTAGTCCGTCTCTTCTTGTTGCTTCGAGCGGCGATTTACCGCGAGCGTGAACTTCGCGACCGCTGCGCCCGAACCGACGTAGCGGATCTCGGGGTCGCGCGTGAGATTTCCAACGAGTATAATTCGATTGTAGGAACCAGCCATGGTGCACTCTCTTCTTAGATGCGCCGCCTACCGGTCAGCGCGCAAGCTCAGTATCCGGGATTACCGTGCCAGGTGCCTGGCACAGTTATCCACTATTTTTCGAGTTTTATGAACAGGGCCCGCATCACGTCTTCGTTGAGACGCATCTGGCGCTCGAGTTCCCTGGACGCCAGTGCGTCGCTCTTGAACTTCATCACGACGTAATAGCCTTCGCGGACGTCGTCGATCTCGTAGGCCAAGCGACGCTTGCCCAACTTCTCGATCTCGCCGACCACCTCGCCGCCGTTGCCCTTGAGGCTCTCGGCGATGGTCTCAACGCGGGCGTCCATGTCGGTCTCTTCGAGCGCCGGGCGCAAAATATAGGTAACTTCGTAGTCGATTGCGGGCACGGAGGGTTCCCTCTGCGGACACCGCCGAGGCGGTGGGTCGGACGGGCCGACCAGCGGGTGACGGACGGGCAGTGCCCGGCCAGAACCCCGGAAGTATATCACGCCGAGACGACCAGCGCCAAGGGCCACGAAGTCCGTCCCGCCAAGGCCGCCCTTCGATGAAGTTCCTCGCCTCCGCCCTTGCCGCCGCGATCGCCACCGCCTCGATCGTGCTGACGGCCCCACCGGCGCCGGCCCGCGCCAACGTCTTTTGCCCGGTCACGATCGCCGCGATCAGTAATCTGGCCCTGCTCGGGCGCGAGGACACCTACGGCGTCCTGCTCGACTTCGACGCCGGCGACACGGCCAGCGTCCGGATGCGCGTCGATTCGGCGACCGCCCGCTATGCCGTCGACTTCAACGACATCGGACCGCTCGGCAACGACCCCGCCCGCGGCCGGCGCTACTTCGTGATGCCGCCCGGCGAGCGACTCGTCTCCGCCTGGATCGAGAGCACGGGCCTGAGTCCGGATTCGCGAATGGAATGTCCGATCACGCGCCCGTACGCCGTCGATGAACCCGCGCCGGTGAATCCGCGCACGCTCGCGGCGCTCGAAGTCGACCGGCGCTCGCTACGCGATAGCTTCTCCACCAAAACACCGACCGTGCAGCCGAAGAGCTTTGGTGCCGCTACGGTCGAGTCGTGCAGTCAGCCCTATGCGCCGCCACGCGCGATCTTGCCGATGCAACCGGACGCGTTGCCCGCAGCACGCGCGGTGCACGCAACCGGCACGACGATCGTACGCGTCGACCTCGACGAAACGAGCTCCGTCGTCGGTGCGTTCGTCGTACGCTCGAGCGGTTACGCGCCGCTCGATCGCGCCGCCCTTGCCGCAGCGCAGAAGTCGTCGTACCGCACCGAATCGTTTGCCTGCCGCCCGGTCGCGAGTACGTATCAGTTCACGGTAACGTTCGGCAACTAGCGCCGCTCGGGCCCGAGCGCGAATTCATAGCTCGCGTACGTGGAAAACGTCGTATCGCCATGCAGCGCGCGCCCCACGGAAAAGAGGATCGCGTGGTACTTTCCGGCCTGGGCGACCATCCCGATGTTCGCAGCGGTCGTATCGGTGCCGCCGATTATGTCGGCACTTTGGTGATAGAGCTCGGCGCCCACGGTCGTTCCCGGCGAAATCGAACGTTCGAGCGCACCACCGGCGAACGTGGAATCGCGCATGCCCGGGCTACTGTTGAGGTAGACGCCACCCCCACCGAACGCCGTCCACGGCCCGGAGGTCTTCTGCAACCAGACCGGCAGAAAGGCGACGGCGTGACCACCGGCAACCGCCGGCGTCTCAACGCTGGGATAAAACGAGATCTGCGGTCGATCCTCGGATTCTTGAACGAACCGCGTCTTGATGCCGAACTCGGTGACACCGTACCCGTGGCGCTCTGCGATGCCGGTGTTGTCGGCATTCAATTGCCCTGATATGGAGACTTGGACGTTCGGCATCGCGCCGTAGTTAAATTCTGCGAAGGGGGCGCTCGCCGACGAATTGCCGCCTCCGTCGTTCTCGTACTGAAAACCGGAATAAATCTCCCAATGACGGTAGTCGGTGGGTTCCGGGTCGTCGGTCACAAATGGCGGCCCGGCCAGCGCCTGCGATGCACCGAGAAGGGTGAAGGCCACAACGAGGCCTGCGAGGACGGCGGTCTGCACGGCGGAAACAGTATGCTCCACGATGATGAAGGAAAGGTGAACTCCTGAAGCTTTTGGTGGTTGAGGATGACGCAGCCCTGCGTGACGTGCTGCTGCGCGCGCTCGTTGAGGGCGGCCACATCGTCGATACGGCGGCCGATGGTCCGGCGGGCGAGTCGATGGGTGCGGATGACTCGTACGACGCGATCGTTCTCGATGTGATGTTGCCCGGCCGTAACGGCATCACGGTTGTCCGGACATTGCGCAAGCTGGGCGTGCGCACGCCCGTTTTGATGCTCACCGCCCGGATCACCGAAGCCGACACGGTCGCGGGACTCGATGCCGGTGCAGACGACTATTTGCGCAAGCCGTTCGGTATCGCCGAGTTGCAAGCACGGCTGCGCTCGCTCTCGCGGCGCGAACCCCGCCAACTGCCGGCCGCAGTAGCGTGTGGCGGGATCACGTACGATCCGATTTCGCGACGGGCGATGCGCAACGGCCGCGAACTCGACCTCACTCACCGCGAGACGATCTTCCTCGAGTATTTTCTGCGCAACGCCGGCCGCGCGCTCTCGCGCGAGATGATCGCGACCGCCCTCTGGCCCTCGGAGAGCGAGATCGCCTCGAACGTCATCGACGTCTACGTCCGGCGACTGCGGTCCAAACTCGACGCCGCCGGCGAAGCTCCCTTACTGCACACCGTGCGCGGCATCGGTTATCGGCTAGACGACCGATGACCCGGCAATTGCCGTACCGGACGCGCCTGACGCTGGCCTATACGGCGATCGTTGCAATTGCGGTCGTGCTGCTCGGCGCCGTCGCATTCGTGACCGTGCGGTTTACGCTCGATACGACGCTCGATACGCGTCTCGAAACTACGGCCAAAGCAATTCGCTCCGTCGTCGACGTCAAAGACGGCGGCTTGAAAGACCTCGATCCCGAGGATCGCCAGCAGCTTCAGGACGTGCTCGGCCAGCGCGTCGATGGCGCGGTGCTGCGCAACGATGGTTCGCTTCTGGCATCAAACCTCGACTCGCCGCCGGCGGCAATCCTGCGGGCCATCGCCAATCGCGCGACGCCGCGCGGTACGGTGGTCGTTGGAGCGACGACGGTCAGCTACGTTGCGACGCCGATCGCAGAACGCGGCGTGCGGTACGGCACGGCTGCTGCCTGGGAACCGCGCAGCACGTACGATGACGCGGTGAGGATCACGCTGATCGCACTCGGCGCCGCCGGCCTAATCGTGATCGTTGCGGCCGCGGCCGCGGGCGGTACGTTGACCCGGCGCATGTTGCGGCCCGTTACGGAGCTCAGCGCAATGATCTCCGATATCGAGGCTACCGATCTTACCGAGCGTCTCGCTTGGGACGGTCCCGATGATGAATTGGGCCGGCTCTGCACGACGTTCGACCGCCTGCTCGACCGGCTCGAGACGGCCTTCGAGCGCGAACACCGGTTTATCGCCGACGCCTCGCACGAGTTGCGCACGCCCCTGAGCGTCATGCGCGCCGAAGTTGAGCTGGCGCTCATGCACGATCGCCCGCCCGAGGAGTACCGCAGCGCGTTCGTGCGCCTGCAACGCGAGACGCAGCGCCTCGAAGCGCTCGCGCAGAGCCTGCTCCTCACCGCACGCCACGATGCGGGCGCGCTCGTGCTGACCACGGTCGAGGTGACCGGCGTCGCAGAGCGCGCAACGGTGCGCATGCAAGCGCTCGCGGCGGCCCGTGGGATCCTCTTGACGTGCGATGCCGCAGCGAATGTCGAAGTCATCGCGGACGCGGCGATGCTCGAAGGGGCAATCGTCGCGCTCATCGATAACGCACTGCGCTTTGCGCGAGCGCGCGTCGGCGTCGGCGTCACCGCGACGCCCGGCGCGGGCGAAGCGACAATTGCGGTGAGCGACGATGGCCCGGGATTCAGCGATGCCGCCCTACGTGAAGCCACCGGCCGCTTTTGGCGCGACGATCCCGCGCGCAGCGGCGCCGGAACGGGGCTCGGGCTCGCCATCGTGCGCTCGGCCGTCGAGCGCCATCACGGCACGATCGCGCTGCGCAATGGAGCGGCCGGCGTGGGCGCCGTCGTCGTGCTAACCGTGCCTGCGTTGCGCGCAAAGAGCGGCGTCATCGGCTGAACGGACGGATCGCCGGCATGACGGAGGTGGCCGTCGAGCCGGAACGCATCCTCGATCGTGCGCAGCAGGCTGTAGTGGTCGTAGGGCGTAGCGTCGGCGACGCCGCGCGGTCCGTGGTTCGTGATGACGATCGTCGGGATGTGGCCGCCGCCGGGATTGTGAGCGTCGACGACGCAGCACGATTGCGGCGCGCCCGGAATGCGGTCGGCCTTTCCGTCCTCATCCCATGTGATGACGATCGCGGCATTCCCGTGGGTCCAGATCGGTGAGGCCTGCATCTCCGCGATCAGCGTACGAATGGTGGCATCGCCGCTGCGCACCAAACCATCGTCGCCCTTCTGGCAGTCCGGCGGCGCTTTGGGTGAATTGATGCCGTGCATTTCGTCGCACTGGTTGGGCACGACAAACGCGAACGCCGGTACCGTTCCACTGCGCAGATCGGCGCGCAGCGCATCGAAACCGACCAACTCGCGGGCCACATTTGGATCGGCGTGCACGGAGGTATAGTTCGTGAAACCGGTGTGCTTCGCCGCGTAGAGCGCGGCCGGAGCGGTGTCGGATTCCGGCGACACGATTGAGAGCGAACCCGGACCGGGGATGTTTTCGAGATACGCTCGCCAACCAAGCCCCTTTGCCGCAAGCTGCGTAGCAAGATTCGGGCCGTCGATCAAGTGCACGGCGAACCCCGGCGCATCCGCGCCCTTGCAAAATTCGCGCGTTGAGCCCGGAGTACAGTACCACGCATCGTCGTCGGCAATCCCGAACGTGTCGCCGCCGAGGAGTGCGACGTAGTTCGGTTCGCTTGGATGGCGTTCGGCGTACATTTGCGTCGCGACGCCGTACGTCTTGGCCAAGTCCGAGATCGTCGGCGCGTAGCCGTGATCCAGCACCGTACCGTAGCTTTTGTTCTCCTCGACAATCACGAGGATGTGGTCGTAGCGCGGAACGGCGGTGTCGCGATCGTTCGCGACGGCCTCCGAAACCGTCATGGCCGCGAAAACTGCCGCCAGCACGAGCGCAAGCGTAATCGAAGTGCGCATGTTCGCCCCTACAACTTCTGCTGCAGCGTCAGCGTGAGCTGCGCTGGTGCCAGGCCGAACTCCTCATTCGGTACCGGACTCACCCCGCTCACCGCGTTCGTGATCGGCGCCGTGCCGAGCCCGAGGTACCCGTAGTATTGCACCGCTTGGTTGAAGATGTTCGTACCGCCCAGCGTCAACAACGTTCCCTTGCCGAACGAGCGGCTGAGAAACATGTTGCTGTGCCAGTATGCCGGCCGGTTAAATCCGTTGTTGGTCGCCGTGTAGTAGTTGTCGATCCGGAACTCCCAGGGACCCGGTGCGACGTCGAGCGAGAGCGTCGCCTGCTGCAACGGAATGCCGGCCAACTGTGAGCCGTTGACCACCGTCGGGTTGCTCATCAGGATCTGATCGCTGATCCCGGTCTTGGTCGACGACTCGACATAGTAACCGTAGTCGATATAGGCGAGATGGTTGATGCGTTCGCGGCCGGTCAGCTCGACGCCGCGCGCAAGCGCTTGGGCCGCGTTATAGGTGGTGGACACCGAGAGGTACTGCGGCAGGCTTGCCGCCGTGATGTTCTGGGCCGGGCACTGCGACTGCAACCGCTGAAGATACGTCTGCAGCGCGCCTGGGGCGAACACGACGTTGCCGAGGCCGTACTGCAGCAACGGCTGCGAAGCGCTGAAGAGCTGGTTGGTCACCGTCGTGACGTAGGCGTTGAGCTGGACGTTGCTATCACCGCTGAAACGATGGCCGATGCCGGCTTCGAAGTCATTCGCGCTTTCCGATTGCAGGTTCGGATTGCCGGCGCTGGTCACGTCATTGAAGCCGGTGCAACTCACCGACGTAAGGCTCGCCCCGGGATCCGACGCAACGGCCGCCCCGGCCAGCTTGAGCTGGGGCGAAGGCGCACCGTCCGAGCGGCCGTAGGTGAACTGGACGACATCGTTACGGGTGGGCCGAAACTGCAACGTCGCGCGAGGGTCGAACGTCGTTCGCTCGGAGACCGACGAATGCTTCATCCACGCATTCAAGAAGAACGATACCTGCTTGGAAAGCGTATACGTATCGCGCGCGAAGTAGCTCCACTCGCCGAAGTATCCCGTCGGAATTTCCGGAGTTATGCCTGACGAGTCATCTTCCGTACCGGTTTGCAATTGATGCCACGTCGTGAATCCGAATGACAAATCGTTGTTGCCGATCGTAAATTCGTCCGAAGCGAGAAAGCCCAACGTGTTGTAGTAATCGGCGAACGTCGGAGAGCCAAGCAGATCGCCGCCGGCATCGACGCCACCCGCGAGGCTGCTGTACTTCCAGTACGAGTAGTTGTTAGCGAAAGCGGAGACGGTGATGTTGTGGATACCTGCCGTCGTATTCACCGCGAGGTCGTAATCGCGCATGCTCGTCGAACGTTGCCGGACGGCGCCGCCGCCGTCGGGCCCGGACGTCGCTGCGGCAAACTGCTGCGCCGTATAGCACGATGTCGCGCCCGCAACCGGGTCCGTCGTTACCGTGTATCCGGCGGTGCCGTTGCCGGTCACGCAGTTCGTCGCGCCGCTTTGAACTTGCCCTAGGCGTGTCGAATAGGGCAGAAAGTCATTGTCGCCGTTGCCGGTCGAATCCGACCATTGCACGGCGTCGTAGGCGCTTGCCCGAATGTTCGTCGCCGGGCTGATCGCGTACGTGAGCTTACCTAGACCCACCGTCTGTTGCGTGTTCTGGCTAACAGCATACGTGTTGAGAAGCAGGTTGCAGGCGCTCACGTCGGTCGAGCTGCCGGCGCAGGCACCGTTCGGCATCGCCGAGTTGGACGAGACGTTGTCGGGGCGCGCCGATTGCGCGACGTTCCCGGGGTAGAAATCACCCCATTCGCCGAGGCGTCCGCCGGCCATTGCATAACCGAGCTTCCCGAGCGTTCCCGTGGCGGTAATACCGGTCGAGAGAATCCCGAAGCCCCCGATCTGCTGCTGGAATGAAAACTGCGGCGTCGCGGTCGGATCGATCGTGATGAAGTTGACGGCGCCGCCGATGGTGTCGCTCCCGAAGAGGCCTTGCGCACCCGAGCCGTACGTGACGTCGACTTGACTCAATCCGAACGCCGGCCCGAGCGAGAAGTTGAAGCCGCCGCTACCGACGCCGAGGGGTCCGACCGGATGCCCATCGAGCAGCGAGGCGGTCTCATCGCTGCCGAAGCCGCGCAGGTTCAAGCTCACGTCATCGCCGACGGACGAGCTGGTCGAAAGATTCACCCCGGGGAGCGTCCCGAGTTGATCCGCAATGCGAATTTGGCCCGTCCGCGTGAGATCGGCCACACTGATCTGCTGTGAAATCGTCGTTGCGGCACTCAACGCGTTCGCGTTGTTCGTGACGCGGCCGATCACGGCCGTCGCGCCCGTACTCGTCGCGGAATGGGTGAGCGCGGCGCTAATCGCCGTCGTTCCGCCCGCGGCGACGACGACGCTGCTGTTTTCCTGAGCATCGTAGCCGCTAGCGCCGATCGTGACGGTGTAGATGCCGGGCGCGATGCTGTTGATGGTGTAATGGCCACTATCATCGGTCGTGGTCGATGCGACGCGCGTCGCGTCCTGACGCACGACGACGCTCGCGCCGGTGAGCGGCAGCGCGCTCTTCAAATCGATCACCAAGCCCACGATCGTCGCGCCGCTCGCTTGGGCGAACGCTGCGCCTCCCGGTACAAATAAAAGGGCGGCACATAGAAATGCCGCACAGATGCGTTCGAATCCGTTTCTCATGAGCCAGAAGTACGTAAGTTATCTTAACGTCAGATCATCGAAGCATTAAGAACATATCATCAAAATGCTGTCATTATTTATTCATCGAAAGACGCTAGAATCACACGTTGTGTTGATCCCTGCGCTTCCACCACAACCCGTTCCCGTTTTCAGCGGCTTCGATTACGTCACCGTTGACGCGCAGCGTCGCCGCGTTTACGCCGCACACGGTGGAAGCCGGGCGCTGCTCATCGTCGACGCCGACACGGGGAAAGTGCTCGGACAGGTGCACGTCGGGCCGATGGCCGGCAGCGCCGTCGATCCGGCAAGCGGACATGTGTTCACCGGCAACGGCGAGGGCAACAGCGTCAGCGAGGTCGATCCGGTGGCAATGACCGTGCTGCGGTCCGTCGATACTAGCGGGCCCGTCGATGCCGTCACCTACGATCCGGCGAATGCGCGAATCTATGCCGACGAAGACGACGGCACGCACCTCTTCGTCATCGACGCCAAGACGTTCAAACTCGTGAAATCGATCGTTCTCCCCGGGCACAAGCCCGAGTTCCTCACGATCGACCCGCAAACGCACGAGGTCTATCAAAACATCGACGATCTCTCCGAAATCGCGGTGATCGATCCCGAGACGCTCGCGGTGAAGCGCACGATTCCGACGCCCGAGATCAAGGCCAACCACCCGTTGCAGTACGATCCCGACTACCATCAGATCGTCGTCGGCGGAACGAGCGGAACGAGCGGCATCATGAGCGCCTATACGCGTGCCGGCAAGAAAATCGGCTCGCTAACGGTGCCGCGCTTCGATCAGTGCAACCTCGACCGCTCGCAGCACGTGCTCGCGTGCGCCGGTGGCGGCGGGATCACCCGCATCCAGCTCGAGGCCGATGCGTCTCCGGAGATCATCGATACCACGCCCGTGAATGCGGGAGTCCACACAACGGCGATCGATCCCCTCACGCACGCCGTCTTCACGGTCTGGTCGAATCGTGACGGCAGCGGCGACTTCGTGCAGAAGTTTACGCCGGCGCCTTAGCTGCCGACGCGGGCTTCGCGCTTGGTTACGCGGAAAACCGTGCGGACTTCCTTGAGATGCTCGAGTTTGTAGAGCAGCTTCTGCAAGTGCTCGATGTTCGTGATCTGCGCGGTGATCGAGATGTTGGCAGACTCTTTTTTCACGCGCGCGTTCACCGAGGAGACCGGGGTCTTCAACTCGGCGCAGACGCCCATGACGTCTTGCAGGAGGCCCGGCCGGTCGCCGGCCTCGATCTCGATGTCGACCGCGTGCTGGATGTGCGTGACGTCGGCCCACGTTGCCTCGAGAATGCGCTCGGGCGCGGCGTTCATGTAGGCGACGTTCGGACAGTCCGCACGATGCACGGAAACGCCGCGGCCGATCGTGACGAAGCCCATGATCGGATCGCCCGGTACCGGAGAACAACACTTCGAGAGCCGCACGAGCACGTCGTCGACCCCGGCGATGCGGATGCCCGAGGCGTTGCGCGCGACGCGGCGTGCCGATGCCGGCCGCGGCAGCGTCTGGATATCGACGACGTTGTCGACCTTGAGTTCTTCCTTGAGGCGCTTCGCAACCGAAGCGGCGCCGGCATCGCCGAAACCGATCGCCGCATAGAGGTCGATCGCCGTCGCGTAGTTCAGCTTGGCGGCAATCTTCTCGACGACGTCGCCGCGCGCGGCGTCGATGCGCAAACCGATATGGACGAGCTCGGTCTCGAGCATCTCCTGGCCAAGCAGTGCGTTTTCTTCTTTGCGTTCCTTGCGGAACCACTGCTTGATCTTGTGTTTCGCACCCGACGTCTTGACGAGCGAGAGCCAATCCAGCGATGGCCGGGCGCTGGATTTATTGACCAGCACTTCGACGATGTCACCGTTCTTCAGACCGAAGTCGAGCGGGACGATCTTCCCGTTGACCTTCGCGCCGACGCAATGATTGCCGACGCCCGAATGGACTTGGTAGGCAAAGTCGAGCGGCGTCGCGCTCGCCGGCAGCGAGAACACGTCGCCCTTCGGCGAGAAGATGAACACCTGCGACTCGAAGAGATCGAGCTTGAGGTTCTCCATGAACATGCGCGAGTCGCGCATGTCGTTCTGCCACTCGAGCAGCGAGCGCAGCCACGTTAGCTTCTGCTCGAAGCTGTCGCCCTTCGCGCCCTCTTTGTAGCGCCAATGCGCGGCGATGCCGTACTCGCTCGTGCGGTGCATCTCGAGCGTGCGGATCTGCACTTCGAGCGGATCGCCGCCCGGGCCCACGACCGTCGTGTGCAGCGACTGGTACATGTTGGGTTTGGGCATCGCGATGTAGTCTTTGAAGCGTCCCGGCAGCGGCTTCCAGATCGAGTGCACGATCCCGAGCGCGCCGTAGCAGTCCTTGACCGAATCGACGACGATGCGGACGGCCGTTAGATCGTAGATGGTCGAGAAGTCGCGGCCCTTCTGCATCTTCTTGTGAATCGAGTAGAAGTGCTTGGGACGGCCGTTGATCTCGGCGTGCAGTCCGATCGCTTCGAACTGGCCATGGAGCTCGTCGAGCACGCGCTGCACCGCGGCTTCGCGTTCGCCGCGCTTTTTCGCCACGCGTTCGCTGATGTCGCGATACGATTCCGGATCGAGGTAGCGCAGCGCGAGATCTTCGAGATCCCACTTCATGCGCCAGATGCCCAGGCGATGCGCGATCGGGGCGTAGATCTCGATCGTCTCTTGCGCGATCGTCTGCTGTTTTGCCGGCGGCAGCGAGCCCAGCGTGCGCATGTTGTGCAGGCGGTCGGCGAGCTTGATAATGATGACCCGGATGTCCTTGGCCATCGCCAGGAACATCTTGCGCAGGTTCTCGACCTGCGCGTCTTCTTTCGTCTGATACGGGATCCGCGTCAGCTTGGTGACGCCGTCGACGAGCGAGGCAATCTCGTCACCGAAGCGCTCGGCGACCTCTTCGCTCGTAATAACCGTGTCTTCCACGACGTCGTGGAGCAGCGAGGCGGCGATCGTCGAGCGGTCCATCTCCAGATCGGCCAGGATCGCGGCGACGGCAAGCGGATGCTCGATGTACGACTCGCCCGAGGCGCGGCGCTGTTCGCGGTGCGCCCCCTCCGCGAGCGAATAAACGCTTTCGAGCCACGCGGGATCGAGCGAGGGGTCGTAGCGGCGAACGTTCTGGACGAGATCCGCGATTGTCATTCGATCTACGTCTTACAACCCGCCGCCGGCCACATCGGGTGCGTCAGTACGCGATGAAGGACGTAACGTCCACATTCGGCAGGGCCGCGCGTCCGTTCAGGGCAGCCAATTCGATCAGGACCC
>Ga0182015_10002933_pt1 | contig 19804 bp, 20 predicted proteins | sample 712P3MmetaG_FD_120478 | JGI IMG/M metagenome (GOLD analysis project Ga0182015, IMG submission 120478) | Permafrost microbial communities from Stordalen Mire, Sweden - 712P3M metaG | ecosystem: Environmental > Terrestrial > Soil > Wetlands > Permafrost | place: Sweden: Stordalen | collected...
ATGGAGCGGCTAGTGAACCTCATGAAACATGCGGCGCCAGCGCGTCGCGCTCGGCAGATGCATCAGGATGTGGCCAATGCCGCTGAGGTTTCCGCCCTCACCATTATCCTCGTAGTCCTGGCTAGTGGCGGCAACCGACCAATAAACGATCACCGGCCGGCCCATGATGGCGTCGCGGTCGACGAATCCCCAGTAGCGGGAGTCCAAACTCTGGTCGCGGTTGTCGCCCATCGCGAAATATTTATGCGGCGGCACCAGCAGTTCGCCGTTTCGGATGTGATTTTGAATGTCGTCCGCCCACTCCGGCTGCAGACTGCTGTAGAAATAATCATTCGGGTGGGGAGGAAAATTGTCGGCAAACGGATCGGGCGCGGTGTGCACGACGTACGGTTCATTCAGCCGCAACCCGTTGACGTAAACTTCCTGATTGAAAATCCTCAGGCGGTCGCCGGGGAGTCCGATCACTCGCTTTACAAAATGCGGGTGATCCGCGTAGGGGAACTTGAAAACGATTATGTCGCCCCGGCGGATTTCGCGGTAGGGAAGCAGGTGCTCGTACCACGCGCCACGACCCTCGAAAATGAATTTGTTGACCAGCAAATGATCGCCCACCAGGAGCGTCGGCTCCATCGACTTCGAAGGAATCTTGAACGCCTGCACGATGAAGGTGGTGCCGTAGAGCGCCAGCACCAGTGTGACCAGCAAAGACTGGGCGTACTCCCGGAATCCCGATTTCGCGCCTGCCCCGCTACCCTTCCCAGTCCCCGTCCCAGTCAATGATCCCCCGGAAGGCGCGGGAGACCCGTCGAGCAAAACGGCGCCTGGCGCGGTTTCCGCCGGGAGTCCCTGCTCCGAGTCCAATGCCGCGTCTGAGCCAGCGCTCACGCGTTCTCCTTGGGATCCGCAAACTCGAGCCGCAGCGCCGCCAACGCGAGCCGCGCCGCGTGCTGCTCCGCTATTTTTTTCGAGCGGCCCTCCGAGGTGGCCAGGGTGCGCCCGTTCAGACGCGCTTCAATTTCAAACATTTTCTTGTGGTCCGGTCCTCTTTCACCGCTCACTACGTATTCCACCAACCCCATCGCCTGCTGTTGGAGCCACTCTTGCAGCACCGATTTGTGGTCGGCGCGGTGAAGTGTTTCGGTCTTGGTCTCCATCGAGGGAACGATCAAACTGCGCTCGACGAATTGGGCCGCCACCGCCAAACCCGCGTCGCCGTAAATCGCCGCCAGCACCGCTTCGTAGGCATCGGCCAGCAACCGGCGCTTCTCCCGGCCGCCGGTTTTCTCTTCGCCTTTGCCTAGCCGCAGGTAGTTTCCGATATCCAGCCGGATCGCCGCGGCGGAAACCGAGCTGGTGCTGACCAATTGGGCCAGAGCTTTGGAGAGCTGCCCGGAATCCCAATCCGGAAAGGATGCGCAGAGCCACTGGCTAACGGCCAAGCCCAGGACGCGATCGCCCAGAAATTCCAGGCTCTCATTGTCCTGAGCCCCGGGGCCGTGAACACCCTCGCGGCGGGAGCGATGCGTCAACGCGCGTTCCAGCAGCTTCACGCTCTGGAAGCGATGGCCGAGCACAGATTCAAACGATAGCCGTTCGTCCTCGGTCATCGCGGAGCCCTGCGTAATCGCCTCCGGCGTCATGCGCGAATCAGGGTTTCGCCGCTGGAGCGGCGGCTGCCGCCTTTTTCACTGCGTCTTTCTGTTGCGTACAACGATCCGCGAGCGGACTGCCGGGAATCTTGGCGCACTTGTCGAATGAATCGGCGGCATCGTCGTATTGCTTGAGCTGTTTCTGTTCCATGCCCATGACGAAGAAGTCCGTCGCATCGGTGCCGCCGCTCAATGCAACGGATTTCTTAAACTCCGCGATCGAATCTTCCCCCTTGCCTTCACGGAAGTACACCAGGCCCAGGCCGCTGTGCGCCTGCGAGGTTAAGCCATCCCGCGATTTGGCGAAATCGGCGTCGCTCATTTGCGAAGGCTTGGTAATCTTGGGTATCAGTTCCAGCGCGTGCTTCTCGTATTCCTCGGCCTTGGCCAGCTTACGTTCCTGATCGGGATCCTGGGGGTTGTAGGTATGCGGAATCACCCAACCTTCCAACACCAGCATGTCCACGTTGTCAGGGTTTATTTCGAGGGCCTTGTCGCCGCTCGCATACATTTTGTCGAGATTTTGCTCGCTGTAATACGCTTGCGCCAGCCGGCTGTAGACACCCTCGCGGTATCTGCTGTTGGGATACTTCTGAAGAAAGTCCTCGCCGGTCTTGATAACGGTCTTGTCGTCCGTGCTCTTTAGGCTGAAAAACGCCTTATAGGCGGCTTCCTCGGCCGGGTCGGTCTTCGGCGCTTCGACCGTGCCGGTGGGCGGCGCCATCTGGCCTGTCGAACCCGTTGAACCGGATGGCCCCTGCGCTGCCGGTGCTTGCTGCGCGAAGGCTAGGGGGCCCGCCGCGGCGATGATTACCAGGGCGATTGCCCCAGTCCCGATTGCGAATCGCATTTTCATGGAATTCCCCTTCTGTTTGAGTTGACCCCATTCGCGGGCGAAACCCGCTTCAGCACGTGATGCTACGGTTGCGAATTCTTGGGACTCGCCGGCGCGGACTGGAAACCCGCCTCGAGCCCCCGTTGCGCGGCGTGGCGCGCCGCTTCTGGAGCACTTTCCACACTCATCGCGGCGCGATACTCCGCCACCGCCTGGTCGCGCTCGCCCAGGACGTCGTGAATTCGTCCCAGGTAAACGTGCGACCAGCAAAGAATGTCCGGTGTGACGCCTGCGGGCGGCGCAGCACTTACCGCACCATGCGAACCCTCGCCGGCCAAGCGCTCGAACAACCCCTGCGCCTTTTCGACCTGGCGCATCATAACGGAAGAGACCGCCAAACCGTAAATCGCTTGCGGCTGCCCGGGATCCTGGGCCAGCGCGCGTTCAAACTCCGTTTGAGCGCCGGCCGGGTTTTGCGCGGCGATCTGCCGATCGCCTTCGGCCAACCATGCGTCGATCTGCGAGGCAGGCGTGCTGGGGGTGGTTGATACCGGCGCGACGGGAGGTGGCGGCGCTTCGACTGGAGCGAACGCGAAATTTTCAAACCTTTTCTTCTCAACATCCAGGTCGATCGCCGCAACCATCTCGGGGAAGTACAAATTCATGGCCGGCTCGGTGTGCTCGAATTTCTTGAGCTGGGTAACGAATGCTCGCACCAAAATGTAGCCGTCGCGGTCATTATCCAGCAACGCGGCTTCCAGCTTGTCGCCGGTGAGGCGGTTTAAGCGAATCTCCACCGCTTTGATCGCGCATTCATCGACGAACCCGGTCAAATCGTTCTCATATTCCTGCGGGAAGCGCGGTGCGCGTTGCGCGATCGCGAGTAAAGGCCGCTTGGCTTCCACTTGCTTGCGGTAGCGCAGCGGCAGCGGATCCACCAGGAAATGCAGATAGGCGTGACGGATCTCGTCGAGCGGCAAATTCTTGCCGCCGCCGATCACGATGGCGTAGCGATCGCCGAAGTTGCGAAAATTCGTGCGGCTGCCGACCATCGGTTCGACGAACACCGAAAAGGTGCGCCCGCCGTGTTGCCGGATGATTTCCCGCAGGTAAGCCGAGGTCAGGAACACGATTTGCCGGACCGGCGATTCCGCGCGCTGCCTTTCCCGGTCGTAGTCGGGCGCCACACTCCACCACAGCGCGTCGAGTTTCTCGTCCTGATAAAAGCTCGTCAGAATGTCGTGAAAGCCCTCGACCGCCAGCGCGTCCGGAGGAAACAGATCGTGATCGATCAAAAACGGAAACTTCGGAGGCGTTCCGGTGATCAAGATGAGCGACATGTAACGCGAGAGGGTCTCGCCGGAATCGGCAAGCTTGTGGTCGTTGTAAAACTGGCGCAGGGCGTCAACCACCGGCCCATGAAGCCCGGAGAGCCCTTCCACTGCCGATATGATTGGAGGATGCCCTTCGATCGAAGAGGTCTCCAGGTCCAAGCCTGCGGTGCGCAGAGCGCACATCGCATCAAATAGCTGCTGACTGTTATCGACGACAATTCCAGTCTCGGACTCTGTCGGCGTCTGGGCTTTGCCGTTCCCCACGGCCGCCGCCGCGGCCAATAGCAAACAGGACACCGCAATCACGATGCCGCGGCACGAACTTCGCAGCCCCGCTTCGACAGTAAGGTCTCGCTTCGCTAATTGGTTCGCGCCGGCCTGCATTCCGCCCCAAGTACCCTAGTTTGATATGCTCGTTTGCTCCGCTCAAACTCTATCGGCCAGCCACCACAGAGTCAAGGAACGGAAACGCGCGGTAGTCACCAGTGCTCCGGCCACGCGCTCCCATCCTTTCATTCTCTCCACCACGATCAAAATGCGCCGGTCACTAAGTCCCCCGCGGTTCCGGCGGACTGGCGAGTGTCGCTGGAAGTGGCGTTCCAAGCCCGTGCTTGGGCGATACAAATTATTTGAAGAATCAGAAGCAATGGCACGACGAACGTCGGAATCAGGCTCAACGGCAGGACGGTCATAGCAGCCATCGAACTCGCCGGGCTGAGCAGCCGCGCCGTTGTGCCGAGGGTCACCGCGATCACCAGATCCGCTATTCCTAGCACTTGCCACAAGATGAAGCTGTTGCGGTGAGTTGCGTTGGCCAGCTTCCACGCGACCCAGGTGGCTGTAGCGCCAATCGCCATGTCGCCGTATCCGGCCGGAAACGCAAATATTCCCGGCAAAATGCCACGAGCCTGCAACACCACGAATGTCAAACCCAGGATTCTCCAGGTCTGGATCGCCGTCAACGTGCGCGGGTTCAAAGACATCGCGAACTTTCGGAAGGCTTCCGAAGTGGAAACCCACAGTGCGAACAAGGCCATCGGTATGAGTGCAGCAAACCCAACCCCAAGTCCCAGCCGATTTTCCCCGTTCTCAAACAAGTGCAGCGCCGAAGCGGTGACTGCAAGAACGAACCACGCGACAATGATCGCCGCGGACAATTTCCCATACGTTTTCATATCGAACCTCCTCCTGTTGTAGCTAGTTCTGTAGCTTCCTTGGTGAGTTTCAGAAGGTCTCTCCAAGACTCTCGCCCCAGTTGCCGGCGTACCCGCGATTGAACCTTCTCCCATACCGGCAGCGCGCGATTTAGCTGCGTTTCCCCACCTTTCGCAAGACGCAGCCATCGTTCTCTCCGATCGCTACCGTGACGTTCCGCGATCCAGCCCTGCCGGTCCATGATCTGGAGAGTCCGGGTGAGCGTGGTGCTGTCCATCGCGAGCATTTCGCCCAGTTGGCGCTGGGGCACTTCTCCAGCCAGCGAGAGCATTTGTAGGATGGTGAATTGGGAGGCTCGCAATCCCAGGGGACGCAGCGCCTCTTCGTAGACATTGGTTATCGCCCTCGCGGTCCGGCGGAGGCTGCCGCACATACACGGCATGGCTGGCAAGATGGATCGGCTCATGAACAATTGGATGTATATACATCTTATTCGGATGCACATGATTTGGCCCCCCCACCACGAATGGCCGGTTACGCAGAACCTATCGCCGGATCACCCGGCGATGTTCCCGTCTCGTCCGACGGGTCGAACGTGGTAGGCCCTGGTGAGATGGAAAGAGGCGACACGCGGACGGAGTTTGGATCAGCTGGGCAATCGGAGTAAGTCGGAGAAGAAGGGAGGGAGGAACGTGCGCGACGCCGAGGACTAACCTTTGACGTGAATTTCGCTAAAACTCAATACCACCCGGCCGCCAGCCATCGGCCGGCCAAAATCGAGCATCGGACGGAACCGCGAGAACAGTAACACCTGGTCGATTTGCCGGCGAACTTCCGCAGTGCCTGGCCCGGCCAGAATCTTATAAGCGACCACCTGGCCCTGCGCATTCAGGGTGGCCTCTAGAACCAAATTGTCCGAGTCGGAAAGCTGGTTGTCCCCTCCGATACCGGGCACCGGAAACGGAGCCAGGCTCTCGAGACGCGCTGGCTGTATCAGCGCGGTGGGCAAATCATCGTGGATCACTCCAAACGGCATGCCACCCAACATGCTTTGCACGATGGTGACAAACACCATCACCGCGGTGAGGATCCCCCCAGTGGCGGGCACCGCCAAGGGCTCGAGGATATTCTTGAACACCAGCGCGAAACGATGCCACGCATGGCGAATCCAGCCTGGATGGGATGCCGCACGCGAAGCACGCACGCGAATACGCACCGCCAGATCGGCCGGAGGCGCCACACGCTCCAACTGCGCGAGCTGCACCGCCATACGCCGGTAGCTTTCCAGATCGCGGCGGCACGCGGCGCACAATTCCAGATGCGCGCGCACTTGAGCATTCTCACGCTCGCTGATGGCCCCGTCCATGCATCCGGGTAGCCGCGTTCGCACCGCTCCGCAGGTCATCACGCGCCTCCCCGAAATTTGCGCGGCGCCAACCCACTCGAACGCGCATACGCCAGTTGCTGATTGCCCATGCCGCGGCCGAAAATCGAATGACCTGACGCATCGGATGGCGCCGCAGCAGCGGAGGGCGATTGCAGTACGGGCTCAAGCGCCTCGCGCAACGCGCGGCGTCCCCGTAGAATGCGCGACTTCACTGTGCCTACCGAAACTTCCAGCACCTCGGCCACCTCTTCGTAAGAAAGTCCCTCGAGGTCCCTGAGAATTACCGCACTGCGAAATACTTCCGGGACGGCGGCCAGAGCCGTGCGCACGGCTTGATTGATTTCACTCGACGCCAGCAGGTCGAAAGGAGTCGCGTCGTCGTCCTCGAGCTCCATGGCTGCCTTTTCGTTTTCGGCGTCCGCTTCGAGTGATACCTGGTTACGATGATGCCGCCAGCTCCACCGGCGATGGTTCAGCGCCTCACGCACCGCGATACGGTAAAGCCAAGTCTTCAGCGAGCTGCCGCGGCGGAATCCGTTGATTCCACGGAAGGCGCGCAGGAAAACTTCTTGGGTGACATCGGCGGCATCGGCAGCATTTCCGAGAATGCCGTAGGCGAGGTTGAACACCGCGGCGTGGTTGTAAGTCACCAGCCAATCGAAAGCGGATTCGGAGCCCGACTGCAGTTCAGTGACAAGATGGGACTCGTCACGGCTCCAATCCAGACTTTGTGCGAGGTCAGACATATTGCTTGCTGCCTCCGTCAGGTGCCGCCCGTGCAACACGGAACCGCAACCTCTGACATATAGTTAGACGCCGGTTAACAGCGCTTTGTTTCCCGGAATCTGGCAAGGAGGGTAGCAGAAAAGACCGCTGGAAGACACGGTAAGGCAGGTGCGAACGGGGGGGTACTGGACTGGTCCCGTGCGGAGTGGCAAGAGAAGGACGCAAGTTCAATCGCTGCTTGTCGGTACCAGACCAAGGAGGTTTCGCAGGACTTTCACGATCGGGCGAATTCCAACAGCGGCAGGATGTTTCCAGCGTCTGCCGCGTGCAACGCGAGTAGGTAGGCTTCGCGAGTGGAACCCGTGCCAACGATATCGGTCTGCCCCCAACTGAATTCGGGTCGGCCTAGCTTCACGGCAATGACATCCGCGTGAAGACGGCCATGTCTGCCGTTCCCGTTGGGGAATGGGTGGATCACACCAACCAGCAAGTGGTGGAAGTGCACCGCGATTTCGTCGGGAGGGTAGGTTTCATGAACGCACCAATAACGGGCGTCTGCAAGAAGTGCCGGGATTCTATTTCTAATTTCGTAGAAGGGGACCCCAATATTTTTCTCCGAAGAGCGGTAGGTACCCGCCCATTTCCAAGTGCGATTGAACATTCTACGATGAAGTTCACGAAGGTATCGCTCGTCGAACGGGTCCTAAATTTGTCTATTTATAAGAGTACCAACCGAGCCGAATCATCCTCCGCAATTTTTTCGCTTCGATTCAACCGTGCTATTCTCCTTTCCATTTCTCGCGGCTGCTGGTTCGCGCGTCTCGCAGCGCAGCGGCAGGAAACCGCCAAAGCCGGTACACTTGTCCTCATGATCGACGACCCAGTGCTACTCAACGATTGGCACGCCGTTGCACATTCCTCGGACTTAGCTGCAGAACAGGTTCGCCCGGCCCGGCTGCTCGGGCACGACATCGTGCTGTGGCGCGGCAGGGGTGGCGACTCTCTCCGCGCCTGGCACGATCTTTGTCTCCATCGCGGCGCGAAGCTTTCGGGCGGCCGCGTGCAAGACGACTGCTTGGTCTGCCCGTACCACGGATGGAATTACGATGCCTCCGGCCGCTGCGTTAAGATTCCGGCGCATCCCTTGCAGCCTCCGCCGGCGCGCGCCCGCACCACTGCGTATGCCATTACCGAAAAATATGGATTGATCTGGGTCTGCCTGGGCACACCGAAAAGCGAAGTGGCGCCATTCACCGAATGGGAAGACAAGAGTTTTCGTAAAGTGGCCTCGGGCCCTTATCGATTCAAAGCTCTTGGCCCGCGGGTGATCGAAAACTTTCTGGACGTCGGGCACTTCCCTTTTGTTCACGCGGGTTTTCTAGGCGATCCGAATCATACCGAAGTGGGCGACTACGAAGTGGAGACGACTTCCAAAGGTATCGTCGCCCGTGATATCGGCATGTGGCAGCCCGATCCCGACGGCACCGGCCAAGCGGCGGAAGTGAAGTACACCTACCGCGTGCTGCGGCCGTTAACCGCTTACTTTCTCAAGTCTCATCAAGACCAAAAATTCTCGATTTTCTGCTGCGTCACGCCGGTGGATTCACTCGAGAGCGCGGCCTGGATGATCATGGCGCTCAACTACGCCGGTGAAACTACCGACGAACAGTTGCGAAATTACCAGGACGTAGTCAGCGCGCAGGATATTCCCATCGTTGAGTCGCAGCGCCCGGAACTATTGCCTCTGGATTTGCAGGCTGAATTGCATCTGCGTTCCGATCGCACCGCCATCGCCTACCGCCAGTGGCTCGCAAAAATCGGACTGAAGCACGGGACCGCGTGAGCGCCGCCGCGCCCACCGCATCTGCGCGATGGTTTGTGGCCGGTGACTTGGACGGTTTCTTCGGCCTGTTTTTCAGTGGTTTTCCGGATTTAATTCTGATCGCCGGCTTGGCGCCGCTCTGCGGCTTGCCCATGGAATTGGTGGCGGGCCGGATCATGCCTGCCGTAGCTTTCTCGATTCTCGCTGGAAATCTCTTCTACGCCAGGCAAGCGCGGCGTCTCGCGCAAAGGACCAACCGCGACGACGTCACCGCGATTCCTTTCGGCGTAAATACTCCCACTATTTTCGCCTACGTCTTCCTGATCATGCTGCCGGTTTATCTGCGTACCCACGATTCGCAACTCACCTGGCACGTGGGAATATTTGCGTGTTTCCTGAGCGGCATCGTGCAAACTGCCGGCGCTTTTTGCACCGACTGGCTACGGCGCAACACGCCGCGCGCGGCCTTGTTGTGCCCTCTAGCGGGCATCGCCATCGCCTTTCTTTGCCTGGGATTCATCCTTCGCATTTTTCAAGCGCCCGAACTCGCGCTTGTGCCTACGGTGATTATTCTGGCGGTCTACGGATCGCGAATACGATTGCCATTTCGAATGCCGGGCGGGCTGCTGTGCATCGTTGTCGGCGTCACTCTAGTTGCGGTGCTGCGCGCGTTTCATCTTTACCATCTGCCCCAGCCTCCGCCCATGCTGCCGCTCGGCCTGCATTTGCCCCGGCCACTAAACCTTTTTGAATTCCTGGGCCATGCCGAGGGTTGGAAATATCTTTCCGTGATTCTTCCCATGAGCGCGCTGGATACCATAGTCTCGCTCCAGATTCTCGAAAGCGTAAAAGTGGCGGGAGACGACTATCCCACCCGTTCGTCGCTCCTGGTCAACGGCCTGGCCACCCTAGTCGCCGCCCTGTTCGGCAGCCCATTTCCCACCACGCTTTACTTCGGGCATCTCGCCCACAAGGCCTACGGCGCGCGCATCGGCTATTCGATTCTCAGCGGGGTGGCTACAACGCTGATCTGCATCACCGGATTAATTTCTCCCATTTTGCATTTCGTGCCGCTGGAGGTGGTGGCCATCGTGGTGGTTTGGTTTGGTCTGGTGATGGTGGCGCAAGCCTTTCAGGAAATTCCCAAAGCGCACTGCATCGCGGTGGCGTTCGGGCTGCTTCCCATGCTCGCTTCGTGGGGATTGCAGTTAGTGGATCTGGCGTTGCGCACCGGCGGATCGAATCTGCTCGATGCCGCACCCAAATTTGGCGATGAGCTCGCGATTTACGGATTGATCGCACTCAGCCAGGGAGCCCTGCTGGTATCGATGATTTGGGCCGCGGCAATCGCCTACCTGCTCGATCGCCGCTTCATTCCCGCCGCCGGATGGCTACTGGCCGGAGCGGTGCTCTCTTTTTTCGGGATCATACATGCCTATAATTTGACCGCCGCCGGAGTCGCCAACAAATTGGGAATCTTTGCAGCGCCCGAATTTACCGTGAGCTATGCGGCCGCCGCGCTGTTCCTGATCGGTTGCCATTTTTACAATCGTCGCTTCCCATCGCCCGGCCTGGAAGAATCGGAGTCGATCTGATCGCCGACAATGGCTCGGCGCTTGCGGTCGACCATTTGATTTCATGCGCTCGGCCGCCGGAAGCATCCCGCGCATCGAGAATCCTTACATTCGTACTGCCGAATAGAGGAGCCTGAAGATTTACGCCGATAGCGGTGAAACGGAGAAATATCTAATGAACGACTTATTGAAACTCGCTCTACACGCCCATGGCGGCCTCGATCGTTGGAACCAGCTCAAGTCCATCAAAATCGAGGCTTCCATCACCGGAGGCATCTGGTATGTGAAGAGCCAACCCGATTGCCTCAAGAACATTGTCATGACCGCGGATGTCGAGACCGAGCGCGTGGTCACCGAGTTTCCCGGCCACGACAAGCGCTCGATTTTTGAGCCTAACCGGATCGTGATCGAGAAGATCGACGGCACGCTCATCGAAACTCGCGATGACCCGGAAAGATCCTTCGAAGGACAACAGCGAGAAACGCCTTGGGATGACATCCACGTCGCCTTCTTCAGCTGCGCGGCGTTATGGACATATCTCACCACTCCGTTCCTCTATACCTACCAGGGGTTCCAGACGGAAGAGATCGCATCGATTCGGGTGGAGAATGAAACCTGGAGGCGCCTGAAGGTGACCTTCCCTGACTACATAAAGAGCCACACCCGTGAGCAAATCTCTTGCTTTGGCCCGGATGGATTACTGCGCCGACACGACTATACGGTCGACAGCCTGGGCGGCGCCACCGGCCTCAACTACGCCTCGGATTATCGCGATGGGCATGGAATCATCGTGCCGACGAAGCGACGCGTCTACGCGTGGGAGGGCGACTATCCGATCGTAAAGGAACCACTGCTCGTTGCGATCGACATGGGCGAAATTACTTTTGCCGAACGGTCTCCGCGTACCCTGGCGACCGCACACTCGCTATAAACCAGCGGGCGTCAGTCGCAATTCGTCCGTCCGCTACGTGGGCAACACTTCAGGAAATTATAATTGCGCCGCTTGGAGCGCGCCGTTGTGGCGGAGTTTGCTCAGATTTGAAACGGATCGACACCGTCTGACTCTACCGCCTTGCAACACTCTGTAAAGATTTCTCCGTCAAAGCTCTCTCCACAAATTTGACCTGATCCTTATAGTTGTCGCTCAATTCAGTTATGATTGCCTCGGCTGCGGGCCGTTCGCGCGTTTCTTGAAAAGGTTTTGGCGCAAGGCAGGCAGTTGCCCGTTGAGCACACGTTAGCGAGTGGGGACTGGGCCGTATTGAACCGGATTCCCTGTCCGCTCGCTGGCTTTGGCTGCCTAATTTTCGCTTCCACACTTCTGGCTTCGACGCTTCAGCGCATCCGGTCCAGTCGGATATGCGCAACCAGGAGTCTTCCAACCAATGGGAGAGAGATAGATGAATACAAATTCGAAAGCGCAAATGGTAACCCCCGCAGGCTCTCGCCCGGCCAGCGCCGAGCAGCGGTTGAAAGAACTTGGCATCAAGCTCCCGGCGCCGCCCGAGCCGTTCGGCACCTATGTGGAAGCGGTGCAGACGGGCAATCTGCTTTTTCTGAGCGGAATGCTTCCCACGGAAGGCCACGAGGCGAAGTTCGTTGGACGCGTCGGAGCGGAGTTCGATGTGGAAGCGGGGCGCAAGGCGGCTTACCTCGCGGCGCTCAACGTCCTCGCTGTCGCGCGGCAGCATTTGGGATCGCTCGACAATGTGACGCGCATTGTCCGGCTCGGCGTGTCGGTGGCCACTTCGGGAGACGTCCGCGATCAGGCGAAAGTCGCTGACGCCGCTTCGGAGTTGCTGCAAGACGTCTTCGGAAAAGACAAGAGCCCTTGCCGCTTGGTGTATGGCGTCGCCAGCCTTCCGCTCGGCACTCCGGTCGAACTGGAAATCATTTTCGAGGTTGGGGTATAAGAGAGGTTCCTGATGCACAGGACCTACTCGGGTTAGCGAAAGCAAGAACTGGTGCGGCGAGCCATACTCGGCTGCCTCGCCGGCAATATTTTCCAACACGATGCTTGAGAATTTACGGGAGGCATTATGGCGACTACAAAAGTTGCAGTTGGACCAATGAAGGTGGCGCAGGTTCCTAAGGCGGGAGGAGATTTCGAGATCGTCGAGCGCGAGATTCCTAAACCGGGTGCAGGACACGTGCTCATTAAGGTGCAAGCCTGTGGTGTTTGCCACAGTGACGTGCTCACCAAAGACGGCCTCTGGCCAGGAATTCAGTATCCCCGGATCCCAGGGCACGAAGTCGCGGGCATCATCGATGAATTGGGCGCCGGTGTTTCCGCGTGGAAAAAGGGGCAGCGCGTCGGTGTCGGCTGGCACGGCGGCCAGGACAACACTTGTGTCTCGTGCCGGCGCGGAGATTTTCGCAATTGCCGCAATCTGCAAATTCCGGGCATCAGTTATGACGGCGGGTACCAGCAATACATGCTGGCTCCTGTCGAGGCACTGGTGGCGATACCAGAAATTCTAAGTGACGTGGAAGCAGCGCCGCTGCTCTGCGCCGGAATTACCACCTACAATGCGCTGCGGCACAGCGGCGCGATGCCCGGCGACCTGGTTGCGGTGCAGGGTATCGGCGGACTGGGCCACCTCGGAATTCAATTCGCGAATAAGTTTGGTTATAAGGTGGCTGCTATCGGGCGCGGGCCGGAAAACGCGGCGCTCGCAAAAAAGCTGGGAGCGAACATATATATCGATAGCAAAGCGACGAACGCCGCAGAGGAATTGAAAAAACTGGGCGGAGCACAGGTAATTATGGCCACCGCCCCAAGCTCGAAGGCAATGTCCGCGCTGATCGACGGTCTGGGACCGAACGGCAAGCTCGTCGTCATCGGTGCGACATTTGATCCCATTGAGGTCGCACCGATACAGCTCATTTCCGGCAGCAAAACCATTCAAGGCTGGGCCGCGGGAACACCAGCCGATTCCGACGACACCCTGCAGTTCGCCGAACTAACCGGCGTGCGTCCGATGATTGAAACATATCCGCTCGAAAAGGCGGCCGAGGCTTACGCGCGGATGATGAGCGGCAACGCACAGTTCCGCGTCGTTCTGACGATGTGAAGGTCGCCGAAAAAGGCGATCGGGAAACCGATCGAGCTCCGGCGCACGAGACTGGCATAACCGAGCTAGGCGATGCGCCTTTGCATCTCACCCCGCTGAGATCCAAAACAAAGGAGACGATGACTTATGTCGCACCATTATTCCGGTCCGGACTATGGCTTTCCTCACGGGGGCGCCCGCTTGGACCTTACCGACCTGTATGCCTTTCCCAAGCCTGGGGATGCTGGCAAGTCGATTCTGATTATGAACGTGCATCCATCAGTCGGTGTGAACCCGCCCGGGCCGACGACAGCCGAACCCTTCGCGTCTAAGGCGGTATATGAGCTTAAGATTGACACGGACGGCGATGCCGTCGCCGATATCGCGTACCGAGTGCTCTTCTCGGCTTTCGAGGGCGGGGCGCAGACTGCCACATTGCGCCGTGTTGAGGGCGAGCAGGCTGCCGGGACAGGCGACGACGGGCACACGATCATCGAAGGAACACCGGTCTCGACCGGGCGGGAGGCGCGGGTGACCGAGGCCGGGGACTACCGCATTTTCGCCGGCTGGCGCAGCGACCCCTTTTTCTTTGACACTATGGGCGCGCTGAACAATCTGAAGTTCACCGGTGATGATTTCTTCATCGAAAAGGACGTGTGCACCATCGTGCTGGAAGTGCCCAACTCTGCCCTGGGCAATAAAAAAATTGGCCTGTGGCATCGCACCGTGGACGGCGCGAGCGGGAAATGGGTTCAGGCGGACCGCGGCGCGCTGCCTTCGCAATCTATATTCCTTACCGGTGAGAAGAAAGGCGACTACATGGCTGGGGCGCCGGCGGACGATGCCCGTTTCACGCGGGTGGCAGGGACTCTGTTGCCGGACATTCTCCATTATGATCCCAAGCTGCCGGCGTCCTACCCGGACAATGGCCGGAATCTCTCCGACGACGTTATGGATCTCTTCATTTCCACCATCTCCAATGGAAAGGTGAAGACGGATAACGTAGGGCCGCACAAGGATCTGCTCGCCTCGTTCCCTTACCTTGGTTCACCGCACAAGGCCGGATCTGTGGCGGTGGCGGGCGCCTAAGCGTGGGCGGTGGTCGTCCGGCCCACGGCGTAGGACTTCTAACACGGAGGTAAACGATGCGCTTTCTCAGCTCGCCCCGTTGGAGCCGGTGCTTGCAGGTCTCCAGCGGGGCGCTGGTGGTTTCTGCGATGCTCGCGTCATTTCAATTGCTGGCCCAAGCCCAGGGAGAGGAACGTCCTATGGAACACCCAACTTCTTATCGCACGATACCGCTAGATGGGCTCTCCATCTTTTACCGAGAGGCCGGCCCGAAAGATGCGCCGACGCTTCTCCTTCTGCACGGACTTCCCTCTTCATCGCGGATGTTCGAGCCTCTTTTCGCCCGTCTTTCCGATCGCTATCACCTTATCGCGCCTGATTACCCAGGTTTCGGACACAGCGACTGGCCGGACCCGAAAAAATTCGCGTATACCTTCGATCACTACGCCGAAATCATGAATCACTTCACCGAAGCGCTCGGGCTCTCGCATTACACGCTGTACATGCAGGATTACGGCGGCCCGGTGGGTTTTCGCATGGCCTTGGCCCATCCGGACCGGATCGAGGCCCTCATCGTCCAGGACGCTGTGGCGCACAACGAAGGCCTGGGAGCCAATTGGAAGGCGCGGCGGGCTTTTTGGGCCGATCGCGCCGCTAACGAAAGCACGCTTCGCGTAAATCTCTTGTCGCTGCCGACGACGCGGATGCGCCATGTCGGGAACGATCCCAACGTGGATCGCTACGACCCCGATCTTTGGACCGATGAATTTTATTTTCTCAACCAGCCAGGCCAAGGCGATATTCAAAGCGACCTGTTCTTCGACTACCGCACCAACGTCGACGCCTACCCCAAGTGGCAGGGATGGATGCGCGAGAAGCAGCCACGCCTGCTGGTGATCTGGGGAAAGTACGAGCTGTCGTTCGACAGCTCGGAGCCGGAAGCCTATCGCCGCGACGTGCCGAAGGCCGAAGTGCACCTTGTTGATGGCGGGCATTTCGCATTGGACACGGCCGCGGATGAGATCGCCGCGTTGGTCCGAGGCTTCATGAGGTAGCGCCGGCGAAGCGGTACTTTCGCTTAAAAGGAGATGAAAATCTCAACAACTCTTACCCAGATCCGCGATATTTTCAAAAACATTGAAACTGGCGACGGGGGCGCGTTCTTCACCCACGTTGCAGACGACGTCGACTGGATCGTCGAGGGAACCCATCCGCTTGCCGGTCATTATCACAGCAAGGGGGGGTTCTGGCCCACACTTTTGAAAAACTTGAGAAGGTCCTACCTCAAGGCACGCAACTTCACATCGAGCATGCGCTGGCCAGTGGGGACTGGGCTGTGGTTGAACTGCATTCCCTTGCTACCGCCAAGAATGGTCTCCGGTTTGACAACCGGTACTGTTGGGTTTGCGGTTCGTGGGCGACAAGATCGTTGAGGTCCGTGCATACCTCGATTCAGCCCTGGTAGCTCGACTTTTCCAAGAGAACCCAATTACCGAGGCCGCCAAAGCATCGCGAGACATGAAACATCTCTAACATAACATTGCGCGTACACTGCCGACGCCCATCCCACTGTTGAGGAGTTCATATGCGATCTGACATTGTTCCAGGGGCTAGCTTCCCCGACTATGAGCTTTCCGATCACGCCGCGAAACACCGGAAGCTCTCCGAACTGCAAGGACAACATCCGATGGTTCTCGTCCTCAGCCGCGGAGGTTTCTGTCCCAAGGACCGCCGGCAGGCCGAAGGGCTTGTTGTACTCCATCGTGAGCTCGAGGTCGCTTATTGCCGGTTGGTCACGATTAGCACCGACAATATCACTCAGACGAGCGAATATCGCACCGGGGTCGGTGCCCACTGGCCTTTCCTCTCCGACCCGGGGCGTATCGTCCAAAGGGATCTCGACATCGCCGAATACACGGATCCGGTCAACAATCCCATGATCCCCCACGTGATTGTCCTCGAGCCCGGTCTGCTCATTTACAAGATCTACAACGGCTACTGGTTCCTCGGCCGGCCCACTCTGGAAGATCTCCGCCAGGACCTACGCGCCATTACCAAGAAATGCCGGCCGGACTGGGACATCACAACACCCGAACTCAAAGCGGCGTGGCAGCAAGGCCGCAAGGAACTCTTCTATCCGTACGGCAAAACGTACGTCCAAACTCTCGGCGAACAGGATTAGGGCCGGTATCGCCATCGGCTTGGTTTGACGCATCCATAGAAATAGTGATACGACCCGAATGTATTTTTTGAGCCCCCGTGCTACTCGATGGAGAACTTTACGGTGGCATCACGCAAGGATCGATGTAACGTGCCGCCGACACCGTCGTCCAATTGTCTCGCCCCCGCAGGCCTGGCTTAATCGCAACCGTTTATTGAGTTCGAACTTTCAAACAAAGGAGTATGTATGGCAGACAAAAAGACAGCAATCGTCACCGGAGCATCGGGAGGTATCGGTGCGGGCTTGGTCGAGGGCTTCCTGAAGCGGGATTATAACGTGGTCGCAACGTCTCTTCATGTCAGTCAATCGTTGACTGCCTCACCCAGCTTGGTTCTAGTGTATGGCGATATCGGTAAGCAGGAGACCGCTGCCAAAGCTGTGGAAGCAGCGATCCAGCGCTTCGGAACCATCGATGTTCTGGTGAATAACGCCGGAATCTTCCGCACCAAGCCTTTCATCGACTTTACTACCGAGGATTTCAATGCCTTGATCTCGACCAACCTCTTCGGATTTCTGTACATCACTCAGCTCACCGTGAAACAGATGCTGAAACAGAAATCGGGGAGCGTTGTGAGCATCTCTGCGTCGCTTGCCGATCAACCGTTCGCGGGCCAAAATGCCTCGGTTTCGATGATGACCAAGGGAGGCCTGAATTCCGTGAGTCGGAGTCTGGCAATCGAGTACGCAAAAGAAGGCATCCGCTTCAACAACGTAGCCCCCGGCCAGGTGGACACACCACTGCACAAGAACGATCCCGAGGACGTTCTTAGGAAGTCGCAGCCGATGGGGAAGATCGTAGAGGTAAAAGATGTTGTCGACGCTGTTCTCTACCTGGCGCAGGCAGGTCAGGTAACCGGAGAGGTACTGCACGTGGATGGTGGCGCTCACGCTGGCCGTTGGTAGCCGCCAAACAGTTCAATTCATGCTTTCTGTGGAAATCGCGTATTTAGTCAAGATGAGAGCTACACTTCTAGTTATCGCATCGCTTCTATTTTTCTCAGCGTGAGCGCAGATGCACGAGAGACTCGTGGGCACATGGAAACTGGTGTCAGCCTCAAGTTCAGCGGCTAGCGGAGAACGAAACGACACTCCGTTCGGCCCAAGTCCTGCAGGTTTTCTCACTTATACTCGGGACGGCAGAATGACCGCGATGATCAGCTATGGCGGACGAAAGCGCCTTTCGTCGAGTGACTCCCGTTTAGCGTCTGCGGAGGAGGAAGCCGAGGCCTTCAGGACATTTGTTGCCTATGCCGGACGATACTGGCTTGACGGTGGCAAAGTAATCCATCACGTCGAAATATCCTCCATACAAAACTGGGTGGACACGGACTTGATTCGCAGTATCAAGTTTGAAGGTGCGCGGATCGTATTGGTTACGCTACCGACATCCGATGGCGGGAAAATCCAAACTTTCGAATTGATTTGGCACCGTTTGCCCGCAAACTCCCGATAAACGCGTAATCGGACATCTCCTCGATGTCCCTTTAGACTGCTCGCTATTTCCGATCAAAGAGGACAATTCAGAATGTGGCAACAATTAGCGGTTTTTCTAGCGTAAGTCTTTGGGATTCTTCAAATTGTGGAGCCGAAGGGATTCGAACCCTCGACCTCCTCCATGCCATGGAGGCGCGCTCCCAACTGCGCCACGGCCCCGGTTAAGATTACCACAAGTTTCCACCTTCCCGAATAGCCGCGAGGTAGACACGAGTGTGGTATGAGTGCCTGCCTAAACCTTGCCACTCAACCGTATTTTGTCGTGCGCCGCGCCTAACCGTTTGACGACCATTCATCTGCTCGGCCAAATCACGGAGCTGCACGGGGCAATTTTTCGGCCAGGAAGACGACGTCGCTGACTCCGGCGAGGCGAATTTGTCCCAGCACAACTTTGACCTTTGCGTATCGGCCATACGTGTCTACGCTTGGGTAGACTTTCTTTTCGGATCCATCATGTAGCGCGGCTCGCATCACGTCAGGTATCTCATCATGGATCCTGTTACGGCGGAAGTACACCACCCCATCTCGAGTCACGACAATCCACATAAAATCTTCGCGCAATGCTCCAGGCTGCCACGTAGCATTTTGGACTTTAGGAAGGTCCACCGCCATGACCTTACCCAGGTAGGGACCCAGGTCGGGGGCGCGCAAGCTGTGCGCCAAGAACATGAAGAGCAATGCCACAAGGACGCCCGCGAAGCCAGCCACGTGGATACCCGTATAGAGGGTAGTATTTCGCTTTCTCTCGCGGCGGACGCGTGCCTGGCTGGGCTTCCACATGGTGGCTTCGCTACCGCCATTGGACACCGCCTGCTGGCCAAATATTCTTTGCGAATGGTGGAAATCAGCGAAAAGGTACATCTACGATTCCGCCGCAGGAACGCCGTGCCGGGCCGGAAACTAGACCCGCTACTTGTACCAGCTATAGCCTACGGTGAAAAACAGTGAGAGCGGGTAGCCGGGATTGAAGCGGCCCAGGCCGGAGCTGGAATGGTGCACGAGATCAGCCTCCAGCAGGATGGCGCGCTTGGGCTGGCGGAAAACTCGCACGCCCAAATCCAATTGAGGCGTGAAATTTACTTGCGACGTTGCGCCCGGCGGAGATTGTGGGAACACCGAGTATCCAGGGGGTATGGCCCGGGTGGTGAAGAGGATTCCGCCGGCGGCGGCCACAAACGGAACCACCCGGCGGTTCTGCTGAGTGAAATTCCATTGCACGTCCAGCGGCTTGAAACTTCCGCCACAGGTCGTCCAGGCCGAGGTTATCACCGTGTAGACGGGCAGGACGTCGAAGGCAATTTCGAGGTCGCCACGCATCCAACTGCTCCCCAGTGGCGGAGTGACCACCCGCCCAATTCGGCCGCCGGCAAAGACGAATTGGGCGTCGGAGTCGCTGGATAAGGCCGCGCCGCCTCCGGCCAGGACGCCGAGCTCCCATTGCCCGTTGCGCGGGTAAGTTTCGGGAGCCGTTTGGGCGGCGAGAGGC
>Ga0182015_10002935_pt1 | contig 19792 bp, 16 predicted proteins | sample 712P3MmetaG_FD_120478 | JGI IMG/M metagenome (GOLD analysis project Ga0182015, IMG submission 120478) | Permafrost microbial communities from Stordalen Mire, Sweden - 712P3M metaG | ecosystem: Environmental > Terrestrial > Soil > Wetlands > Permafrost | place: Sweden: Stordalen | collected...
AGAAAACACTTACGGGTGCGGCGCCACTTCGCCGATTGCCGCTCGCTCGACGTCTAACCTAGTTTAATCAGCGGATGACGAAGCGTCAACCAAGCCCGCGCCAACGCGCCACCGGGCTGTTACGCGCGCCGTGGCCGCTCTCTGCACCCTTCGAGGTTGCGATTGCAGGCTGCGTAGCCTATGCTCTTGCCTCGAAACCTTGAGGTTAAGACATACGTATACCGCCGGGGGAGCCATATGCGCCTTGCTCCAATCAGATTTGCGTCGTTGCTGTTCGCTCTAATCGTCTCGGGCGGCATCGCGTTTGCGCAGGCGCCGGCGGCGACAGCGCCGGGCGGCGAAAAGCAGCCTCTCTCCGTCCGCGTAGTCGGATATCAAATTGACGCAAAGTATGACGTCGTAAAGCACACGATTAACGCGTCGGAATCGCTGACTTATAAAAACCTGACCGGCCAGCCGCAGCAAACTTTCCCGTTCCACCTCTACTTGAATGCTTTCCAGCCGCAGTCCACGTTCATGACTGAAGTCCGCCTCCAAGGTACGCGCGGAACGGGCGCCGACTCATCTTGGGATCCCAAGCACTTCGGCTCAATCACCGTCAGCAAGTTTGCCGTGGACGGTGCGGGCGATCTCACCAACAACATGGAATTCATTCATCCGGATGATCAAAACACGAACGACAAAACAGTTTTTCAGGTCACCCTGCCGAAGCCAGTCCCACCGGGCGCGTCCGTAACGTTCCATCTCGACTTTCAGGATCAAATGCCGGAAGTTCTCGAGCGGACGGGCTACGCCCACGATTTCGTCATGGTCGGCCAATGGTTTCCGAAGGTGGGCGTTTGGTGGAAGAACGCGTGGAACTGCCACCAATTTCACGCCAACACGGAATTCTTCGCGGATTTCGGAACCTTCGACGTCAAAATCACCCTCCCTCAAAATGAAGTCGTGGGCGCCGGAGGCGACTTAGTTTCAACCGTGAGCAACGGTGATGGGACGAAGACTTTGACGTACCACTCCGAGGACGTTCACGATTTCTCCTGGTCGGCGAGCCCTACTTTCACGGATGTCGAAGATTCCTGGACGGGCAGCGCCGGCGAAGTAAAGATCCATATTTTAATGTCACCCGGACACTTGGGCACAACCAAGCGATATTTGCAGGCGTTAAAGGGCACGTTGCATCTGTTCGGCGAGTGGTACGGACCTTATCCCTACGATCGAATCACCGTGATCGATCCTCCCCACGGAGGTTTGGACGCGGGCGGAATGGAATATCCGACGCTAGTTACAGCCGGCACTTCGTGGTTCGTGCCAAAAGGATTGCTTCTTCCGGAAGGCGTCCTCGAGCACGAGTTCGGCCACCAGTATTGGTACGGCATGGTTGCGACGAACGAATTCGAGGACGCATGGCTCGACGAAGGAATCAATAGCTACACCGAAGTGAAAATCATGAATGAGCTCTACGGGTTCAATACTTCCGTAATCAAAACCCATTGGGGGACGATGGGCGAACCCGAGGAGCAACGCATGAGCTATCTCGGCCGGCCTGACGCAGACCCGATCTCCCGCTTCGCATGGCAATTCATGGGCAGCGCATCCTACGGGGGCGTCACCTACGGGAAGACGGCGACGATGCTTCTGACGCTCGAAAAAGTCATTGGCGAAGACACCCTGCGCCGTGCGATTCACACTTATTTCATGCGCTATCGTTTTACGCATCCTACGGGCGAAGACTTTCTGAAAACCATCGAGGAAGTCTCCGGACAAAATCTCCGCTGGTATTTCGATCAGTCTGTTTATGGAACCCAGATTCTCGATTACGAAGTGCTCGGCGTAAACGCTGATCCCCTGAACTGGTGGGAGAAGAGAAAATCGAGATCCGGCCCGCCTCCCGGGGGAATGTATCGCGATACCGTATTAATTCACCGCAAGGGAGATTTCATTTTCCCAGAGGAAATACAGATCAAATTCGAAAACGGTGAGACTGTTAACGAACATTGGGACGGACGCGACCGCTGGATTCGCTACACCTACGATAAAGGTTCAAAGGTGATTTCGGCGGAAATTGACCCTGACCACAAAGTCTGGCTTGACCGGAGTTTCTTCAACAACAGCATGACGGTGAAAGAAGATACGCACGCAACGCGAAAGCTGAGCGATCTTTGGGTTTTCGGCACGGAATGCCTCGGCCAACTGCTGGCCTGGCTCACTTAAAGGCGGAGGCAAACGGCAATGGCGAACGGGCAATCGGGGGTCTTCGTCGGCGGCGCTGGACTGGTCTGGCGTCGCCAGCGCGTGCTTTGGTGGGTGTTCGTCGTCAATCTCGTCCTCGCTAGCTTCGCGGCCCGCACCATCACCAGCCGTGTCGCGCCCGTGCTGAATCACAGCCTTGCGTCAATTCCCTTGTTGGTTCAGGGTTTTCACGTGTCTGCGATGGACGAACTTGGAGGTCCGCCTGCGGAATATCTCACCGTCGGCCCGACTCCTGTCTATTACTCCGTCATTTTCTTTTTCTTCATGCTCCTCGCGACCGGCGGAGTTCTCGAAGCCTACTGGCGCGATTCAAATCCCACCACGGGAGAATTCTTTCAAAGTGGCGGCAGCTATTTCTGGCGCTTTTTCCGTCTGGTGATTTTTCTCTTGCTGGTGTTGATCCCGGTCGGAATCGTAGCGGCGGCGACCCGCGGTATTGGCAACGTAATTGACGAGAAGTCCATATCGCCCTTCCCGTGGGTCTGGTTCGAACTGGGTTCGGTGCTGTTAGTCATCTTCCTGCTGATGTCGGTGCGGCTGTGGTTCGATATGGCCGAAATCATCGCTGTCGCGGAAAGCGAAACGCGCAGCCGGAAATGCCTGCGTCGCGGTGCCAAGGTCGTATGGCACAACTTTGGCAGTTTATTCTGGCTTTATTTCCGAATCAGCTTTGTGGGCTGGCTCGTTTTCGCCGCTGGGATGCACATCTGGGTGCATCACGTTGGGCACGCGTCGATTACGAAATCTCTGCTCGTCAGCCAGCTGATCGTATTGTTCTGGCTTGGCGCGCGCTTCTGGCAGCGCGCCAGCGAGACCCTCTGGTACAAGAACTATCTATCGCGCCAAGAATCGGAATCTGTCGCGCCTTCGCCCTACGAGCCGAGCTTGGTCGCAAGCGCGCGATAAATCCAGCAAGTCAGCTCACCATATCCTGCAGCGCTCCGATTCGGGGCGAACCATGGCGCTCTTTTCCGGGCAATGAAATGCCTTCGCGAATTCAGGCATATTCACCAAGGGTGCAATCGCACGGAACTGCGGCAGCGGATGCGGGTTTGTGTTCACGATAAGCCGCGCGTACTCCGGGCGAATGCTTCCCGCCCACACTTGAGCAAATCCGAGGAAGAACCTCTGTTCGGGCGTGAAGCCATCGATCGCGCCGGGGCGTCCATGACTCTCCAGACTCTTCTCAAACGCTGCGTATGAAATCGTCAGGCCGCCGAGGTCCGCGATGCTCTCGCCCTCGACGAGTTTGCCGTTCTCATGCAAACCTTCCTCAACCACGAAGCTGTCGAATTGTTTCGCGACGCAATCGCCGCGCTCTTGAAAGTTCTTGAGGTCCTGAGGCGTCCACCAGTTGTGCAGGTTGCCTTGCGCGTCGAATTTGGATCCCTGATCGTCGAAACCGTGCGTCATTTCGTGCCCGATCACTGCGCCCACGCCGCCGTAATTCAGCGCATCGTCGCGATTCGGATCGTAAAATGGCGGCTGTAGAATGGCCGCCGGAAAGACGATTTCATTCATCGTCGGGCTGTAATATGCGTTGACCGTGGGCGGGGTCATTCCCCACAGTTTGCGATCCACGGGCTTCCCGATTTTTGATAGCCGGTAATTGCGCGCGAAAATCTCGCCGCGCTGCACAACCTCAATATAGATTCCGCGGTCCACCTTATATGCCGAATAGTCGCGCCACACGTCTGGGTACCCGATTTTCAGTTGGTATGCATCGAGTTTCACAAGCGCCTGTTTGCGCGTCTCTTCGCTCATCCAGTCCAGCGTTGCGATGTCGGCGCGCAATGCCGCCATCAGGTTGTGCACCATCTCGAGAGCGCGGGCCTTCGCTTCGGGCGGGAAATAATCCTTCACGTAGATTTGGCCGAGAGCCTCGCCAAGGTAGTGATCTGTCGAGCGAACGCATCGTTGCCACCGGGGTAGAATTTCCTCCGAGCCCGTCAGGGTTTTTTCGTAAAAATTGAAGTCCTCTTCCACAAACTGCGCCGAAAGCGATTCCGCGCTTGCGTTGATGAGGTTCCACCGGAGATAGACTTTCCAGTGGGCCATGGGTGTGCCGGCGAGATCGGAATTGACTTCCTTGAAGAAATCCGGCTGCCCGACGTCAACCGTATCGATCGTTGGAAAACCTACCTCTTGGAAGTACGACGTCCACGAGAAATTCGGTGTCATCGCGGCCAATTCCGATAAGTTCATCTTGTGATAGGTCTTGTCTGGATCGCGCTGTTCCACACGCGTCATCGAAGCCTTTGCCAGCCGCGTTTCAATTTCCATCACGGTTTTCGTCTCGCCGGCCGCTTTCGCAGCGTCGTCGCCGAGAAGTTCGAACATTTTCTGAACGTGCTGGACGTAAGCATCGCGCGTCTGCTGCGACTTCGGATCCGTCTTCAAATAGTAGTCGCGATCCGGCAAACCCAGGCCGCCCTGGGACGCGAACGCAATCGTTTGGGTACTGTCCTTGGCGTCAAGCTCCGACCCGAACCCGAAAAGCGCGTGAACGCCGAACCCGTGCAGTCGCGCGATCTCTGCTTGTAGTCCGGCAACACCGGCAATTTTCTCGATGCGATTGAACTCGTCCTGCAACGGCTGCACTCCGGCCTTCTCGATCTGCGCCTCATTCATGCAACTCGAATAAAAGTCCCCGATCTTCTGATCGACAGATCCAGCTGGAGCGTTCGTGTTTTTGGCCGCGGTTTCGAGAATCTGATGCAGCTTTTCGCGATTGTCTTCAGCTAACTTGGAGGCAACGCCCCACGAGGGGTACTGCGGAGGAATGGGGTTGCTTTTGATCCAGCCGCCATCGGCAAAATGAAAAAAATCATCGCAAGGCTGCACGCTGCGATCGAGATTGGCAAGGTTGAATCCGTGGCTCGCCGAGTCGTCAGGAACGGAGACAAATGTATCGCAGCCTGCGGAAGTTTCGGGCGGCGCGAATGGCGTCTCACCGGCAGGCACGGACTGCGCGCCCAGTTGAAATGGGATCACCGCCCAAAGCGCTATCGCCAACAGTAAACGAGCCGCCAGCTTCATGCATGCACCTCATTAGGTTAGACGCGACTGGGGTGATTGCGTGATCCGGCCCCGGCAAGCTCCGCTCCCGCGCCAAAACAACATTTTCATTCAGCGTTATCAATCTGCGCGCGCTGGAGCTTGTCGGAGTAATCGATGTAGAGCGATTTCCACTCGGAGTAGAAGTCGAGAGCCGCGAGCCCTGATTCGCGATGGCCATTCCCCGTGTTCTTGATTCCGCCGAAAGGCAAATGCGTTTCGGCGCCAATCGTCGGCGCGTTGATGTAGACGATGCCCGTTTCCAAATCGCGCAGCGCGCGGAAAGCATTGTTCACATTGCGTGTGTATAGCGATGACGATAACCCGTAAACAACGCCGTTCGCGATTTCGAGCGCCTGCTCAAATGTGTCGAACGGAATCGCCGACACCACCGGACCGAAAATTTCCTCTTGCGCGATTCGCATGTTCGGGTCCACATCAACGAACACGGTTGGCTCATGGAACCAACCGCGCGAATAAGCGCCGCTGTCGAGCCTGTGCCCGCCCGTCGTCAGCTTCGCCCCTTCGTTCTTGCCGATCTCGACGTACTTGATTACCGTCTGAAGTTGCTGCTCGTTGATCGTGGGTCCCATGTCAGTCTCGGGATCGAGCCCATCGCCGACTCTCAAAGCTTTCGCCCGCTCGGCGAGCCTCGCCGTAAATTCTCGGTACACTTTTTTCTGCACGGCCACACGGCTCGCGGCGGTACATCGTTGCCCGCTTGTCCCGAACGCGCCCCAGAGAACTCCGTCGAGCGCCAAATCGAGATTGGCGTCATCCATGACGATAATGATGTTCTTCCCGCCCATTTCCAGGTGGCACTTCTTAAACGTCGGCGCGCACGCTTCGCTGATAATGCGTCCGACTTCGGTCGAGCCGGTAAAACTTACGAGTTGCGTGTCTCGGTGATGAACGAGCGGCGCTCCGGCATCCGGGCCCGTGCCGTTCACAATATTCACGACGCCGCGAGGAAGGCCCGCCTCAGCCAATACCTGCACGAAGTTGTAAGAAGAATACGGAGTGTCCTCGGCAGGCTTGAGGACAACCGTGTTCCCCATGACGAGTGCTGGCGCAATCTTCCACGACGGAATTGCCATCGGGAAATTCCAGGGCGTCACAAGCGCAGCCACGCCGATCGGAGATCGCACCGCCATCGCAAATTTGTTCGGCAGTTCGGAGGGCGTCGTCTGGCCAAACTGCCGCCGGCCTTCACCGGCCATCAAATAAGTCATATCAATCGCTTCTTGCACGTCGCCGCGCGTCTCAGCCAGCACTTTGCCCATTTCGCGGGTCATATCTCGCGCGTAATCCTCTTTCCGAGAGACGAGTATCTCCGCCGTGCGGTAAAGAATCTCCGCGCGCTTCGGCGCGGGAACAAGGCGCCACGACTTGAAAGCCTCCTTCGCTGCGTCCACGGCCAAATTGACGTCGGCTTCGGTAGACGACGGAAACATCCCCACAAGTTCGTCGCGGTTCGCGGGATTGCGATCTTCAATCGCTTTGCCGCCGCTGCCCTCCACCCACTCCCCGTTGATGTAGTTCTTGTAGACCTTCGGTGATGCGACCGTAGCCATGGCGGTTCCTCCGGCAGAGCGCGCTTTCTTCGATTTATGAGAATTGGATGCGCGGCAGGTCAACTGCGACGCGCCAGCGTGTTCGTGAAATTCAGAAACTATCAGACGACGAAAGGCGCGTCAACGCAGCCGTGAGGCACGATGAAATCCCACTTCAATGAACACGCCATCTATTACGCAAAGGGCAGAAGCAGGATACTCCTCGCGCGAAATTCCGTTGGGTTGATTTACGGCCTTGCGGTGGCAGAAGAAGTGGCAGGTACGTTCGCCGCAGAACCCGTCGCCGGCGCACTCGCCGGCTTGGATTGCTGCGATGGTGGCTGCGGTGGACGCGGCGCGCTCACGCCGGCGATATCCGAACCGAGGCCCAGCTTCTGAAGGCTCTGCGCATCAAGCTTTCCACTTCCAGTAAGATCATGCTCTTCCTGAAACCGGCGCATCGCATCCTGTGTATCCGAGTCCCATTTGCCCGAAGGATCGCCCTTGTAATAGCCCTCGCGCGAGAGCGCGCTCTGAATTTCCTGAATGCGATCGGTGGAAGGAACTTTCTGCCCAATGTCGTGGTGCGGCCGGCGCTTCGCCTTCTTTTTCGACGATTGTGTCGCGGGGTGCGAGGATTGCGGCGCTGCGGAACTTTTGTTCGCCGCGGCTCCGCTCAATGGACGCGCTGCAACTGCCAAGACGCATGCGATCGTCAATACGGTCGCAGCGAGCGCGAACCGCAGACACACGCGTTCAATCTTGTTCACTATCGATATGTAGCTCATTCGGTTGGAACCGCGCCCGCTAGAAACACGATGAGCGAACGATCGTTGGCATCGCGGCGTGAAACTTTGAACAGAACGTCTTGCCCCGGCTTCAGTTTCGCGACTTCGCGGCGATAGTCAGCCGCGCCGTTAACGGCAACGTGATTGACTTCAAGAACGATGTCGCCGCGCTGGAATTCGATATCCTCGCCGAAACTCGCCGGCTCCACTTCCATCACGATCGCGCCGGACTTCCGATCCTCGCCGAGTTTATGCGCGAGATCAGCCGTCAAATCCTCGACGTATAGACCAAACTTTGCCGGCTCGGCTCCTGCTGGATTCTGATCGCCCGCTTCGCCGACTTGAGGAAATAGCTTCGCGCGATCCGCCACAACCACCGAAACATCATGCATCTGCTTATCGCGCAAGTATCGCAATTGAACCGATTGACCGATGGGAGTCTCTGCAATCGGATCAACCAGGTCAGACCCTACGCGCACAGCGTGTCCATTCACCAGCGTGATCAAATCGCCAGGCGCAATGCCCGATTTTTGCGCCGGGCTGCCGGGCTCCACGCCCTCGACCACAATGCCGCTCGTAGCACCGAGTTCCCTGAGCAAGACCGGGTTCGCGCTGTGATCTTCGCTGAAACTGATGCCGATGGATCCGCGCGTGACTTTCCCGGAAGTGACCAACTGGTTGTAAACGTTGATAACAGTATTCGCCGGAAGCGCGAACCCCACACCTTCAAATCCGTGGCCACCCGTATAGATGGCCGTATTAATCCCGATCACTTCCCCGGCCATGTTGACGAGCGGTCCGCCGGAATTTCCGGGATTAATCGCAGCGTCGGTCTGGATGAATTTCTGAAATTGGAAGCCAGGATTCGCCCGATCTTTCGCGCTGACGATGCCGGCGGTAACCGTAGCCTGCAAGCCGAACGGGCTGCCGAATGCCAGCACCCAATCGCCCACCTGCACGCCATCTGAATTCCCGAGCCGCGCGATTGGCAGGGCGCGATCTGGCTCGATCTTGATGACGGCGAGATCGGTCAGTTGGTCCGTGCCGATCACTTTCGCGGTGTAGTGCCTCGAGTCCTTGTCCAGCGTAACTTCGATCTTCGTAGCCTGATCGATGACGTGGTTGTTCGTCATGATGTAGCCTTTTCCATCAACGATCACGCCCGAACCCAGGCTGCGTTCCGCGCTATCTCCTTCGTCTGGCCCATCAAAAAAATGATTGAAGAAATCCTGAAGGTCATCGCCATCCCTGCGCGAGTGTTTCTTCGGTCGAGCGAGCACCTGTGTTGTTGAGATATTTACGACGGCGGGCACAAGCTTTCCGGAGATCGCTGAGAACGTTCCGCTGAGCTGCACCGGATCAGGAATCGCGAGCAACGACACGCCCGTGGCAGACTGTCCCCGCGTGGCCATCGCCCGGCCTGATATTAAAGTGCCAATTAAGATTCCGATCGCCAGGGTGATGACGATTAGAACGCTGGCGAAAAATGTCCGCCGGCGGACCCATTCCGCCAGCTCGCGAAACTGGATACCCATGTACTCACTCCCTCAAAAGAACCACAGATGCAGTCTTTCCCCAGCCAGTTGTCAGTATATCACCGGCCGAGGAATGCGACGCCCCGAGTGAAACGTAAGCCGTGCTGTGTCCGCCTACTGCTCCTTCGGACAGGTCCCGCCTCTCGGCTTTCGTTACTTCCGACTGGACGGCGACCCGCCTAAGATCCGGCCTGTCGCTTTCCGAATCAAGGTTCAGGCCATCTTCGGCGAGAGCCACGCCGCCGCAATCAGACACACCGTAATCAGGGCTGAGAAAACCAGGGGGGTGGTGAAGGCGTATCTCCAGTTCAACGCTGTGACTGCTACAAAGCAAATGGCGAGCGCCCATGCAATGCTTCGCACCCGTGCCAAAGTCTCTGCCGGAAGTCCGCCTAGCAGCCACGCTAATACCGCCGCGAACAAAAGAAACACGGAGAAAAAAAGCCCAAACGCGCTGAAGAAGTCCCAGTAAGTCCGGGTAAACCCTTGCGCGTCAAAGTGGACGGAGCGCATTAATCCAATAACCGCGTCCGCTCCCCATTCCGGATTATTCTGGCGAAACCCAAACGTATGACCGGCGGCAAATAGCACCAGAAAAACCGAAGAGACTCGGTAAAGAATTCGCGCTTTCACGTACCGCCTCCTGAACATTCGTGGGCGCAGTCTACCGCATCAGTCAACCCGGTCGCGCGCTCGCTGCCCTTCCGAGTGGCTCGCCGTGATTGGCGCAATCCTCTTGAGATTGTTACAATACGACTTCACTACGATGACACCACAAACACTCTACGAAAAAATTTGGAATGCGCATCTTGTCCGGGACGTCGCCGGCCAACCCTCTCTAATTTACATCGATCGTCACCTCATCCACGAAGGGACCTCGCCGCAGGCCTTCGCCGGTCTCAAATCTGCCGGACGAAAAGTGCGCCGGCCGGATTTGACTTTCGCGGTGATGGACCATTCGGTCTCGACGAAGAATCGAGAGTTGCCGGTCCTCGATGCCGACGCTGCGGGTCAATTCGAAGCCCTGGCGCGGAATTGCAAGGAGACTGGCGTTCGCCTTTTCGACATGCACAGCCGCAATCAAGGCATCGTGCATATCATCGGGCCCGAACTCGGCATCACGCAGCCGGGACTAACGATCGTCTGCGGCGATAGCCACACCTCAACGCACGGCGCGCTTGGCGCACTCGCGTTTGGGATCGGTACCAGCGAGATCGAGCACGTCCTTGCCACGCAATGCCTCTCGCAGGCCAAGTCGAAGACCGGCATCATTCGCTTCAACGGCAAGCGCCCGAAGGGCGTAACCGCCAAGGATTTCGTTCTGGCGCTTATCGGCAAAATCGGCATCGCCGGGGGAACTGGCCACGTATTTGAATACGCGGGCGACGCTGTTCGCGGACTTTCGATGGAAGGCCGCATGACCATGTGCAACATGACTATCGAAGGCGGCGCTCGCGCTGGAATGGTGGCGCCGGATGAAACCACTTTCCGATATCTCGAGGGTAAGCCGTTTGTTCCGCGCGGCAAAGATTTTCAAGTCGCGGTAGATCATTGGAAATCGCTCGCGGCTGATCCCGGCGCGAAATATGACATGGTCCTGGATATAGACGCCGCGGCGCTCGCGCCGCAAGTCACTTGGGGCACGAACCCGGGCATGGTCATTGATGTTACCGGCCGCGTTCCCGATCCGAATTCCTTCACTGATCCCGTTGACCGCAAGGCTGCAGAACGTGCACTCGTTTATATGGATTTGAAAGCGGGCACTCCCATCACGGACATTTCCATTGACCGCGTTTTCATCGGATCTTGCACCAATTCGCGCATCGAAGATCTGCGCGCAGCCGCTCACGTCATCGCCGGAAAGCATGTCGCTCGCAACGTAAAGCAGGCGCTGGCAGTGCCTGGATCGCGCGTCGTAAAAGCTCAAGCGGAAAAAGAAGGTCTCGATCGAGTATTTCTTGATGCCGGTTTCGAGTGGCGCGACGCAGGTTGCAGCATGTGCATAGGCATGAACGACGACGTTCTGCCGAGTGGCGAACGCTCCGCCAGCACTTCCAATCGTAATTTCGAAGGCCGGCAGGGCAAAGGCAGCCGCACGCATCTCGTCAGCCCGGCCATGGCCGCGGCCGCCGCCATCGAGGGGCATTTCGTGGATATCCGAAAGTGGGATGTCAACGGCGCTGAATAGGGGAGCTGAATAAGCATGGAACCCTTTATCAAACACACGGGACTTGTCGCGCCGATGGATCGCGTGAATGTTGACACCGACCAAATGGTGCCGAAGCAGTTCCTGAAGTTGCAGACTCGCGAGGGCTATGGCCGCGTCCTCTTCTACGACTGGCGCTATCTGCCCGGCGAGCAACCGAATCCCGAGTTCCCTCTCAACTTTCCTCGTTATCGCGGAGCATCGATTTTGCTCGCGCGCGCGAATTTCGGATGCGGCTCTAGCCGCGAACATGCGCCGTGGGCAATTCACGATTACGGTTTCCGCGTCGTCATCGCCCCCAGCTACGCCGACATTTTCTACAATAATTCGTTCAAGAACGGCATCCTGCTCGTCACGCTGAGCGACGCGCAAGTGGACGATCTCTTCGAGCGGCTCGAGCGCCAGGAAGGCTACCGCCTCACCGCCGATCTTGAAAATCAGATCATAACGGACGAGAGCGGCCTGAAGATTCCGTTTGAAATTGATCCATTCCGCAAGAATTGCCTGCTAAAGGGCCTCGACGACATCGGCCTGACCCTCGAGCACGAAGCCGATATTACATCGTTCGAGAAATCGTATCCCGTCACCGCGGTCATGTACGAACCGGTTGACGTAAAGCTTTCCCAACCCGCCTAAAGATCCGCCGAATTCGCGGCAATCGATTCAGTCACCGGCTCCTTCTCGGGACCGCACTCACTTCGGTAAATTTCAAAGTTTCGACTGGCTGATCGCCAGGGTCGCGAGGAGAATTCGCTTCAGTCCAACGATGCGGTCGGTCGGATCGTACCATTCGTCGAGCGAATGCGAACCGCCGCCTTGCCCGCCGCCGCCAATTGCAATCGCGGGGATTCCCATCGATAACGGAAGATTCGCATCCGTAGACGAGCGCTCCTGCCGCGTCGCATTGCCGAGATACGCATCGACATTCGAGATCGCTGCGAGCAGCGCCGAATCCTTTGCCAGCTTGCCGCCCGGCCGGACGCCCAACATCTTGAACTCGATCTTGAGCTGCTCCGAACCGCGTTCGCCCGCCGCGTTTTCAGCAGCGAGCCCCGCCTGCATCGCGTCGCGCAGCGTCACTTCGAGTTTCGTTAATTCGAGATCATCTTCAGAGCGCAGGTCCACTTTCACGGCGGCTCGATTGGGAATTGAATTCACGGATGTGCCGCCTTCGATGATCCCGAAGTTGAACGAAGTCCGCGGCGACTGCGGCACCGACGTGGACGAAAATCGCACAATCCCGCGCGACAACGCCGTAATCGGATTCGGAGCTCCAAAATCGGACCAACTGTGCCCTCCAGGACCCGTCACAGTCGCTTCGATCCGCCGCGACGCGAGACCTTGCGTCGTAACGTAGTCCGTCGAGGCGCCATCCACCGCGATCACCGCTCTCAGCCTCGTTCCAAAATCTTCGACAAGCGCCCGAATTCCTCGAAGATTCCCCTCGCCTTCTTCGCCCACATCCCCAGCGAAAGCGATCGTCATTCCCGTTTGCAGCTTCCCTGCTTCCATGGCCCGCGCGGCACCGATGAGCGCGGCGAGTCCCGCGCCATTGTCGGCGATTCCCGGCCCTCGAAGTCGCCGGCCATCCCGCTTCACGCGAACATCCGTTCCGGCCGGAAACACGGTGTCCATGTGCGCCGTCAAGAGAATCACCTGATTCCGATCTTTCCCGAATCTCTCGCCAATAACGTTGCCCGTCGAATCCACTCGAACTTTCAGTCCGGCGGACTCGAATAGCTTCTTCACGGCCGCCCCGCGTTCCCCTTCCGAAAACTCCGGCGCCGGGATTTCCGTCAATCGAATTTGCTGCTCGGTGATCCAGTCGAGATTCTTCCCGAGCCAATCGAGCGCGCGGTCGGCGTGCGGTTCGCGCGCCAGAGCCGCAATATCGTTGTCTGCCGATCGCGCGGAAAGCGTGGCCATCGCACACAGGATACAGAATATGCGGAAAAGTTTCACCGGGGTATTCAGCGGCATCGATCCGATGTGCGATGAGGTTTCAAGCCAGATGACAGTGTTCTGTTCATTCCGAAGCTGACATTCGAACTGATTTTCTCGAATGGAAGCGCGACGCTCGATCATTCCAGCAAATGGCGGCACTCGTCGCCGTCCCGCTGGTGTTGATCAGCGTGGCGATTTTGGCCTGCTACATTCCTGCGCAATGCGCGTTGACTCCGATGGTGGCGCTGCGCTACGAAAGACGGTGGCTGTCGTGCCGCCTTCTTCACTCACTGCGCTGCGGACTTTGCATGTCCATCCGCAGGGCCTGCGCAGACTAACGCCGATCAAAAACCGTCAACGTCGACGATGGCTTTGGCGAAGTCCTGCGGAGCTTCTTGCGGCAAATTATGACCGACGCCATTTCCGATAAGCCGGTAATCATATTTGCCTGAGAACTTCCCACGATAGGCTGCGGCGGGCGGGTGTGCCGCCCCGTTCGCCTCCCCCTCCATGGTGATCGCCGGTACGGTAACGATAAGACCTTGGGCAAGCCGCTTTTCCAGATCGTCGTACTTTGACTCACCTTGGGCTACGCCGATCCGCCAGCGGTAATTGTGAATCACGATGGCGACGTGGTCCGGATTGTTGAACGATTCTGCCGTGCGATCGAATGTGGCGCCATCGAAGTTCCATTTCGGCGAAGCGAGCCGCCAGGTCAGCTTGTTAAAATCGTGCAGATATTTGGCGTAGCCGGCCTGACCGTTTTCCGTGGCGAAATAATACTGGTACCAAAATGCGTATTCCACCGCTGGCGGCAGGGGCATTTTGTTGGCGGCCGGGCTGCCGATCAGATAACCGCTCACGGAGACGATAGCCTTGCAGCGCTCAGGCCAGAGCACCGCCATAATATCGACCGTCCGCGCTCCCCAATCAAAACCGCCGAGGATTGCCTTCTGGATCTTGAGAGCATCCATAAGAGCGATGATGTCCAGAGCAACCGCCGATTGCTGGGCATTGCGCATCGTGTCGCTGGAGAGAAAGCGCGTCGTGCCATTGCCGCGCAGATGCGGAACGATTACGCGGTAGCCTTTCGACGCCAAAATAGGAGCGACGTCGACAAAGCTGTGAATGTCGTACGGCCAGCCGTGCAACAGGATCACCGGCTTACCATCGCTCGGGCCGGCTTCGGCGTAGCCAATGTTCAGAAGCCCAGCATCTACTTGCTTGAGAGGGCCATACGAAGTGTTCGTCCCTGGCTTGATCGCGGGCACGTCTGACGCGTTCGCCTTGCTGGCTAGTGCATCTGCGGAGCCGATTGTCAGCAGTTCGGCGGCAGCAAGGGTGATGGCTGCATCGCGCAAGAAACGGCGGCGATCATGCTTCATTTCATCAGACATTTATCTATACCTTCCTACAATTGGATTTAATCCGGTCTTGCTTACTCAATTCAAACGCGAGATTGTACCGCTAAAAGTAAGAGTGCGAGACGCAATCCCTAACGCAATCCATATCGAAGCAACCATGCCAACGTAATTTTACTTCTGCGCTTTTGGAGCTTCGTCGCTTTGCGCGGCATCCACTAGTCGCAGAATTTCCGCCTCAGTTAGAATCTCCTGGGCCTGCTTCGCGGCGCTGAAGATTCGATCCACCCGCTCGTCGGTTGCAGGAATCCCACGCCTCTCGAGCCAGAAGATTACATTCGAGCGCCCACTGAGAGGTCCAATCTCGATGATCTGCTCGAGTCCAAACATGTGCGACGGCACGCCGCTGTAAATCGAATTCGCCAAATCGCGATCGTTCTTGCGATAGGCCTTCACAATCGCCGCCGCGTGCACGCCGGTCGCGGTGCGAAACGCGTCGCGTCCGACCACCGGGTAATTCGCGGGAATCGGCGTGCGGGTCGCGCGCGCAACCGCCTCCGAATAATCCTTCAGCCGCGACAAGTCACGATCGATCAAGCCCAGAAGCCGTAAATTCACGATCATCAATTCCATCGGCGTGTTGCCAACGCGCTCGCCAAGCCCGAGAGCAGCCGCATGAACTTGATCCGCGCCGGCAGCAATGGCGGCGATCGAGTTCGCCACCGAGAGTCCGCGATCGTTATGCCCGTGCCAGTCCACGCGAATTTTCTCGCCCGATGTCTTCACCACATTTTCGATAACGAAACTCACAAGATTGTAAGCGCCTCGCGGCGTAGCATGCCCCACCGTGTCGCAAAGCACCGCCGCCCGCGCCCCGCACCGGATCGCCGTAGAATAAAGAGCCTTCACAGTTTCGGGATCAGTGCGAATCGTATCCTCCGTGACGTACATCACCGGCAAGCCTTCGCTCGCCGCGAACGTCACAGCATCTTCGGTCATGCGCTGAAGATGCTCCACGGTCCAGTCTTCGACAAGCCGCCGAATGGGACTCGAACCAATAAATGTCGCCGCTTCAAGCTTCAATCCGGCTCTCTGCGAAATCTCGACGATGGGGCGAATGTCGTTGCGGTGCGTCCGCGCCGCGCAGTTGGGGCGAATCTTCAGCCGGGCGCTGACGATCTCTCGCGCCAGCGCTTCCGTATCCGCATACGCGCGCGGCCCAGCGCCAGGCAACCCGATATTCACCGTGTCAATCCCAAGCGCTTCCATCAAATGCAATATCTCGATTTTTTCGCCGATGGTGGGGTCGTGGACCGAAGGATTCTGCAGGCCGTCGCGGAGAGTTTCGTCGTTGAGCAGCACGCGGCGCCCCGAAGGAATTTCCGGGTCCGCCACGGTGTTCCAATCGTAGATCAAATCTTCGCGGTTCACAGGATCCCTAATACCGCAGCGTGTAGCTGTGCGGAGACGTTGATTTATCCGGCTTGTAGAGTGTCCTGCAAAATTCGCAGCGATAAATTTCCGCTTTCGCGCCGATCAACGCTTCGATTTCTTTCGGATAGTCGTACCAGCGTTTCAGGTGCCCGAAGCAGAACTTTCCCTTCTCGTCCTTCTCGTCGCAGGCGCGCTGCGTGTGCTTCTTCACCTTGATTTTTGGTTTGGCCAGTTCGGGTGGCGCTGCCTCGGCCTGGACAGCCTGTGGAGCGGCGGCCGCCGGTGTTTCCGGTGTGCTGGGTTCAGCCATCAGTCCTGTTCCTCACTCTGTGGTGGAGTTACTAAATGCGATGCTTGCGAAAAACCGTGCCCAGCGCCCCTCGCGGTCCGCCCAGCGCCGCCATGCGGCGGCTCCAGCGCGGCGCGAAAAGAAAATCCACGAACCGATCGGCCGCCGCTGCAAAATTCTCGCTGTAACCATACCACCAGGACTTCGGTGTCCGCGGCATTCGGTCCACATCCACGTATTTTACTCGAACCATTTCGAGCAGTCCAAGCCGCGAATGCGCCCGGCCCCATCCGCTCGCGCCGCTTCCGCCATGCGGTGCCTCGCAAACGCCATAATAGCTCGCCACATCGTTCACCATCACCGATCCAGCTCGCAAGCGCGATGCGACGGCTTTGCCGAGTTCGGAATCGCGAGTCCAGACGCTCGCGCTCAATCCAAATTCGGAATCATTCGCCAGTGCAATGGCCTCATCCGCTGAATGCACGGCCGCGATCGCCAGCACAGGCCCAAACGTCTCTTCCCGCATCAGTTTCATAGAATGATTCACGTTCGCGACAACAGTCGGCTCGAAGAAACTCGGCCCCAAATCGGCGCGGCGCCGCCCGCCCGCGAGGATGCGCGCGCCTTTCGCGACGCCATCGCGCAATTGTTCCTCGACCTTCTCCATCTGACTCGGCCGGATCATCGGCCCGATCTCTGCGTCAGCGTCCCGCGGAGGACCAAGCCGCAGCTTGCCGGTTTTTTCGACACACATTCGCCTGAATTGCTCCGCAATACTGGCATCCACATAAATTCGCTCAACGGAAAGACACGCCTGCCCGCAATTTGTAAACGCGCCCCACACCGCCGCGCTCGACGCCATATCGAGGTCCGCATCGCCAAGCACGATCATGGCGTCCTTGCCGCCCAACTCGAGAACCGTCGGTATCAGCAACCGCGCGCACGCTTCGGCAATCCGCCGGCCCGTGGCAACGCTTCCCGTGAAGCACACTTTATCGGGCTTCGCCTCGATGATCGCCGCACCGAGCGCTCCGCCGCCTTGCAACACTTGCAGAATGCCGCCGGGAAGATTTGCCGCCGCCCCGATTTTCTCAATCAACGCACCCACCTGCGGCGTGAGTTCCGAAGGCTTCAACAAGACGGCATTCCCAGCGGCCAGCGCGGGCACAATCTCGGAAATCGGAATCGAGAACGGATAATTCCACGGAGAAATCACTGCAATCACGCCGTGCGGTTCGAACTGCAGCCAGCCAGTCTTTGCCTTCACCGCGATGTTATGGTGAGGCACGCGCTCCGGTCTGAGCCACTCGGACGCGCGGCGCGCAAGAAAGTCTGTCGTATCAAGCGCGAGAATCAATTCCGAGAAAACCGCTTCTACGTGCGGCTTCCCCGTCTCGAGCGATATCACCTGCGTTATCTCGTCTCGATGCTCGTAGATTGCATCACGAAGTTTCCGCAACGCCGCGCATCGTGATTCAATCGAGCGCGCCGCCCACTCTCGTTGGGCTGCGTGAGCACGCGCCATGATTTCGGGAACGCCCTCAACGGGCGTCGCTCGCACTTCGGCCACCACTCGTCCCGATGAAGCATCTATCGAATGAATCACTTCGTCAGCTTCGCGCTGAACCGTCTGAACGCCGGCAGGAAACTCCGCGGATTGAGGCTGCGCGGTCATCTGTGTCTGTGCCCCGATTCTAGCCGATTTCGCGTCCCATGTGGCGCCGCTCACGGGCGAGAGAAGCCGTTGGGTCCGGATATTCGAGCGACACGAGGTATAAACCCTCCGGCCCTACAGTGGATCCCGACCGGGAACGATCCTTCATCTCAAATATTGCTGCGATGTCCGCCGGTTTCAATTTCCCCTTGCCGATTTCCAGCAGCGTCCCAACGATCTTCCGAACCATGTAGCGCAAGAAAGATTTCCCGTGAACTTCGTAATGAATTTCGCGAGGCGGCTCATTTGTTTCCGCGCCGAATGTTTTCTCACCTTCGGTCGAAGCCTCCAACTGCGCCCCGAACGCGGCATAGGAATGGCCGATTATTTCGGCGCGATAAATCTCACGGTTCATCTCGCGATCCTTATCATCGTCCTCGCTGCCTGAGGAAGCCGCGAACGATGTGAAATCGTGCGTGCCTTCAAATAAGCGAGCCCCTTCGGCCATGGCGGCCTCATCGAGCGGCCAGGGGTAATGAAGCACTCGGCGATATTCAAACGGAGGGAGAACGCGGCCGCGAAAAATGCGATACCGGTACGTTTTCGAGAGTGATTGCCATCGCGAATGAAAATCCGGTCCAACTTCTTCAGCGGCCATCACGCGAATCTGCGGCGGCATCACCGCGTTCAGAGCGCGCCGAAATTCATCGGCCGTCAAATTGGAGTGAGTTTTGAAATGAGCTACCTGCCCGAGCGCATGAACTCCGGCATCGGTACGGCTCGCGCCATGAATAAAAATCTTTTCCTGGGTGATTTTGCGGGCAGCGTCCGCGAGCGTCCCTTGGATCGTTGCCAAGCCCGGTTGAATCTGCCAGCCGTGGAATTCAGCGCCGTCATAAGCGACAGTCAGCTTGATATTCTGCATCGCCACAGCATTATGGCATGCCGGCACACATCGAGATGAACCGCCGGAGTCTCAGGAACCAGCGCGCGCGAAACGGCTTCCCGGCCGCATGGCAATACTCCCGCCACGACACAGCGGGCAATCGTCCGGCTCGTAGCTCGGAACATCCAGCTCCAACAAAGCGCGCGCCGGGACATTCAGCTCGAGTCGTCCGCCGCTGCGATCGATGATGGCGCCGGCCGCGACCACAAGCCCGCTGGCCTGTTCCACGACGCCGATGGTCTCGCGCGTCGATCCCCCGGTCGTCCACACGTCTTCCACTACCAGCACGCGCTCGCCGGGCTTCAATTCAAATCCGCGCCGCATCGTCATTTGTCCCGAGCGATCTCGCTCGACAAAGATGGCTCGAACTCCCAGCGCGCGAGCCACTTCCTGCCCGATAATCAGTCCACCCAGCGCCGGCGAGACAACGCAGGACACTTCCAGATCGCGGACTTGTTCGGCGATTGCGCGGCCAAGCTCCTCGGCATGATTCGGATATTGAAGCACCAGTGCGCATTGAATATACGTTCCGCTGTGGCGGCCGCTTGAAAGCTCAAAGTGGCCCTGGCGGATCGCACCAATCTCTTCAAGCAGCTTGATCAGTTCATCGCGAGTCATTGGGGACGTTCTCAAAGCCGAGATGCAACTTGCTCAGCTCAGGCGCAGTAGACTAGGCTTCGCCGACTTCGTTGTCAATGCTGGGATGGAATGTTAGACTGCCGTGTCCGCCTGTTCGATTGCGAACCGTCGGTGTCCGATTCCGAACACGCGCACT
>Ga0182015_10002936_pt1 | contig 19775 bp, 17 predicted proteins | sample 712P3MmetaG_FD_120478 | JGI IMG/M metagenome (GOLD analysis project Ga0182015, IMG submission 120478) | Permafrost microbial communities from Stordalen Mire, Sweden - 712P3M metaG | ecosystem: Environmental > Terrestrial > Soil > Wetlands > Permafrost | place: Sweden: Stordalen | collected...
CGGGTTGCTCCGATAAAATATACGTCAGAATACGCAGCGATTGCCCCGGATCGAGCGCCGGAAGCGCCTGATTCCAGCGCGCCAGAAAATCCGCGTCGTTCACTTTCGCCGCACCCGTCGCCGTGATCTGATCGAGCAGCTCCTTCGCCGTCGAATCCGTGAACCGCAAATAAGCGCCTGAGAATGGTTCATCGAGCATTGCCACTCCCAGAAACTGCGCCAGCGATTCCCGCTCGCTCGCATCCAGCACCATCCCGATCACGTGCCCCTTGCCGGTGAACACCGCCCCCGTCACCCGCCCTCCATACTCCTCAAAAAATCCAAGGTCCCCATCGTCCAGCGTAATGCTGATCGCATCGCGGCGAATCCGCACCCCGCGAACGTGATACACCTCCGCCGAATTTACGCGCAGCCCATTCAGTGCGTCGTAAATCTGCCGCGGTGTCGCGCCCGTAGTGGTTTGTGCAAAGCCGGCACAAGGGAAGGGAAGCAGCGCAAAGCTCAGCGCCGCGCAAATCAAAATGCAACGAACTCGCCCCATGCGCCCGAATGTAGCAATTCGCCCATCGCACAGCAACGCGCCGATCGCCCGCGTTTCGTACCGCCGCTTTCCAGGCGGCGCGCTTCGGCCGGGGGCTTTAGCGTCGCCATCCAGGCGAATGGCGCTTTCAGGAGTACCAAGCCGCGCGATACTGCGAGATGTGGGTGACGCACGCTTCGGTGTGAAGGGTGCGGTTCGTGCGAGGCCCTCGCGGCGTTTGCAAGGATCGATCTGCCGCTCTACAACTTCTGCCCTTTAGCGGACTGCTCGCGCAGCAGGAACGTCTTAGGATATTTTCCGAAACCGCATATCTTGAACGACCCGAAATCCTTGTACCACGCACCTTCCGGCGCCTCTGGCTCCGACTCGCGCCAGACCTTCAATTCATGCAAGTCCGCCGCCGATATCCTGTGATCGCGCAGCGCCGCCGGCAAGCCGGTCCACTGGATTCGGGGCATCTATTCCCCATACGTAAGCCGAGCCAGCTCTCGCTTAATGCGCTGCCGCTCATCAGGATCGGTCGCCGCGCTCAATCGATCGGCAAGCTCGAAGAATCTGCGCCGCTCGGCTTCCTTTGAATCGATACCGGTCTCAATCAAGTCGACAAGCACACGGTTGGTGCTGGTCCGCCGACTTTTCGCCAGCGTGCGCACCTTCGTTGCCAGCCGCGAAGGAAGTGACACGCTCTGCCGCACAGTTTTGACCGTTGAGCCCATCGAAAGAAGCATACATCACTCTGCACCAATCTGCACCACAATGTTTAGTCACAGCATTGACGATAGATCGCCCACTTCGTGTCGTCGAAGTCCATCAGGGTCCATCTTTCCGCGGCAGGCTTCGTGGCGATTTGGGCATCGCGCGCCAGGCGGGAGAAGTCTTGCCACAGCCTGCTTGGTAAAATTGAATCATGCGACACCCTCTCATTCGCGCGCTCGCACTTCTCGCGCTGCTCGGTTTCTCCGCCGCGCTGGCGCCGAATCTTCTCTGCGACACGATCATCCTTAAGAACGGCCGTCACATCGAAGCGGACAACGTGCAAGTGGCCGACGGCTGGGTGAGCTACGACACGTCCGCGGGCCGCATGAGTTTGCCGCAATCCATCGTCGAACACGTCGTGCGCGATCCGCAGGGCCAGGGCTCAGTCTCGGGCGCAGGCTCGGCGGCGGGCGCCGTGAACGACCGCGCCGCGAATCTCGCCATCGCTCCGCCGGAGAATTTGTCGGGCGCGGCCTCCAGCGAAGCGGTCAGCGTCGTGATTCACGACGGTGCGGTGGATCGCGACGCGCTCGCGCGCATGGAATCCGACGCGCAATCCGGCGATGCATCGGCCGTCTCGCGCGTGACCGCCGCGATTTCAGCCGTCGCGCAATTCGAGGTGGCGCATGGCCAGCTCGATCAAGCCGTGGACGATTATCGTCAGGCGCTTCTTCTTGCACCGAACGATCTTTCCCTGCTGCTCGATTCCGGATATCTGCACTTGAAGCGCAGCGAATATTCCCAGGCGCTCGACGATTTGGATCACGCCTTCAGCATCGCGCCCGATTCTCCGGAAGTCGCGAAGCTGCGCGGCTGGGCCTACTACGGCTTGAGCCGCATCGAGACCGCCGTCGCCGAATGGCAGCGCGCGCTGGCTCTGAAATCCGATCCCGAAGTGCAGCACGCGCTCGACAAAGCCACGCGCGACATGCAGGAGGAAGCCAACTACCGCGAGAACGAAACCGCGCACTTCATCCTGCGCTACAACGGCGACGCCACGCCGCAACTCGCCGCCGATATCCTGCGCGCGCTCGAGGACGATTTCAGCGACATCAGCAATCAACTCGAATACACGCCGCCTGAGGCCATCAGCGTGGTGCTCTACACCAATCAGGAGTTCACCGACATCACCCAGGCGCCGAATTGGGTGGGCGCGTTGAACGACGGCCGCATCCGCATTCCCGTCGACGGCCTGGGCACCGTCACCGACGCGCTGGCGCACGTCTTGAAACACGAGCTGACGCACAGTTTTCTCACGCAGAAAACGCGCGGGCGATGCCCCGTATGGCTGCAGGAGGGAATTGCGCAGTACATGGAAGGCAAGCGCAGCGGCGCCGCGGCCGCATCGCTCTTCGCCACGTTCAACGACCACATGGACGTTTCACTCGCGTCCTACGAAGGATCGTGGCTGAATCTCGAACCCGACGAAGCCAAGGCCGCCTACCAGTGGTCGCTCGCGAATGTGGAAGCGATTGTCGCGATCGATGGAATGAACCAGCTCTCGCTGGTGCTCGATCGCATCACGGCGGGAGCGACGACGGAGGATGCGCTGCGCGACGTCCTGCAGATGGGCTACAGCGATCTGGCGCTCACCACCGCCGGATATCTGCGCCGCACGTATTTGGACAACTGACGGCCGTTCTTGCTTCACCGCCGCGCGTCGCCGTCGGCGCGGCGCGTCCCTCTTACAGCTCGAGAAGCAGCGCGGCCAGCAACGCCGCGCGTTCCGGCAACGAACGCAGCAGCACGAATTCGCCGGGGCTGTGCGCGCCGCCGCCCACGCCGCCCATGCCGTCGAGCGTCGGCACGCCGATCGCCGCCGTAAAATTTCCGTCGGAGCCGCCGCCGACCGAGCTCGCGCCGATGCTCAATTTCATTTCGCGCGCAATGCGCTCCGCTCGCGCAAATAGTTTTTTGCTCATGCGCGCTTCAAGCGGAGGCCGGTTGAATCCGCCGCGCACCGTGAGCTTCGCACCCGGCAAAATCGGACGCAGCGCGCGCAGCTTGCGCTCCAGCCCGCGCATCTCGCGCAGAGTCGGCGCGCGCAAATCCACCACTGCCGTCGCGCGATCCGGCACTACGTTTGAGCGCGTGCCGCCTTGGATCACGCCGGCGCTCAGCGTTACGCCGCGCTTCGGCTGGTTCAGTCGCTGCAATCGCGCAATCTGCAGCGACAATTCGAGTATCGCGTTCACGCCGCTCTGCGGATCGAGGCCAGCGTGCGCCGCGCGCCCCTCGACTTCGAGCGTGATTTCGCCGACGCCTTTGCGCGCGATCTTCAAATCGCCGCGCGTCCCGCCGGCCGGCTCGAGCACCAGCACCGCGCAACTCGCGCGCGCCTCGCGCTCAATCGCCGCGCGCGACGCGTAGCTGCCGATCTCTTCGTCGGAGGTCCACAAGCCAACGATCGGCCTCCGCGGACGCAGCTTCAGCGCGCGCAACGCTTCCACCGCGAAGAGCGCAATCACGAGGCCGCTCTTCATGTCAAACGTGCCCGGTCCGTACGCGCGCCCGCCACGCACGCGAAACGGCGTCTTCCGCAGCGTCCCGATCTCGTACACGGTGTCAAGATGCCCCAGCAACAAAATCACAGCGTTGCCGCGCGACCCAGCCGGTCGCCACTCGACGCGCACTTGGTCGCCCGCGTCGCTTCGTCGCACCACGCGCACACTCGCGCCGCGCCGCCGCCACTCCGCCGCCACCACGCGCGCCAGCCGGTCGAGCGCGCGCTTATCCGTGCTCGGCGATTCCACGCGCACCAGCCGCGCCAGCATCCGCGTCATCCGCTCCCCGCGCCGCCGCGTCTCCGCAAGCAGCGCGCGCGGCGCAACAGCAATTTCGTTTGCGTTCTCAGTATCCATCGTCGTTGCGCCGCTCCCATTGCTCCGGCGAAGCAGCCATTATGCCACTCATTGATTCGCGTCACAGGTCCGCAATCGGCGGTGGCCGGACGGACGAATGGATTATCCGGCTGGTTATTTCCTCTTGCGTTCGCGCCAGCTGCAAGCTCGATATGTCGGGGTCAGCCGTCGAGTATCATCATTCAGGCGGTCGAAGAATGTCGCGCCTTCGAGGATTTCGTCAATGCCTTCCGTGCGAAGTACGAAGTCCTTGGCGCCGTAAGCGAGTACATGCGAGTCTGCGCCAGGATTCTCTCGTGAACCGTCGATTCAAATCGCTGAGAGCATCGGCACACCTGCCTCCTTCCAGAGTGAATTCTCTTTCGCTCTCGCTGGCGCAAAAAGATCCCAGTCGGGTCGATGAGGTGTGGGAAGATGGAGCGATATGCCGCTAGCGATGGGATTGCAGGGCAACCCCTATGACGCGATTATTGTCGGGGCGGGCGCCACCGGGGCGTGGGCTGCGGGGCGGCTAGGTGCGGCCGGCATGAATGTGCTGCTTCTCGATGCCGGCCCGAATCGGCCGAGGATCTCGCCCTGGCAAGCGCGATTCGACTGGTATGTCGAGTCGTACGCGGGTCGATTCAGGCCGGGACGCAAGCGAAGAGAAGAGAAGCTCCGGGAGTTGGCGCGCCGCCAGCCGATCCAATCTCTTTGCTATGCCTGGGCCGGCGATCCGGAGGCTTTCGTCGACGACATCGACAATCCTTACGTCGCTACGGGCGCTCCGTTTTGCTGGTTCCGAGCGCGGCAAGTCGGGGGAAGGCTGGCCGTCAGGCACCACGGGCGGCGATTTTTCCGCTTCACCGACGGCGAGTTCAAGGCGGGCGGCGCCGACGGCCTCGAGCTTAACTGGCCCGTGTCGCATGACGAGCTGGCTCCTTATTACGCGATCGTCGAGCGCCGCTTCGGGATGGCGCCTCGCGAGTGCAACCGTACGGAACGCTGGCTGAAGAGTTTGGTCGCAGGGCGGTGGCCCGGTCGGGAGCTCGACCCAGTCAGCCGAACCTATCCCCCTGACCTCGTCGTCCAGGCATTGAGTACCGGGCGCGTCACCCTTCAGTCCGGGGCGGTCGTCAGTCACCTCGAACTTGATTTGGGCTCCAATGAGATCAAAGCCGTCGCCGTTATTGACGCAACGACGCAGGAATGCCGGGAGATTTTCGGGCGCAAGGTGTTTATGTGCGCCTCGACAATCGAGTCGACGCGAGTGCTTCTCAACTCGCGCAGCGCGCGCTATCCGGAAGGGATCGGCAATGCTTCCGGCGTCCTTGGACGCTATTTCATGGACCAGGTGCACGTGTTCGCTAACGTGCGAGTGCGGCGCGTCAAGCTCAACGCCTGGGTGCCACCCCGCAGGATAGAGCTCTTTGTGCCGTTTCCTCGGGAGACGGCGACCGAATCCATATCTGTCGGGGGATACGGCGTCCAGATCGAGGCGGGCGCACCGATCGTAAGTCGAGAAATGCAGATCGGTTTATCGTCGTTCGGCGAGATGCTGCCGCGTCATGAAAATAGGATCACGCTTAGCGCCACCACAAAGGATAAATGGGGCCTGGCGGCAGCGGAGATCGAATGTCGGCTTTCCGAAAATGATAGGAACGTGATGGAGGAGCAACGGCATTTCCTCGGCAGGCTCCGCGGTGCCGACATCGAGGTCGACCTTGAGGATAGCGCCGATAAGCCGTTGGGTTACGCGATCCACGAGGTCGGTACGGCACGAATGGGCGATGACCCAAAGACGTCCTATCTCGATCCCTACAATAGGAGCTGGGAGATTAGGAACCTCTTCGTGACCGACGGCTCCTCGTTCGTCACGAGCGGCTACCAGAACCCTACGTTGACAATGTTGGCGCTCACCGAGCGCGCATGCGATCGCGTCCTGAAAGGTGACCAGCGTTAATGGGGCCAGCGGGAGAGAGAATCACTCTTAACCATCGGCCCGGCTTTTCGTCCCTGACTGGAAAACTCGCTCCTATTTTTACAGTGAAGAAAACTTGGGAACGCGATCGCGGGGGGCGGAGTCCAGAGTCCAGAGTAGGCCGATGAGTCGCAACCTCCCCGCAATACGGGGCATCACCTTCATTCGCGGCTATAGCCTTTGAAGGAGAGGAAGGCGCCGATCGCCAAAATCACGATCGCCACCACGGGGAGAAAGCCGGGGGTCTTATCGGCTCTGACGATCAGTGAGGCTCCCCGGGTCAGAAATAGTATTCGCGAGAGACCACCAATAAGGGCGAGCCAACCGACAAGGGTCACGACCACCGGCCAGCCGCCCCCCCAGCGATTGTGCGCGCGCACAATGGCAAGTCCGGCGACGAACAAGGGAAAGCCCGCCACGAAGACAAGCGGCGGATCGTGAAGGCCTATATCGACGAGGGTGGGCCAGGGGCCAAGGTTGAGCAAAATAGCGCCGGCCACAGCGACGAGTGTGGGGCCGACCAGCGCTGCGATTGACTTCGAGGTTGCCATCTGCAATCTCCTTCTTACTTTAAGAGAGGCATTTAGTCCAACTGAACGCTCTTCTTATCAGGCGTAGATTCTGCGGGAGACTCACCCTTAGAGCGGACCAAAATACCGGGGCCGGTCAGACGCGGTTCGCGATTGATTTGTGTGCTGCGGATTTCTAGAGTGGATAGCGGCCGCGCGCCCAGATAATCGAGCGATTCACCATGGAGAGCGGAAAGATCGTCGGGCGCACGAAATCGACGAACAGAACCACACGGTCGCCATCGGTATCGTTCCAGACTTCATGTTCGTTGCTGTCGTCGAAGATCATGCTTTTGCCTTCCTGCCAGTGACTCACGTCATTTCCGACGCGAATTCTGCATTGGGCTTCCGGCTGCGGAATCATCAGCCCGAGGTGGTAGCGCAGGACGCCCTTATAGGGGCCGCGGTGCGCAGGCAGGTGCTTGTGAGGCGCGAGAATCGAGAACATCGCGCTCTTCATACCGGGAATCGCGTGCAAGAGCCGGACGGTCTCTGGGCAACGCGCGCAGTTCTCCTTGTACTTGTTGCCGAACGAATAAAAATGGAACGTCTTCCATAGATCGTCCTGGGTCAAAGCAATCTGCGACTTCGATACGTCCTGATAGTTCGGAATCTCTTCGCGGCGCACCATCAGCATGTCCAGCTCTTTGCGGATGGATTTCCATTCAGCCTCGATTGGGCCGACCCAAGCAAAATCGCCGGGCTCGAAGAATGTTTTATTCCCGTCCCGGAAGAAGAGCGTTTTCTCGACGATGTCGCGAACCATGATTGCCTCCGTATCCAACAGTTGGCGGAACGGCTCACTCGAGTCTGAGCGAGCGGAGTACCTACACGCGGGGGCGTGGGAGAGCTTATATCATATTCCACGGCTGCGGAAACAGGTTTGATGGAGCGTGTCGGCTGCCGGCCGCGGGAGATGTGCGGAATCGAAGGAGGCCTCACTATTGGGGAAGGCCGACGGCGGGGCGGGGTGTGAACAGACGGTGAAAGGGCCTTCAGACGCGTGGAGCGAGGCTCTCAGGTAGGCGAGTGGTTTGGCAAATCGTGGCAAGAGTTTTCACTTATTCCTGCCATCCGTGGCGCGGGGGAGGGCAGCTCGATCGAACGGGCGTTGGATATTATAAATAAAGTGTGTGTTTTCAGTAGGTTGTAGGATTTTTGGGCTAATACAACACAAGGTGCTTGGAATGCGAGTCTGGAAGGCTGGTTGCGAGAGAGTAGGTGCGTAAGGTGGCGTGTTAATGGCGGTAGCCTACGCGGATCCTGACCCAGTTGTCTCGGTTCCGAAAGTCCAAAGGGAGCCAAAGAGTCTCGATGAACCCCGAAACTGCCAACCCGAAATGGTTTGCGCTTCAGGTCAGGACTCGCTGGGAGAGTTCGACGGCCTTGATACTTTCGGGCAAGGGCTACGAGACGCTGCTCCCCACCTACAAGACCAAGAAACGCTGGAATGGGAGACTGAGAGAAGTCAACGCCGCCCTATTCCCGGGATACGTCTTTTGCCAATTTGATGCTCAGAAACGATTGCCAATACTCATCACGCCGGGCGTGATTTCGGTGGTTGGCTCGGGGCGCATTCCGCTGCCGGTAGCGGACGCGGAGATTGCTTCGATTCAAACGGTTATTGCATCGGGTCTGCATGCGGAGCCATGGCCCTACCTTGAGGTCGGCCAGAGAGTCCGAATCGAGCGGGACGCATTAGAGGGTCTGGAAGGGATACTGATTAATTTTAAAGGGAATCAACGCATCGTTGTGTCGGTAACGCTGCTTCGCCGTTCAGTTGCGCTTGAGGTTGATCGGTCTTGCGTTAGCGCGCTTGGCCGGCCCCGCGCGGCGATTCTTGAGCCGGTTGCTTCTGGTTCCGGGCTGCAGGGAGTGACCGCGTAAGCGGACGTTCTGTCGTGATGAATGCGTTGGATTTGTGCGATCGCAACGGAGAATGACTGATTATTTTAAGACTCCGGCGACGCTGAAAAGTTAGGACGCGGAAACTCGAATGGGAAATGGCAAGACAGTGAATTCCCCGGCGGGAGCACAAGGGGCGCAGCCGGAAAACGGCCGAAAGGCGTTGTCGCGCTTCGGTCACCTGCCGGCCGGGCGAAGGGCCGTGCTCAGCGAGGAAGCTTTCCACTCCATGCTGACGATTGAGCGCCGGCGCGCGGAGCGTTCCGGCAAACCTTTTGCGCTAATGGTGATCGACACTCACGCGGTTTACAGGAACGGGAACGCGACGACTTTCGTCGATCAACTCACCACCGCGGTTTCCAATGCGACTCGAGAAACGGATTTTGTGGGCTGGCACGAGGATGGCGTTGTTCTGGCGGTGATATTTACAGAGATCAATGTGGAAGGGAAAGATCCCGTCCACGAGATCCTGGACTCTAAAATTGGGAAGGCATTGCGGGATCGTCTCGATCACAAGTCCGCCTCGAGCGTTGTGGTCAGCGTGCACATCTTTCCGGAAAGCTGGGGCAAGGGACTTCCTGAGAGCGTGGCGAACAGTAAGCTCTATCCCGACCTGTCACACAAAGCTTCGAAAAAGCGGCTACCGATGATTGTAAAGCGCGCGATCGACATCGTCGGCAGCGGCCTGTTGCTGATCATGCTGGCGCCGGTGCTGGGGATTATCGCGGTAGCGATCAAGCTAACTTCCAAAGGGCCCGTGCTATTCAAACAGAATCGGTTGGGCCAGTTTGGCGCGGGATTCAAATGCTTGAAGTTCCGGACGATGTACACGGACAACGATCCGAAGACGCACCAGGAATTCATACAACAATTCATCGCAGGCAAGATGGCGAACGAAAAGGACGGCGAGGCTGAGCCCACCGTCTACAAGATCACGAATGACCCGCGCGTGACGTCGGTTGGGAGATTCCTGCGCAAGACGAGTCTCGACGAGTTTCCGCAGTTCTGGAACGTATTGCGCGGCGAAATGTCTCTGGTAGGTCCGCGCCCTCCTGTGCCGTATGAATTTGAGATTTATGATTTCTGGCATCGGCGCAGAGTACTCGAGGTGAAACCCGGGGTCACCGGCCTGTGGCAAGTGAGCGGCCGGAGCCGCACGTGCTTCGATGACATGGTGCGGTTGGATCTGCAATATTCGCAGAGTTGGTCGTTGTGGCTGGACTTGAAAATTCTGCTCGCCACGCCGCGAGCGGTTTTCACAGGTGAAGGCGCCTTCTAACGCCTTACGCCGGCAACACGCCGCGTCGATTTATCTTCTGAAGCAATCGGAAATGCCGCTTAGGCTTCGTTCTCTGAGGCGGCCCACGTCGAATCGAACGCAACAGTCACAATCAGTTCATTTCACAAAACAAGATTTGGGAAATCGGTCTTCGTCCGCGGAGCACAGAGGGACCATGATTCGAGTTGGCGTTATCGGTTACGGATACTGGGGTCCGAACATCGTCCGGAATCTTCAGGGATTGGACTCGATGCGCGCGGAGATGGTTTGCGACAAGAGCCCTGCCGCGTTAGCTCGCGTGCGAAAAGTCTATCCGGGGATCCGGACAGTTTCGGATTGCGAGGAGATCCTGCGATCGCCGGACATTGACGCGGTCGCAGTGATCACGCCGGTATGGACTCACTTCGAGTTGGCCAAGAGAGCTCTCGAGAATGGGAAGCACGTATTTATCGAGAAGCCCTTTACGTCCAGTTCCGCTCAAGGCGAAGAACTCATCGAGCTGGCGGCCCGCAAGAACCTAACGATCATGGTGGACCATACGTTTCTGTTCACCGGAGCCGTGCGCAAAATTCGTGAGTTGACGGAGAGCGGGACGCTTGGCGATTTGTATTACTACGATTCGCTGCGCATCAATCTTGGATTGTTTCAGCACGACGTGAGCGTGATTTGGGATTTGGCGCCACATGACCTTGCGATTATGGATCACATCATCAAGGGCAAGCCCGAGGCGGTGGTTGCGACCGGCGAGCGGCACTTGAACGGCGTGGAAGACGTCGCGTTCATGACGATCTATTTTCCGAACAGTGTAATCGCGCACATCAACGTGAATTGGCTTTCACCAGTGAAGATTCGGACGACGCTGATCGGTGGGCAGAAGAAAATGCTGGTATGGAACGATCTTGTGGCGGACGAGAAAATTCGCGTGTACGACAGAGGCGTGAACATCGATTCGGGAGAAGGGATTCGAGACCTGCTGGTGAGCTATCGGACAGGCGACATGTGGGCGCCGCAGGTGGAACAGTTGGAAGCGCTGCATGTGGAGATGAACTACTTCGCGGACTGCATTATGAACAACAAAACTCCCTTCAACGACGGCCATGCTGGATTGCGCGTGGTGCGGATGCTGGAAGCGGCCGAGGCGTCCATCCAGAAGAGAGGGGACTTGGTCCGGCTGTGAACGATTTCTGCTCCATCGCGCCGGACGTGAAACTGGGTAAGGGCGTAAAGCTCTCCAAGTTCATCAATCTATACGGCTGCCAAATTGGAGATGAGACCAAGATCGGCGCATTTGTCGAGATCCAAAAAAATGCGAGCGTCGGGCGCCGCTGCAAGATATCGAGCCACAGCTTCATTTGCGAGGGCGTCGTCATCGAGGACAATGTTTTCGTTGGCCACGGCGTGACGTTCATCAACGATTCCTATCCTCGCGCAACAACGGCGGACGGCGAGCTGCAAACCGAAGCGGACTGGGGAGTTGAAAAGACGGTGGTCAAACGCGGAGCCTCAATCGGATCCGGATCGACCATCCTATCCAAGGTCGTGGTCGGAGAGAACGCGATTGTCGGGGCGGGGAGCGTCGTGACCCGCGACGTACCCGCGAACACGATCGTCGCGGGCAATCCCGCGAAGGTGTTGCGTTCGGTTACAAACTCGTCAAAGGTGAGCGGATGACACAGAATGCTAAAATCCCATTCGTAGATTTGGTGACTCTGCATCGCGAACTTGAGGCCGAGCTGCTCGACGTGTGCAAGAGAGTGATCGAGTCAGCCGGTTTTATCGGCGGCCCTGAAGTGGAGGGATTCGAGAAGGAATTCGCGAAGTATTGCGATTCGAAGTTTTGTGTCGGAGTGAACAGCGGGACCGACGCGCTGCGCTTTGCATTGATGGCCGCCGGGGTGCAGTCCGGAGATATCGTACTCACTGTGCCGCATACTTTCATCGCCACCACAGAGGCGATATCGCAGGCCGGCGCGCGGCCGGATTTTGTCGACATCGACGAGCGCACGTTCACGATGGATCCGGGCAAGCTTCGAGAATATCTGGAAAACTCGTGTGTTCTGGACAAGATCACGGGCCGCTATGTGCATAAGATTCTGGGTCGAGCGGTGACGGCTGTGGTACCGGTGCATCTGTACGGCCAGATGGCGGATATGGATCCAATCCTGGATCTTGCGGCGCGCTACAAATTGATCGTGATCGAGGACGCCTGCCAGGCGCACGGCGCGGAATATTTTTCCAAGAAACTGAATCGGTGGATGAAAGCTGGGTCGGTGGGGCGCGCGGCGGCGTTCAGCTTCTATCCCGGAAAAAACCTCGGCGCGTGTGGTGAGGGCGGGGCCGTAACCACGAACGACGAGGAGTTGGCGCGCAAATGCGTGATGTTGCGCGATCACGGATCGACCAAGAAGTATTACCACGACGTTGAGGGATACAACGGACGGCTTGACTCGATTCAAGCGGGAATGCTGCGCGTGAAGCTGCGGCATCTATCGAGCTGGAATGAGCAGCGCCGTGAGTGCGCGGGTCGATACAACGAACTACTTGCACAGCTTCCGGGCAGCGTCAAATTGCCGTATGAACCCGACCTTGCGAAATCGGTCTACCACTTGTACGTAGTGTGTACGGCCAATCGGAGCGGGCTGCAGGGCCATTTGAATGCGGCTGGAATCGGCAGCGGGATCCACTACCCGATTCCTCTCCACCTTCAAAAAGCTTATAGCGGGCTGAATTACAAGCTCGGAGATTTCCCTGTCTCCGAGCAGGCTGCGGCGCAGGTACTTTCGCTGCCGATGTACGCGGGCCTGCGCGCGGATCAGCAAAGCCGAGTTGCGGAAACGATTATGGAATTCGCCTCAGTTCATTCCGCCCAATAAATCGCAGCGCCATATTTTTCAAGTCGCGTCGATCGGCAAGCCGAACAGCATCTCCCAAGGCAAGCCCAGTGCGGGTGATCGCACTTGGCGCCGAAGTTCCACAATGAAATGAGTCAATGTCCGCGATATCGTCGATGAATAACTTTTCCAGCGGGGCCGGGACTTCCGTGACGGAGACTGCCTCCTGCCCCGTGCAGCTTGGCGAACTGACCGCCTTGGCTGCGGCGGGGCTGCGGCCAATGCTGGACCCAGTGAGCAATCTCTTCTGCCACCGGATGGTGCGGACGCGAAGCGGGATGGTTCGCGAGGGCGTCTCGTTGCGATACACCGCGATCGTGCTATTGGGTTTGCACCGTTTGAAATGCTGCGGAAAACAGCTACCCGTCGAGATCCAGCCGATTCTCGATGCGCTGCTTCAGAAGGGCGCGTGGCTGGACAACATCGGCGATGTCGGCCTGGTTTTGTGGCTGCTTGCTGAAATAGCCCCGGATCGGCTGAATAAATTCTGCGAAGCGATGAATCTTGAACACGCGCTGGAAAGGCATGCGGGGGTGCGCGAAGGCCTGACGATGGAAATCGCGTGGTTCCTTACGGGGCTATCCTGTGCGGCAATCGCCCGGGGTGACGAGCTTCCGGGCATGACCGATCTGGCCGCTGAAACTTATTGTCGCCTCGAGCAGAACGTGGGCGAGAGCGGGATTTTCGGGCACCAAGCCGGCCGCGGCACGTTCGGAGGAATGCTGCGGGGCCGGATCGGAAGTTTCGCGGATCAGATTTATGCGATTTACGCGATCTCGCGTTTCACCGCCGCGTTTGAGATGGATGCGCCATTGAGCACGGCGCGCAACTGCGCCGAAGCGATGTGTGGAGCGCAAGGTCCGCGAGGGGAATGGTGGTGGCACTACGATTCCTCTTCGGGCGAAGTTGTCCGCGGCTACCCGGTATTCTCGGTCCACCAGTACGCCTTGGCGCCGATGGCGCTTCTCCCACTGGGGAAAGTTATAGGAGAAGATTTATCCGAGTTCGTTGCCAAGGGCATTCGGTGGGTGGGCGGTCAAAATGAGCTTGGGGTCGATTTGCGTGATATGACGTTGAGCGTTATCTGGAGTGGGATTCGGCTCACAAGAGCGTTTCAGATGTATCTTGATGATGTCGTCGGGATGATCCGAACCCGGCGCGACGGTGGGTCGCGGCGCGAGACGGCGGTTCTGGCTGAATGTCGGCCGTATGAATTGGGGTGGCTGCTGTATGCGTTCGCGGAAGAAGCGACGCTGCAGGTGTGACCGTTTTCTTCTGAAGCGTTGCTGAATTTGCGTCGTTCAGTTTTTCGATAGGCGCGCGAACAACTGATCGCGATTCGCTTTTTACACGTGGGCATGTCGAACCTTCCTAACTATGTGCTCGTGACTCCGGCGCGGAATGAGGCGGCGTTTATTGAGCTGACTCTTAAATCGGTCGTTTCGCAAACCTTTCGGCCCGTGAAGTGGGTGATCGTGAGCGACGGCTCGACGGATGGCACCGACGATCTCGTGAGGAAATATTCCGCGGATTGTCCGTGGATCGAACTGGTCCAGATGCCGGAGCGAAAAGAGCGGCACTTTGCCGGCAAGGCCGCTGCCGTTAATGCCGGGCGCGAGAGACTGGCGGAGTTGAAGTACGACGTGATTGGCAACCTGGACGCCGACGTTTCGTTTGACACGGACTATTTCGCGTTCCTGATGGGCAAGTTCGCGGAGAATCCGAAGTTGGGAGTGGGCGGGACGGCTTTCCAGGAAGGCGGGATGGCCTACAACTACGACTTTGTCGGGATCGAGCACGTGTCCGGGATGTGCCAGATGTTCCGGCGCGAATGCTTTGAGGAAATTGGCGGCTATCAGAGTGTGAAGTCGGGTGGCATCGATCTGATTGCGGTGTTGAGTGCGCGGGCGAAGGGTTGGGAAACTCGAACCTTCGTCGAGAAAAGTTTTGTGCATCATCGCGTCCAGGGAACCGTGCTGCATGCCGGGCTTCGCGAAAAACTGCACATTGGCCGGAAGGATTATCTTCTGGGGAATCATCCGGCCTGGGAGCTCTTTCGAGGCGTTTATCAGATGCAGCGGAAACCTTATGTTATCGGGGGACTGCTGATCCTGGCCGCGTACTGGTGGAATTCGATATGCGGAGTCGAGCGATCCATACCGCCGGAATTAATGGCGCTTCGGCGAAGCGATCAGGTCGCGCGCTTGAAAGGTGTTCTGCGGCGCCGTTTCCATCTCAACGCATCACTTAGTTAGAGGACGGGTTTCACGCGCTGGAGATACAGGCGAGTGATCGGGATTCTTAAGTTCGCTTTCAACGGAGAGGTCGCCGCTGGCTAAGGCAGCGGCCGGTTCGCCGGCCGCGGTGGGTAACACCGCCCGAGGGTTCGAGTCCCTTCCCTCTCCGCCAATTTCAATCAGACCTCGCGACGCGGTTCGCGCGCGAGGCTGAACGCCCCAGGATGATCCAACCAGGGCGTGTTTCGGGTTCGCGGTCGAAAAGGTAATTCTTCATGAACTCATTGATCCAGGAATGCGGAAGATCGGTCGCGGTTGGAGGACGCCTTCTCCGAATTGGGCGGCTCGACGGGGACAAGTACAAGTTCCTGGACGATCCCGAGGCTATGCTCACCGCATTGAGGGATTCCGAGACGCGAATCGACCTTTTCACTTTCATGCAGAGATTGCCGGACACCGCTCCGAAGTTCAGCTATCCGATGGAGTGGGACAATCTGGCGGTCCTGCCGATCTCTACGTTCGATCAGTGGTGGAAAGAGAAACTTGGATTCAAAGCTCGTAACAAGGCCAAGCAAGCGGAGAAAAAGGGAGTTGTGATACGCGAGGTGCCGTTTGACGACAATCTCGCGCGAGGAATCTGGGAAATCTACAACGAAAGTCCGGTGCGTCAAGGCCGGCGATTTCCACATTATGGCAAGACGTTCGAGAACGTGCGCAAGATGAGCGCGACATATCTCGATACGAGCATCTTCATCGGGGCGTATATGGACAGCGAACTCATTGGATTCATTAAATTGACGACAGATGAGACGCTAACGCAGGCGGGGATCATGCATATCGTTTCGATGATCAAGCATAGAGACAAGGCACCAACGAATGCGCTGGTGGCGCAGGCTGTGCGTTCGTGCGCCGATCGCAAGATTCCTCATCTTGTGTATTCCAACTTCGCTTATGGAAAAAAGGAAACGAGCAGTCTGAGCGACTTTAAAGAACGCAATGGGTTTGAACGTGTCAATCTGCCCCGATACTTCGTACCGTTGACAGCGCTGGGATGGGTCGCGCTGCGATTGGGGCTTCACCGTCAGTTTATCGACTATATTCCTGAGCAGGTGCTTTCGAAGGCGCGAGACATTCGCGATTCCTGGTACAACCGAAAGTTTCCAGTGCGCACACAAGATTCCTAACAGGGAACAGCGCCTTGCCGGGAATCGAACGGACCGCGCGACTGGTGCGGCGGCGCAAGCGCGTGAAGTATAGTAAGATCGGCTTGACGAGTGGCGAGTCATCATAGGCAACATGGAGCTCCACTGCGATCCCCTGCGAGAGTCATTTTCTCGAAGAGCCGATCGTTTGAATAAGTCGCGGCGCGGGAGTAGCTCAATGGTAGAGCGCAACCGTTCCAAGGTTGAAGCGCCGGTTCGAATCCTGCCTCCCGCTCTACTTTTCTTCGCTTAGTCACCCCCAAACATGGAAAGTCGGCTGGAGCAGATATTCATCTCTGAGCGTGCCGTAAGTGCAGTACCTGGGACGGAGCATGGCGGGTGAGAAGTTTTAAGGCCGTGAACCCTCGGGCACTTCCGATTACGCCGCCAGATATGCTGCACCCGCGCGATTGAAAACGTAACGGTTGACTCGGATAAAGCCATGCTCGCTTTCTGGTCCAAGGGTTAATTGAATTATGAATTCTTCGTTCGAGGTTCATGGGAGGGCGATCAACGTTCGAGGACGGCTCGTCCGAATTGCACGGCTTGACGGGGACAAGTACCACTTTATCGACGATCCCAAGCCGCTGCTTGACGGCCTGCAAAAATGCGGCGCGCGAATTGACCTGTTCACGTTCATGCAGAAGGTGGATGAACCGAAACCGAAATATAATTATCCGATGGAGTGGGACAATTTGGCGGTCTTGCCCGTCTCGACCTACGACCATTGGTTCAATCACCAGATTCGTTCCTTACCCCGGAATCGAACGCGACAGGCGGAAAAGAGGGGCGTAACGTTCCGAGAGGTGCCGCTGGACGATGCGCTCGTGAGGGGGATCCACGGAATCTACAACGAGGTCCCCGTTCGCCAAGGGAGAGCCTACCGGCATTATGGAGACGACATCGAGACCGTTTACAGAGAGACGGCAACTTATTTGGATTACAGTCTCTTCATCGGCGCGTTTCTTGGTGAAACCCTGATTGGCTTTGTGAAAATCGTAATGGACGAGGCTCGAACGCAGGCAAACTTGATGAGCATCATCGCCATGATAAAGCACAGGGACAAGGCGCCGACGAACGCGCTGATTGCAGAGTCCGTCCGGGCCTGTGCCGAGCGGGGGATCCCGTATCTCGTGTACCAGAACTTTTCGTACTTCAACAGAGGTGGAGACAGTCTGAGCCACTTTAAGGAGATTAACGGCTTCCAGCGCATTGATTTGCCCAGATACTATGTGCCGTTGACTCTCGTCGGCCAAGTCGCATTCCGATTGGGGATGCACCACAGGTTTCGTGATCGTTTTCCCGAATCTCTAGCTACCAAACTTCGGAAACTTCAGAAGTACCGGCATAGCCGAGGCTCTCAGCCATCGGCGGAAGCGACATAGGGAATAACGTGCCGGGAATCGTCGGATTGGTTACCAAGAAGCCCCGCGCGTGGGCTGAGCCTCAGCTTTTGCGCATGGTTGAGGCGCTGCGCCACGAGTCCTTCTACGTCACAGGTACGTGGATTGATGAATCGACCGGGGTGTACGTCGGCTGGATCGCGAGGAAGAATTCTTTTGCGGACGGGATGCCCATCCGCAATGAGCGGGATGACGTTACTCTTGTTTTTTCCGGCGAGGATTATCCTGAACCTGGAACGGCGCGCCGGCTGAAAGAGCGAGGGCATGGATGTGATGAAGAGGGTCCTTCGTATTTGGTTCACCTTTATGAAGAGGACCCCAATTTTCTTAAGAACCTCAATGGCCACTTTCAGGGCCTGATCGCGGATCGCGCGCGTGGCACGGCGACGCTCTTTACAGATCGCTTCGGTCTACAGCGAATTTATTATCATGAGGCGAGAGACGCGTTCTATTTTTCCGCGGAGGCGAAGGCGATTTTGGCGGTCCGGCCCGAGCTACGCCGCGCCGATCCACGCGGCGTGGGTGAGCTTATCTCGTTCGGCTGTACTCTCGAGAGTCGCACACTTTTTCGAGGCATGTACACGCTACCGCCGGGCTCGGCGTGGAGCTTTCGCGGCGGCGAATTAGAAAAGAAGGCGCGTTATTTCGAGCCGCGCGAGTGGGAAGAACAGGAACCGCTCGACGCGGAAGGATATTATGGGCAGCTGCGTGACGCATTCACGAGCACGCTGCCGCGCTACTTCAACGGGCCCGAGCGCGTGGGAGTCTCGCTCACGGGCGGTCTGGATACTCGTATCATTATGGCGTGGCGCAAGGCGCCCTCTGGTTCGCTGCCCTGCTATACGTTCGGCAGCATGTATCGCGAGAATCAGGACGTTTACCTCGCTCGGCGCGTCGCGGAAATTTGCGGCCAACCCTACCAGGTCGTCACCGTCGACGAAACATGCCTGGCGCGATTCCCGCATTACGCCGAGCGCACACTCTATCTGACCGATGGATGCGTCGATGTCAGCCGCTCCGCTGACCTGTGGAATAACGAGACGGCGCGGCAAATCGCGCCGGTGCGAATGGTCGGCACATTCGGCAGCGAGATCATCCGCGGCTCCGTAATGTTCAAGCCTTCGATTCCCAAGGCAGATATTTTCCGGCCCGAAATGCTCGCTGAGGTGTCACGCGCGGCGGAAACATATCGCGATCAACTGCGTGGCAATCGAACGAGCGCCGTCGCGTTCACTCAGCCAGCGGCATATCACTATGGCGTGCTGATGCTGGAGCAGACCCAGTTAACGCTGCGCTCGCCATACCTGGACAACGCGGTCGTGCGCACGGTCTTCCGAGCGCCCCGGGTAGAGGGTGGCGACGACGTGCGGCTGCGGCTTATTCGCGATGGTAACGCCGCGCTTGCCCGACTAAGAACGGATCGCGGCTTGTGCGGGATCAATCACCTAACCACTCCCGTGGAGCGTGCGTACTTCGAGTTTACGTTCAAGGCGGAATACGCTTACGACTACGGGATGCCGCAATGGGTCGCCAAAGTGGATCGCGCGTTCGCGCCGCTTCATCTGGAGCGGTTGTGGATGGGGCGTCACAAACTGTTTCATTTCAGGTGGTGGTATCGCACGATTCTGGCCAAGTATGTTCAGGAGATGCTGCTCGATCCGCGGACGTTGGCGCGCCCGTATTTGGAACGGAGCGGCGTGGAAGCAGTAGTGCGCGGGCATATTAAGGGCGATCGCAACTACACAACCGAGATTCACAGGCTCCTATCGTTAGAATTGGTTCACCGCCTTTTTCTCGACGCGCAAGCCTGATCCGTGTCGAATTCGCGCTCTGGCGGAACGGGTGAGAATAAAGTGCAACGCGAAATCACACAAGAATTGTCTCCTGAATTGAGAGCTGATTCTCAAATCCCTGCGAAATCGCGCAAAGGCGAGCGCATAACGGCTCTCGACTTCACAAAGGGTGCGTTAGTCCTGATTATGGTGCTGTACCATTGGGTGAATTATTTCATCGGGCCTCAATGGGAGTATTATCGGTACCTGCGATTTTTGACGCCGTCGTTTATCTTTATTACTGGATTTATGATTTCGAATGTTTATCTCAGTAAGTATGACGCCACCGACCCGCGTCTTCCTAAAAGGTTGTTCGTGAGAGGTTTAAAGCTTCTGGCC
>Ga0182015_10002937_pt1 | contig 19755 bp, 16 predicted proteins | sample 712P3MmetaG_FD_120478 | JGI IMG/M metagenome (GOLD analysis project Ga0182015, IMG submission 120478) | Permafrost microbial communities from Stordalen Mire, Sweden - 712P3M metaG | ecosystem: Environmental > Terrestrial > Soil > Wetlands > Permafrost | place: Sweden: Stordalen | collected...
CCTTTTACAAACACTTCAAGCACGATGGCGTCACCGGTCCCAACATGGCCGCAGTCTATAGCGATCGGGGCTTCGGCGTGCGCGCTCCCGTCGTCTTCTACAACCGCGCCAACGAAGCCGCGGCCCAACTCAAGCCCGGCGACTTCGATTGGCCAGCCATCTTCGCCAACGGCGTTAAGTGGGTCCACTCCGGCGGCATCTTTGCCGCGCTCTCACCCACCACCGCGCCCCTCGCCGCTGAAATGATGCGGGCCGCCAAGGCTGCGGGCGCTGTCACATCCTTCGATCTCAACTTCCGCGAGAAGCTCTGGAAGATTCATGGCGGCAACGAGCGCGCCGTCGAAACCATCGCCACCATCGTTGAAAACGTCGACGTCCTCGTCGGCAACGAAGAAGATCTTCAAAAAGGCCTCGGCGTTCCCGGCCCCGAAGTCGCAGCTAAATCCAAGCTCGACCCCAGCGTCTTCTTCAGCATGATCGACGCCGTCGTCAAGAAGCACCCCCACGTCAAAGCCGTCGCCACAACCCTCCGTGAAGTCCACACCACCAATCGCCACAGTTGGAGCGCCGTCGCCTGGATCAACGGCCAAACCTACTCGGCCCCCACCGCCGAGCTCGATGTCTACGACCGCGTCGGCGGAGGCGATGGCTTCGCCGCCGGCTTCATCTATGGCCTCATCTCTGGCGAAGAGCCCGAAGAAGCCGTCAAGCTCGGCTGGGCTCACGGCGCGCTTCTCACCACCTTCCCCGGAGACACCACCATGGCCACCCTAGAACAAGTCCGCGCTTTCGCCCAAGGCGGCTCCGCCCGCATCCAACGCTAGCATTCTCCTCTGCAGTTCGCCAAACAAGAGCGTCCTCATCCCTTTAGCGAATACTCGCTAAAAGGAGTGCAGCAATCCCCTGGGTTGAATGTTTGCTAAACAAGAGTGCTTTCATCCTGAGCGAACGGCGGCCCAGGCGCACTCCTCAGCCTGGGGTGGTACGGGGTCCCCGGCGACAGGTCTTCGTCGCTGGGGTGATGATGAGTCGAAGGATCTGCGGTTGCACTTCGCTCATCTGTCGAAGCCATGAGTCAGGGCCCGACTTCAGTCGGGCCGCAACCCGGCGAATAAAGACCGCGGGCTTTAGCCCCAGCAAATCCACGACTCTATCGCGCCCATCACTTCGCCGTCACCTTCCCGCCCTCCACCATCACAATCCCCTTCCCATCGGCCGACTCCACACTCAGCCCATCCGCCGTCACATCCGCAAACCCAATCGTCATCCCCTTCTGCGCCGCAATCTTCACGTTCTTCAACACAATATTTTTCACCGGCGCTTCCGGCAGCCCCACAATCGCACCAGCATTCTCAATCCCAGTCGCAGTCACATTCTCAATCACAATGTCGTGAAAATGCGGAGTCAACCGCGTCACCGCCTGCGCCGTGTCCCCCTCCGGCGGCAGCACCTTCGGATAGTACTCACTCACAATTACCGCATACTTCACGTTCTTCATCGTGATATCGCGAAACACCAAATTCCCCACATCGTTCCCGCGATCCCGGTTCGCCTTCACGCGAATTCCGTTGTCCGTCCCATCAAAGCTGATCCGTTCCGCCACAATATTCCGCGCACCGCCAGCAATCTCGCTCCCCACACTTAGCCCATGCCCGTGCAGAAATGTGCAATCCGTGATCGTGATGTCCGTGCTCGGATCGTCAGGCCCCGGCGACCCAATCGCTCCCGACTTGATCGCCACATCGTCATCGCCCACATCCGCCAACACGTGCGCAATCCGTACATGCGAAGACGAAAACGGATCGATCGCATCCGTATTCGGCGAGTGCGGCGGCGCAAGAATCTTCACATTCCTGATCGTCACATCGTCGCTGTAATACGGCACCACCTGCCACATCGGCGAGTTCTGAATCGTCACTCCCTCCACCACCACATGTTTGCAGTGGTCAAACACCACCAGTCTCGGGCGCGGATTCACGCCCATCACGCCCGCATTCTTCACCGTCCGCGCCGCCGCCCACCACGGCTCCCCCGCTCCGTCAATTGTTCCTTCACCCGTAATCGTCACATCCGTCGCGTTCGTCGCGCTCACCAGCGCCTGCAACCCCGGCGTCCGAAACTCCGTCTTCGCCGGATAATCCTTCATGTCGCTCGACCCAAGCAGCGTCGCGCCTTTCTCCAGCTTCAGTGTCGTCCCGCTCTTCAACATGATCGGCGCGCTCAAATACGTTCCCGCCGTCAGCCTCGCCGTCCCACCCTTCCCCGCGCACGCATCAATCGCCGCCTGGATCGCGACCGTATCCTTCGTCACCCCATCACCCTTCGCGCCAAATGTCTTCGCATCGCACACTCGTCCAGCGCCCTCAGCCCACGCCCCCGCCGCCATCAGCACCATCACACCCGCAACCATCGCCCCACTCGCCATTCGTTTGCTCACCGCAAGCCTCCCCGATTTGATTCAAGCCTCGTCGCGTCCAACTTTCCCCTCGCGATCATACCTGCTTCAGCGTCACTGGTCATACCACTCAATTCACCTCTTGGCACTCCTCAACTCCTATGCGCCCCACCTCCACCGCCCCGTCCGCCGTCCCGCTCCGCCCAACCCTCCGATCCCCCATTGCCCACCCGGGCAACCCATTCGCGCCTTTCCCCTTCGAATCTTTTGGCCCGGCACTGATTGGATTCCCACTCCGCAAGGTTCTATACTCATCTCCCGGAGAACACGTTCGGCCCCAGCCGCGTCCACCGATGATTTCCAAAAACCGGGGCCTCAAAAACCGGTGCAAGGAGCACTTCTCATGGCCGCTATCACTCCCATCAACTCAGCGGACCTCGAATTCGACAACGGCAGTTGGGACGCCGACGGCTTTACCGCCCAAACGCTTTCCTCATGGCAGTCTCTCGCCGCCATCATCGACCACACTCTGCTCAAGCCCGACGCAACCCACACCCAGATGAGCACCCTCTGCGCTGAAGCCCTCCGCTACCGCTTCGCCTGCGCCATGGTCAATCCCCTTTGGGCCGCCAACGCCGTCGCCCAGCTTGCCGGCTCCGGCATCCCCGTCGGCGTCGTCATCGGTTTCCCTCTCGGCGCATCCCTCGTCTCCACCCTTCGCCATGAAGCAGCCGCCCTCACCAGACTCGGCGTTCGCGAGCTCGACATGGTCATCCCCATCGGCCAACTCAAGAGCGGCCACCATCACGCCGTCCAGCACACCATCCATGCAACAGCCACCGTCGCCCACGACAACGGCGCAATCCTCAAGGTCATCCTCGAAACCTGCCTGCTCACCGTCGAAGAAAAGCTCCGCGCCTCTGAGATCGCCATCCAGGCCGGCGCAGACTTTCTCAAAACCTCTACCGGCTTCTCCACCGGCGGCGCAACCCCCACCGATGTCGCCCTCCTGCGCGGCGTAGCCGGTGCACGTTGCGGCGTCAAAGCCTCAGGCGGCATCCGCACCCTCGCAGACGTCCGTTCCATGCTTGAAGCCGGCGCCAACCGCGTCGGCGCATCCTCCTCCGTCGCCATCGTCCGCGAACTCGGAGCCGAATAGCCTCGCCTGTTCCCTAGTCCCCAGTCCCTAGTCCCTTAGTCCCTCGTTTTGTAAATCCCGCTCTCAATCGCACGGCCTAACTGCAGCCGTTCATAGTCCTCCTCGCCGGGCACATTCTCGATCACAAACTGGTCGATCAGCGGCGAGTTCAACGCCGGATTCTCCTTGTAGTGCGCCATCCCCGCCCGAATCGTCTCTTTCCGCTCTCCCAGCTTGTCGTATGCCTGCGCGTCCTTCACCACGCAAAACGCAATCGCCGCCACCACCCCCGCCGGATAGAACAACTTCCACCATCCCTCCGATTTATCCGCCGCCCAGTCCGCCAAAAACGCATAACAAAACACCAGCATCAGGCACGAGTAAATGCTGTATCGCGAAGCGATCACAACGCCCGTCGACCCTCGCACCCACGCCACCGGCAATGCCGATAGCAGCACCCACACAGTCCAGTAAACTCCCACAGGATTCTCGCGGACATATCCGCGCCTCAGCGCCCACATCACCACGCCCGCAACCGCAAACCCAGTCACGATCGCTCCCCAGAACGAGCCCGCAGCCATTCCCAGAAACGCAAAGAACTCCAACGGCCGCGCCACATAGTAGAGCCCCGCTGTCTGTCGCGCCACCGGCACATAGTGGTAGAGATACGCCGCCAGCGGAATCACAAAGCTCGCGCACCACGCAACGCAAGCCCAGTACGCCCGCCTCCGCAGCAGAATCCACAAGCCAACCACCGCCACCAGAAATCCATTCGCCGATGAAAACGCCGCCAGCGCCCCCGCCGCGCACGCCCAACCAAAATCTGTGAGTGCCCCAGGTCCGGGGTCCCCACGGACAGGTCCTCGTCCGTGGGGTGGAGATCCCTCGCCTTTGGGGACCTGGGAGTCAACGAACCCATCCCCACCCGCCAGCAAATAAATCGCCAGCAAGCTAAAAAAAATCACCGGCAAATTCTGCAACCCCGCCATCGCCCAGTTCGCCGTCTCCCAGTAAGCCAGCCCAAAAAAGATCAAACTCACCGGCAAAAACCGCACCAGCCTCGCCGTCAACGGCCTCGCCCGCACACCCCCCGCGACCCCGCCATAGGTCAGCCACAGCAGCCACTCAATCGGCAGCAGAAACAGGTCGCCCAGTGTCTCCAGAAAAGTGAAACTCAACCGGTGCGTCAGCGCCAGCTCCACCGCAACCACCGCATGTTCAAACACCAGCTTGTACTCGGTGTGCTGAGCCGCCGCCACCAGCAACACCTTGTCCTTCACGCTGTGCAACTGCTCAAAGTCGCCCGCAAATCCCAGCAGCGCGTGATAGTCGTCCTCAAATGGCGCCGCATACGCCCGCGTCCACAGAATCCCGAACGCCGCAATCGCCGGCGCAAGCACCGCAATCAACAAAATACCCGTTACAATCGGAGAAGAGCCTTCAACACCATCACGCCCGGCATCAGCCATTCCAACAACCTTCCCCATTCATCGTTTCCAACTGCATTCAGCTTGAGTTCCCTCCTTATACCCTGCCCCATCTCACTCCACAAGTAACCCGTCGGATGCTGGTGCTTTGCCCGCCGTCATCCGCTATCATTGCCTTCGATACGCATGTCCCCTAATCCCCCATTACCGCCCCATCCTCACGAGCTCGAAGGTGATTACCGCCCTGCCGATCCCGCGAATCCGCACGCGCATATCGACCCCGCCAACCCACGTGTCGAAATTGCCGACTTCAACTACCTCATGCAGATGTCCGACGCGCTTAACACCACGCTCGACCTGCAAACCCTCCTCAATCGGACTTCAGAACTTGTTCGCGCCGTCATCCACTACCGCATCTTCGCCATCCTTCTCGTCAACGACCGCAGCAAAGAACTCCGCATGCGCTTTCAAATCGGCCACACCACCCAGGCCGAGCGCATGCGCTTCCCCATCGGCCGCGGCGTAGTCGGCCAGGTCGCTCTTACCCGCCAGCCCATCCTCCTCAACGATGTCACCACCTCCGACATTTACGTGTCCGTCAACCCCGACGTCCGCTCCGAGCTCGCCGTCCCCCTCATCGCCAAAAATCGCCTCATCGGCGTCATGGATCTCGAAAGCGAACAGACCGGCTACTTCCGCCCCGAGCATCTCCATTTGCTCACGCTTACCGCCTCCCGCATCGCCCAGGCCATCGAAAACGCCCGCCTCTACGCTCGCGTCTCGCGCCAGGCCCAATCCCTCGAAGTCCTCAACGAGATCGCCGTCGAGCTCACCTCCATCCTCGACCTCGGTCCGCTCCTCGAGCGCGTCGGCCAACTCCTGCGCCGCCTCATTGACTACCAGATGTTCACCGTCATGCTCCTCGATGAGAAAGGCGAAACCCTCATCACGCGCTATGCATGGCGCTTCGGCTACACCCATGCACCTCTCCGTCGCCTTCCCGTCTCTTCGGGCCTCGTCGGAGCAGCCGTCCGCGAGTGGCGTCTCATCAACGTTCCCGACGTCCTCAAAGACTCGCGTTACCTCGAAATGAATCCCGAGACACGCTCCGAACTCATCGTGCCCCTCTTTTACAAAGGCCGCGTCATCGGAGTCCTCGACCTCGAACACACACGCACTCACGCTTTCAATGAAGAGCACGAGCGCATCCTCACCACGCTCGCCGGCCAGATCGCTATCGCCATCGAGAACGCTCGTCTCTACCAGGCCGTTCGCCGCCAGGAGGCGCAACTCGAAAAAGACATCGCCATGGCTCGCGAGGTGCAGCTCCGCCTGCTCCCGCGCGAAGCTCCCTCCCACCCTCACGCCGAGATGGCCGTCCGCTTTTTGCCCGCACGCTCCATCGGCGGCGATCTTTACGACTTCCTCGACTACGGCCCCGACCGCACCGCCATTGTTCTCGGTGATGTAAGCGGCAAAGCCGCTCCAGCAGCGCTGTTTGCCGCTCTCGTCAGTGGCATCATGCGCGCAGCCGCGGCCCAGCTCCCTGAGCCGGCCGCCATGATGGCTCTGCTCAACGATTGGCTTCAGGAGCGCAAACTCGACTCGCAGTACGTTACGCTTCTGTTCGCCGTCTGGAACGACGAAAACCAGACCCTCCAGGTCGCAAACTCAGGAGCCATTCAGCCGCTCTTCTGCCGCGCCGGAGGCTCCGTCTTCATCAAGGCTGAAGGCTTCCCTCTCGGCCTCTTTCCAAACGTCACCTACGAGGAGTTCTCTGTCGCCACGCAACCCGGCGACGTAATCATCTTCATCTCCGACGGAATCCTCGACGCAGAAGACGACAAGGAAGAGATGTACGGCGAGGAACGTCTCTCCGCGCTCCTCTGCTCAATTCGCGAGCAGAGCGCACAGCAGATCGCCGATGCAATCCTCGCCGATGTCGGCGTCTTCCAGGGCACCCACGACCGCTTCGACGACGAAACCATCATCGTCCTCAAAGTCCGCTAGTGCTCCGTCCCAGACCGATCACACGCCAGACGGCTCACACAACATAGATGCTGTCATCCTGAACGCAGTGAAGGATCTGCGGTTGCATTTGGGAACTTCCAAGTGGCGTTACTTCCCAACCGGCGACGACACCCCCGCCTCGCACATGACTGCGCCCTATCGTGCTCTTGCGACGGCCGGGTGCCCCATCCTTTCAGCGTTCTTTGCTGAAAGGGTGTGAGTGTCAGCGCCCCCTCATTTCCCCTTCGCCGCCAACTTCCCCGCCACCCACGTCTCCCGCACCACCGTCTTCAAAATCTTCGCCGCGTCCACCTTGTACAAATCCCGATCCACCAAAATGAAATCCGCATCGTATCCAGGCTCCAGCTTCCCCTTGTGCGCCTCCGCAAACTCCGCATACGCCGAACCCTGCGTATACGCATACAACGCCTGCCCCCGCGTCAGCTTGTTCTCCGGGAAATACTCCTTCGTCCCCGCCTCATTCTTTCGCGTCACCGCCGCATACAACCCGCGAAACGGCGTCACCGGCTCTACCGGATAGTCGGTCCCAAACGCCACGTGAACGCCCGCATCAAGAAACGCCTTCCACGCATACGAGTACGCCGCCCGCTTCTCGCCAAGCCGCGCCTCCGCCCAGTTCATATCCGTCAACAGATGATTCGGCTGCATCGACGCAATCACGCCCAGCTTCGCAAATCGCGGAATGTCCCTGGGGTCCACCACCTGCGCGTGCTCAATCCGATTCCTCGGCGGCAGTCCCTCCAGCACCGGATAGCACGGTGATCCATCCTTCAGCCTGCACACAGGAGATGGCGCTTCGGCCTCAGCGCTCTTCGTCGAACACGGAATCTTCTCGTCCCACACCCGGTACGGCTGGTCCGCTGGCCGACAGGGTACGAGTTGAACTTCAGGAACCAAACCGAGTGCCTTCGGTTGCTCCGCTTCTTCAAACGCTCCCAGCGCCATCGCTGTTGCCTTGTCGCCGATCGCATGGAACCCCAGCTGAAACCCCGCCTGCGCTCGCTCCACAGCCATCTTATTCAAATCGTCCTGCGTATACTGCGGCAGCCCTGTATTCTCCGGGTCATCCGCATACGGAGCCTTCAACGCCGCCGTCCGCGACCCCAGCGACCCATCCATAAACCCCTTCAACATGCCCGTGTGCAGCATCCCATCGTTCATGTCGTGATGCGCCCGCATCTTGATCAGCTCCGGCAACGGCGCCTTGAACGGCAGCCACTCGCTAATCCGCAAATGCAGTTTGCCTTCCTTCTCCATCTCTTCAAAAACCAAGAAATCCTGCCACTCGCTGAAGTCCTGCACACTCGTTACCCCATGTGCCAGCGCATCCCGCATCACCAGTTCCGCGCCCCTTCGCCGATCTGCATCGCTCGGCAGCGGAATCACCTTCACCATAAGCGCCTTCGCCGACTCCCGAAGAATCCCCGTCGGCTCACCACTCGCATCTACATCGATCGCCCCACCCTGCGGCGCAACCGTCTTGCCCGTAATCCCGGCAGCTTTGAGCGCCGCTGAATTCGCGACAGCTATATGCCCGTCAATCCGCCCCAGAAACGTCGGATGCCGACCCGTCACTTTGTCCAAATCTTGCCGGGTCGGCAGCTTGTTCTCCGCCCACAGTGTGTGGTCCCAATTGCCACCCGTCAGCCAGTGTCCCGGCGCTGCCTTTGCCGCATACGCCTGCACCTTTTTGAGCATAGCCTCCAGCGACTGTACGCCCGTCAAGTCCACGTTGATCTTTGTCTGTCCCGCGCTTCCCAGGTGCGTGTGCGCATCGTTGAACCCCGGAAACACAACCGTCCCCAACCCGTTCCCGGCCCCCTTCAGATCGCGCACAATGGTCTTCGTTCCCGCCAACTTCGCAATCTCTGCCGACGAACCTACGGCAATGATCCTGCCCCCGCTCACCGCCATTGCCTCAACGGTCTTAGGCTTGTCCTTGTCCAACCCCTCGCCCGTGTAAATCACTCCGTGAATCAAAATCAGATCCGGGCCCGTCCGTTCCACATTCCTCTTCGTCGTCGTGCCGGCGCTCGGCTTCGGCGCAGTCTGCGCAGATCCATATTGCTTGAGAGTGAAATTCGCGACAATTGCCATCGCGAAAACGGCGACGAATTGAACCATACGAGGACGCATGCGCGGAGTTTAGCAGACTAGCTGTCCACCACCACACAACACAGACCTAAGTGAGTAAGCGGAGCAATCAGGGGGCCCCGTTCAACGCAGTCCATGCACCCAGAGAGTCCATATAGTCTCTCCAGTGCACGATCTTCCGTCTTTCAATCGTAACCACAGAGATGAATCTGTTGTCATACGATTTGCCGTTTGCAACAATCCGCCCGTGTACCTCATATTCGACGATTACGACCCGGCCGTCTCGTGAGGGATGCACCACAAGTGCGTCACCAGATTCAAGCTTGATGCTGTTGCCGTATCCGGAGTAGAGCGCCATCAGTTTTTCGCGTCCTTTTACCGTCAACGGCCAACCGGGAAAGTCGTAGCGGAACTCAAAGATTGCATCTTCGGCGATCATGTCAAAGTAGTGATCGCCGTCGACGAATTCCCTCAGGCCACTCTGAACAACCTCGAAGAATGGATCGAGGGCCTCAAAACCTGCATACTTGGCATTTGGCATCATGGATTCTCGAGTCATTAGAATTTATCCTACTGCTCCGCCGCCCACTCCGTCATCGCGGGTGCCCCATCCTAGCCGCGTCTTTTTGCGGCTAGGGTGGGTTTGACGAAAACCCCCTTTAGAGCAAAGGTGAAAATATCCTACTGCTCCGCCGCCCACTCCACCATCACCAGCGTCAGCAGCATCACCCGGCGCAGCCCAATCTCCCGGTTCTTCGCCGAGTACCACTCGGCCTCCGTATGAGCCCCGCCGCCCTCACCGCCCGCGCCCATTGACAGTGCCGGAACCCCCAGCGAAATCGGCAAATTCGCATCGGTTGAACCCAGCCTCTGGTCTGTACGCAATCCCAGGTGCCGATCCACCGCCCGTAGAGCATCCAGCAGCGGCGAGTCCGCCGGCAGCGTCGCGGCTGGACGGTCGCCGATCTTCTCAATCGCAAACGTCAGCAGCCCCATGCTCCGTCCCGCCGGAGTCTTGATCGACCGATTCGATTCGTCCACTGCGTCTTCCATGGCCCTGCGCAGCGCCACTTCCAGCCGCACCAGTTCCTCGCTGCTGGTCGACCGGAAATCAATCGCCGCTCGCGCGTTCTCCGGAATCGAGTTCACGCTCTTTCCCCCCTGAATCGTCCCCACATTCATCGTCGTCCGTGGCTCGTCGGGCACTGAAACCTTCGCCAGCTTTGCCAGCCCCAGCGCCAGCGCGTTGATCGGGTTCGGCCTTCCCGCGTCGGTAAAGCTGTGCCCGCCCGGCCCCTTGATCACCACCCGAAAACGCCTGCTTCCCAGCCCCTGCGTCACCGTCGAATCCGCCCCGGCCCCATCCAAAACAATGTGAGCCGCAATCCTTCCTCCCAGCGGGTCACTTTGATACAAATGCCTCACTCCGCGCAGATCGCCCTCACCCTCTTCTCCCACATTTCCCAGGAAAATCAAGGTCGCCGGCAACACAACCTTCGATCGAACCAGCGCATGCGCCAGAGCCAGCATTCCCACCACGCCCGCCCCGTTGTCGCAGCTCCCCGGCGCCTCCAGCCGATCCCCATCCACGCGCGGGTTCAACTCTGTCTCCCGAGGAAACACCGTATCCAGGTGCGCCGACAGCACCACAACCGGACCTGTGCTCTCATCCGGCAATCCCGCCGCCTGAATCCGCCCAAACACATTCCCCACCGCATCCGTTCGCACCTCGCTAAGCCCGGCCTCGCTAAATCGCCCCGCCATCCACTCGGTTCGCACCATTTCCCCAAACGGAGGCGCCGGAATTCCCACCAGTTCTGCTTGCCAGTCCATGATTTGCCTGGGATTGTTGTGCAGCCATGAAAACGCCGCATGAACCGGCCGCCGCGATGCGAGCGTCGTCACGCATGAGAAAGCCGATCTTTGGGTGAAAAGTGCCATACCCTGAACTTCAGCGTAGCAGGCGTCTTCTTAGCCGCGTGCCCATCCTAAATTCTCCCGCCGCTCGTCCTCCAGGAATCGAGGTGCCCCAAGTCCCTCGCATTTGGCCACCTGGGTCTATAGTTCGCAAAACAAAGACGCTGTCATCCTGAGCGTAGGTCGCCGCGGCGACCGAAGTCGAAGGACCTGCGGTTGTACTTTTTCAAGGATGGAACCAACTGCCGGTTGCCCCATCCATTCCGCGTATTGGGCGGAATGGGTGAGAGACGAAGATGCGCATTCACCCCCTCCGTCGCCCCACCTCCTCATACACCTCCGCATACTCCTTCGCCGGCCCATCCCATCCGTAGTGTTTTGCCATCCCATTCCGCATCAGTTGCGTCCACCCATCCTTGTCCTGGAACGCCTCCAACGCCCTGTCAATCGCCCCCAACATTGCCTCCGGGTCGAGCCCGCCAAACTTGAACCCCGTCCCGTCCCCGATCTCCGCATACCACTCCTGAATCGTGTCATCCAACCCGCCCGTCGCCCGCACAATCGGAACAGTCCCATACTTCAGCGAATAGATCTGGTTCAGCCCGCACGGCTCATAGCGCGACGGCATCAAGAACATATCTGCCCCCGCCTCCACCTTGTGCGCAACCGCCTCGTCATACCTGATCTGCACCGCCACCTGGTCCGGATGCCGGAACGCCCACTCGCGAAAGAACCTTTCATACAGCGGCTCGCCCGACCCCAGCGCCACCACCGCAACCTCGCGCTGCGAAATCCGCTCTGCAACCTTCGCCACCAGGTCAAATCCCTTCTGCGTTGCAAACCGCGAAACAATCCCAATCACCGGCGTCGTCTCCGGCACCTTCTCCAGGCCAAACGCATGAAGTAGGTCCGCCCGGCACTCCTTCTTCCCGCTCAAATCCCGTGGCGAGTAGTGCGCCGCCAGGTGCCCATCCGTCGCCGGGTCCCACAACTCGTAGTCCACCCCATTCAATATCCCCCGCAAATCCGCCGCCCGGCCCCGCAGCACCCCATCCAGCTTCTCCCCAAACTCCGCCGTCTGTATCTCCTCGGCATACTTCCTGCTCACCGTCGTCAGCATGTCGCTGAAAACCATCCCGCCCTTCAGAAAATTGAACGTATCGAACTGCTCCAACCGATCCTTCGTGAACACATCCCAAGGAAACAGCAGCCTCTGCGTCGTCGCCGGCGGATACCACCCCTGATAGCCCGCGTTGTGAATCGTCAGCACCGTCCCCGCCTTGTTCAGCGCCGCATCGCCCGCATACGTCGTCCGCAGATACACCGGGATCAGCGACGCCTGCCAATCATGCACGTGAAACACATCCGGCACTCCCAGCAGCTTGGTCGCCTCCAGCACCGCCCGGCAATAGAGCCCAAACCGCTCCCAGTTATTCTCGTACTCCCCGCCCTTTGGCCCATACAGCTCGCGCCGGTCATACAAATCCGGGCAATCCAAAAAGTAGAACTGCACCCCCTCGCGTTTGCCCCCATCCAGCACCCCTACAAACCGGTTGTAGTATTCAAACGGAACCGTAATCGACCGCACCGCCAGCTTCCAGTCGCCGCTCTTCGCGCCCTCTTCCTTTTCGAATCGCTCCCGCACCGTCGCATAAAACGGCAGATATACTGTCACCTCGTGCCCCAGCTTCACCAGCTCCGGCGGCAGCGCTCCCACCACATCCGCGAGGCCTCCAGTCTTCGCAAACGGAACGCACTCCGAAGCCGCAAACACAATGTGCATCTGTCTCTCTCCCGCGCGTTGTAACAACCGAAAGTCTATTATGCCCCGTCCAGCCCCCACCCTCGCTTACAGGCGGGTGCCCCAGGTCTCGCCAGGTGCCCCATCCATTCCGCTTCTCTTGCGGAATGGATGGAAGTCCACAACCCTCCGCCCGCCTCGTCTCAACCAATCCAACGGCTCGGGTGCCCCAGGTTCGCGAAGACCGCGCCAGAGGTCGAGCTAACCTGGGATATCTATAGTCCTTTCCTTTCCACTCACACCTCCGGGGTGCCCCAGGTTCGCGAAGACCGCGCCAGAGGTCGAGCTAACCTGGGATCTCTATAGTCCTTTCCTTTCCACTCACACCTCCGGGGTGCCCCAGGTTCGCGAAGACCGCGCCAGAGGTCGAGCTAACCTGGGATATCTATAGTCCTCTCCTTTCCACTCACACCTCCGGGGTGCCCCAGGTTCGCGAAGACCGCGCCAGAGGTCGAGCTAACCTGGGATATCTATAGCCTTTTCGTCTCCTGTCATACCTATGGTCTTTTCGTCTCACTTTACCAACAAGTCCATGCCACCCTCGATACCTCACGGATGCCCCTGGGTCCCTCGTCTGCCGCTGCCTCGCTGCCTCGCTGACTCGCTGCTCCTGTCCCCGTATCATGACAATGTGCCCCCCGAAAGCCTCTCGCTCCTCGACAACCCCATCTACCATGCGCTCGGCCACGCCCACGCCCATCTCGCCCTCGGAGATGCCCGCGCCCGCCGCTACCCACCTTCCATCGGCCCTCTCGCCGGCATCCGCTCGCCCAGCTCTGAATGCATCGCCGCCCTTCCCGCCCTCGCCGAGCCCGGTGACACCATCGTCCTCTTCCTCGACGCCGCCATCCCCACACCCCCAGCCCTGACCCTCACCCGCGAAGGCTCTCTCGACCAGATGCTTTGCCCCGTCGACTCCCCCGACGCCGCTCAAGCTCTCGCCCACCCCCTGCCAGCCGGCACAATCCTCCGCCCTCTCGCCCCCGCCGACTACCCCGCCATGGTCGAGCTAGCCCACCTCACCGAACCCGGCCCATTCCGCGACCGCACCGCCGAGCTCGGCACATTCTTCGGCATCCTCTCGGGCGATCGCCTCCTCGCCATGGCCGGCGAGCGCACCCGCGTCCCTGCATTCACTGAGCCAGGATTCACTGAGGTCTCCGGCGTCTGCACCCACCCCGATGCCCGCGGCCGCGGCTACGCCCACACCCTCATCGCCCGCGTCCACCAACAGATTCGCGCCCGCGGCGACGTCCCCTACCTCCACTCCTGGTCCTCCAACACCTCAGCCATCGCCGTCTACCAGCGCCTCGGCTACACCCTCCGCCGCCGCTTCCACCTCCAGGCCTTCCGCCGCGAGCCCTGAACAACCCCACACCCGACACCCGATACCCCATACCCGAGACCCGATACCTGACACTCCATGCCCACCAAACCCAAACTCGGCCAGAACTTCCTCACCGACACCGCCGCCATCGAGCGCATCGCCGACTCGCTTGGCGACCTCTCCACCCGCACCGTCGTTGAAATCGGCCCCGGCGCTGGTGCCATCACCCATGCCCTCGCCGCCCGCGCCCATCGTCTCATCGCCGTTGAGCTCGATCCCGCCCTCGCCGCCCATCTCCGCGGCGAATTCCCCGCCCCGCACATCACCATCGTCAACCAGGACGTCCTCTCCTTCGACTTTGCCGCCGCTGCCGCCCAGGCCCACCAGCCCCTCCTCGTCTTCGGCAATCTGCCCTACTACATCACCTCGCCCATCCTTCTCAAACTCGCCCAAAGCCACGCCTCCATCGACCGCGTCGCCCTCATGGTCCAGCGCGAAGTCGCCGACCGCGTCACCGCCCAGCCCGGCTCCCGCGACTACGGCGTGCTCTCTGTTACCGTTCAACTCTACGGCCCCGCCGTCAATCTCTTCACGCTCCCACCCTCCGCTTTCTCGCCGCCACCCGACGTCCACTCCACCGTCTTTCGCTGGCGATTTGCCCCGCGCTTCGCTGAGCTCTCGATCGACCAGGCCCCATTTCTCCCCTTCCTGCGCGCCGTCTTCGCGCAAAAGAGAAAGACCCTCGCCAACAACCTCCGCGCCGCCGGCCACTCCTCTCCAGCCATCGCCTCCGCTCTCGACCGCGCATCAATCCCGCCCAACGCCCGCGCCGAAGCCCTCTCCATCGAATCCCTCGCTTCACTCTTTCGCGCATTGAAAAGCTAGCGAAACTGTGCCAATGATTCAAGAGCGGGAACTCTCGCAGCCCTGATTCCGTATGAAATGTCTCCAGCTTTCATCAACTCTAAAATCTTTCGAAATCTGAATGAAAATAAACAAAGGAGAAGAAGCAGATGAGAAATCGAACCCTGAATTGCATCGCGATCGCGGTTTTGGCGCTAACCGGACCCGCAACCATCTCGGCCCAGGAGCTGACCCAGGCAGAGAAGGACCACGCACTCAAATATCTCGAATCCACCAAACAGGAAGTGCTGGACGCAACCAAAGGCCTTTCCGAGGCCCAATGGAACTTCAAACCGGGCCCGGATCGCTGGTCATGTGCGCAGGTGATGGAACACATCGCCGCCGCCGAGGATCTCATCCGCGACGGATTGGTGAAGCAACAAATCATGGTTTCACCAGCCGGAGATTCAAGTCGCGACGTCAAGGGCGCAGACGCTACGATCGAAGCGAGAGTCCCCGACCGCTCCCACAAGGTTCAGGCGCCTGAGCCGCTCGTCCCCACCAACAGATATGGCACTCCCGAAGCTTCCCTCAAGCACTTCCTCGAGAGCCGCGAAGCCACCGAACAATACGTCACCTCAACTCCGGGATTACGCGCGCACGTAGGAGACGGGCCGGCCGGCAAGATGGATGGCTATGAAGGCATTCTGATGGTCGCCGCGCACTCCGAACGGCACGTCAGGCAGATCCTCGAAGTTAAGGCTGATCCAAACTTCCCCAAGACATAACCCTCATGAACCATTCAACGGGGTGCCCCAGGTTCGCCGCGCTTTTTTGCGGCTAACCTGGGTTATCTATAGTTTTTTAGTTCTTAGTCTTTCCCTCTCCCAGCTCGTCCGCCTCCCTCACCCCTTGGTCCCCCCATTTCGAATGACCGAATTCCCACGTAACTCCCGCCTTAATTCCCGCTGAATCCCTGACTCCACCGAAAGGATGATACCCCTCAAATACCCCGCAACACTTACCTGCACCCTGTGTCTCCATGTACGTGAGCGCGGAACGGCCACAGCAGCAAATCAAAACCACCGCCTCCCGGAGAAACACCATGAAACTCTCTTTCGTTGGCGTCGGGCTTCTCGCACTAACCTCCACCCTTGGCTTTGCTCAGGCTGCTCCGCAACAGGCTCCGGCTTCGAATCAAGGCCCCGCTGTCACCCAGAACCAGCACCAGTTCAACCATCGCGGCGCAAACATCAACCAGCGACGCGCCTTCCAGCACAAGCGGATCGCCATGGGCTTGCGCAATGGCTCTCTGCGCCCCGGCCAGGCTCACCGCCTCATGAAGCGCGAAGCCTCCATCGGCCGTCAGCAACGCCACATGCGCTTCGCCCACAACGGCCGCCTTACCCGCTTCGACCGCGTTCGCCTCAACCACCGCCTGAATCACACTTCGCGCGCCATCTATCGCGCCAGGCACTCTGGAAATCGTGCCCGCTTTGCCGGCGCCCGCAAACAGTAACTCGCCAAAGTACTCCCCACTCCATCTAACTAAGCTGGCTAAGTCGACTAACTTAGCCCCATAACTCAAGAGCCGCTCCGGGTAACCGGTGCGGCTCTTGTTTGGGATACCTCTCCCCCGAAGCGCTTTGACATGAGCTTGCCTGGTGTGATATAATGTATGTCGGGAGATAGTAGAGAACCCTCCCATGCCTCACATACCAACCGCCCCGCACTCTGGCAACTTAGGCCGGCCCAAATGCGCTTCCACAACGCCCAAAAGGATCACAAATGAACCAATTCCACGACACGCCCTCTCAACTCTATCTCTTCGAGCTATCCACAACCTCAGTCCCCATCGGAAATGACCGCCTTTTCGAGATGGTCCTACCTTGCTATATCATCAAGGCAACTGCCGGCCGTCATATCCTCATCGACACTGGCATCGCTCCTGAAGCTAGGTCCGCAAATGGCCCTCAGCCTCGCAACGAAACCAACGTCCTTCAGCATCTCGCTGCTCTCCACCTCCAGCCATCCCAAATCGACACCGTCATCTGCACCCACTTCGACGTTGACCACGCCGGCTACCACGATGCATTCCCCGGCGCCGAGTTCATCGTCCAACGCACGCACTATGACCTGGCCCGCAGCGGACATCCCCGCCTTGCGCCCGCACGGCCACATTGGGACCACCCGTCCCTCCACTATCGCCTCGTCGAAGGCGACACTGAGTTGCTCCCAGGTCTCCGCCTCATTGAAACGAGCGGACACATCACCGGCCACCAGTCAGTGCTTGTCAGACTTCCCAAATCCGGCCCAATACTCCTCGCAATCGACGCCGTAGCGATCCAGCGATTGTTCACCGCCGATCGCAACTCCTCTCCGATTGACGAGAATGAAAACCAGCTTCGCTTCAGCACGCGCAAGCTCCTCGATATTGTCGAGCGCGAAAACATCTCCCTTGTCGTCTTTGGCCACGACGGCCTGCAGTGGCAGTCCCTCAAGAAGTCTCCGGACTTCCACGACTGAGTCTGACTCGTTCGATGGGTCGCTCTACCCAAAGGCAACACCGTTTCTGTGTCGGTTTCCATGCGATCGCTGTCCGGATTCGAACACCATTCATCCGGGTTTGCACAATTGCAGCCTTTCGTCTCGACGTCGATAGCCCGCGCAAGCTTCCTCTAACCCACGCCCTATCAACGGATAGCTAGACGAGCCACAATCGCTCACGACAACCCGGGCGAACCATCCGGCTGGGCATCTACGTGCTTCTGCAACTCCACAACGAATATGTTCAAGGAGCACTTCGTGGCAAAGAATCTTTCCAATCTGTTGATGGCGGCCTGCCTGTTTTCGGGCGTGTTGGTGGCTCGTCCGGCGCTCGGACAATTACCCTCAGATAACCTGATGCGAACTGACCTCGACAAAGCCGTGGACAAAGCTGTCGGCGAATTCTTCGCTCAGGACCAGCATGTCGGACTCTCGATTGGGATTTACGCGCATGGCAAAACGGCCTTCTATAACTACGGAACAACGAACAAATCCAAAGTTCATGTGCCCGATCAAGAAAGCATCTATGAAATTGCGTCGATCACAAAGACCTTCACAGGCACTCTCGCAAGTAGGGCTCTCCTTGACGGAAAGATGTCGCTTGACGGTGATTTCAGGGCCTATCTGAGTGAGCCGTATCCGAACCTGGAGAAGAATGGAAAGTTCATCACCTTGAGATTGCTTGCGGCGCACAGGGCAGGTCTTCCGAAGAACATCCCGGACACGGACGCACTCTTTAAGAATCCGAATTTCGATACTTTGCCGTTTCAGCTGATCGAGTTGGAGAAGTGCTACGATGACGCCGCATACTTGCGCGCACTCCATCAGGTCGAGTTGCGCAGCGAGCCCGGAGCCGACTTCGTCTACTCAAACTTTGGAATTAAACTGATTGGCTTTGGGCTTCAACAGGTATATCACCAGTCGCTCGAAGAGCTGCTAACGACGGAGATACTTAGCCCACTCGGAATGAAGCGAACCAGTCTCGCTGTGTCGCCCCAGGATCACCCACTGCTGGTGCAGGGCTACAGTCCGAGCGGCAAGCCAATGCCCTACCATCTCTTCAACGCTGGCGCGGCCGGCGGGTTGTACTCAAATGCGGAAGATATGGTGCGATACATCGGCTGGCAGCTTGATGAGACTGATCCTGTGATCAGGCAATCCCACTCTGCCATCTTCAGCGGCGGCGACCGCATCCAGGAGGGTCTGGTTTGGTATATCACCCAGGAGGGCGGCGAACGGAAAATCTGGGAAAGCGGCGGCGCCTTTGGAATGGCGAGTGATCTGGTGCTTTATCCAGAGTCAAAGCTCGGAATCGTGCTTCTGGCAAATGACGGCGGATTTTCAACGCAGGATGAGCTTGGCAAACTTGCGCAGAAAATCCGCGTAGCTTACGTGCCAAAATGAGAAGTCAGAAATGTGAGGCAGTTTTCCTGGTCAGGTCCAAAAGCCGCGGAATCAAGCCTCTACTCTTGCCCATTGTCATCGCCGTTCGCTATGCCGCTGGCTTGAGAATCTTCGCGCTGACTCGCGGAGTGGCAGGACGCATGCTTTCCGGAGACTGAGTGTGCGTGCCCAGATATTGCAGCACATCGTTGATCGAGTCTTGGAAGCGTGAACCGGATTTGTGGGTAGCCCGCACGCCTTTGGAAACGAGCTGGCAGACTTCAAAACGGTTCATTCCCTGCGCGAGCACGCAGTGGATTTTTTGAGAACGCATTGACGACCTTTAGCGAACAGGTTAATTGTCGCGTGGAGAAACGGTGCTCGTCAGAAGCGGAAAGACGGCCGGAGCCGAGCAGGTGGGTCCAACCCTGATCTTACGCTGGAAAGCGTTGCAGTGCCGCCTCGAACGAAACCAGAGTAGATTTATCCCGTAAACAAACACGTTAAGTGGCTTTTTCCTAAGGAAAAGTCAACTTAGCGGATCTTCGCCACGCCACGTTGACTCTGGTTCCGCCCGGGAATGCGCCTCGGAACACAAATGTAGAGCGGTTCCACAATTTACGTGCCCTTCCCGCATCGCAAATTGGTATCCGCGGTATTTTCGCAGCCCTCATTCCGCGGCCTTCCATCACGCGATTTCTGCGTCAAGCCATTGCTCCGGCGTAAACCCTGTTTAGCCCCGCGTAGGCCCTGCTTGCTCCGGCGCGAACTTACTTGTGGCTACCACCGCCGCCTCCGCCTCCGCCGCCTCCGCCGCCACCACCACCGCCGGAATGGCCACCACCGCCACCA
>Ga0182015_10002938_pt1 | contig 19752 bp, 23 predicted proteins | sample 712P3MmetaG_FD_120478 | JGI IMG/M metagenome (GOLD analysis project Ga0182015, IMG submission 120478) | Permafrost microbial communities from Stordalen Mire, Sweden - 712P3M metaG | ecosystem: Environmental > Terrestrial > Soil > Wetlands > Permafrost | place: Sweden: Stordalen | collected...
CACCGAGTGTCCGGTAGTCGGGCCTGAAGTCATGACCCCACTGCGAAATGCAGTGCGCTTCGTCGACGGCAATCAACGCCAGTTGCCGCTTTGCCAGCATTTCCACAAAGCCCGGTACGCGCAGTCGCTCTGGCGCAATGAAGAGGAACTGCAGATCGCCCTTCAGATAATCCACGCATGCCTGCCGTGCCACGGCTCGATCGAGTCCTGAGTGGATGCGAGCAACTTTGAGATCGAGCGCAGCCAGCTTGGCTGCCTGGTCCTCCATGAGCGCAATCAGAGGTGAGATCACCAGCGCGGTTCCACCGCGCGCCAAGGCCGGCAACTGGAAGCAGAGACTCTTGCCCGCGCCGGTGGGCATTACCAGCAGCAGGTCATGGCCCGCCATGGCCGCGCGGCACACCCGCTCCTGCCCGGATCGGAAACCCTCGAATCCGAATACTGACGACAGTAGAGCGCTGAGCTGATCCCGTTGAACGGATGCGTCCATTATTGACCTTGCCTTTGTTATTCCACCGGCGGCCTGGCTTGGCGCGACATGAATCGCACTGTTCCGCCATCGTCGAGCAATCCAACGACGGCAACAACTTCTCGCAGAGGAAGGCTTTCGGTGGCGATGCCACCTTGCGCATAGTGCGTGTTCGATTCGCTGAGCGATTCCTTGGTCACTACGAGGACTTCGCCGTGACGAGCCAGCTCAATGGCCGCACGCAGGCCGGCAACCCCCGCGCCCATCACCAGAAAATCAATCTGAGAAGCCTTGGCCATCAAACGATTAGGCTAACACTCGGCAGGCCCGTGGATTTGGTGCAAGGGTCGCGCGATGTACGAGTGGAGGTGCCAGGAAAGGAGCGGCCGCGTGCCGGTTGAGTTGCCGAACGATTCAATTCGGAACACAATTGGGTGTCAGCGGTCACTGAACGAATCCCCAGTAGGCGAGCAGTCTGAGAGGCGGCATGAGATCAACCTGGATGGGCGTTTCCTGCTCGGCACTTTTTCTTGGTGCACTCCTAGCGGCTCAGGCTTCCTTCGGCCAGAAGGGCGAAACGCCGCCTTACGATCCTGCTCCCCCCAGGGACAGAATGTCAGCCTATATAAACCAGGAACTGGCAATTACAGTTCTTTACCCAAAGGAGTTCGTTCCCAGGACACCGTTGGATCTCCAGACGGTGATGGAGCGCGGCCACCGACTTGCATTTGGAGGTGATCCAAAGAGCGACCCCGAACACTTGAAAGCCGTACGCTGCATGCACACACTGTTCTATGCGACCTCGGGCACTGTGGCTGATAGTGGAACGCCTCAGAGTTTAGAGGATGCTTCTCCCGACACAATCTTGTTGGAGGATGTCGACCCAAGCTGTCTTCCAAAGAAGCTGAACGGCGACAAAGCGCTGACGGCTCTGGTGGGAACCGTCCTTAACCTTCCGAACTCAACTCCAGTGTTTCAGCAAATGTGGTTCGTGGGCGGCGGAGATCGGCGCATCCACAGTGGAATGGCGGCAACAATGCTCACTGTCGCGAAGTCCTCGGCGGAAGGGGGCCAGAAATCGCTCCCTCCGATTGTTCCTTTGTTTGTCATAGCCGCAGCAGTTGAACAGCTAGGGCATCGGATCTTGATCGTCTACCTCAGCGGCACTTCGCGCGAAAAGCCCCAGACCGTGCCGCACATGTCGATTGCATTTGAAGATGGGCAGCCAGTACTCCTCTTTCCTTTTCTAATGGGCAGGGCAAATCTGATTAAATGAGGCTCGCGGGCCTTCGGCATACCGAGTTCGCAAAGTTCTGAGCGTTTCACCTGCAAGAGGGGCACCGCACCATTGCTTTTGCGCTCCGCGCGAAGCACAGCGTGGCTCCCACAAACAGCAACGACGGAGCCCGAAGGCTCCGCCGTCACGTGTTCTGAACAATCACCTGCCTTCAGGGAATCAGCAGTCTCTGAGAAATCAGCCAGTTTTGAAGAATTACCTCGCTCTGACAAATCAACCAAGAGCCTACTGGATCGGCTTGCCGTTGTCGGTGAACTGGGAGAGAAGCCCCTCGGCTGCTTTCTGCACCGGGTTAGGGAGCTTGGCGTAGGAGAGCTCATCGGCTACGTCCTGGCCGGTAGTTAGGGTGTAGTTGATGTAGTTCTTGAGATCCACCTGTTCGTGGTCGGTGCTGGGGTTGTCCTTGGGAATCAGGATGAAGGTGATGCCTGTGATGGGGAATGCGCCCTTGGCGGTGGCGGGCGGATCGACGATTGGGGCGCTAAGGTCCTTGGTGAGGGTCTCGTCGCTCGCGACAACAGCCGCGTAGACGCTGGCCGGGGTGGGCGCTACCCATTCGTCGGCCTTGGTCTGCTCGGTCAGTGCTTTAGGATTGAAGCAGCGTGCAAACCGTTCGAGTCGATACACCTTCAGCCCGGTATGACGTTGTTGCCGGCAGCGGCCTGCTGCGGACGCTGGCACCTCGGATTGAGCGCGTCGTGGGCCGGCTGCCCAGGCGCGTTTTTGTGCTCACGTCACCGCCGATCTGGGCTCTCTGGTCCGAGCAGTTTCTTGCCTCGTTTGCGGAGCCGCCGGTGGCGCTGTTTCTGCCCCCCGGCGAGAGCCACAAGACGCTGGCCAGCGTGGAAAAGTTGCTGCGGCAGATGGCCGAGGCGGGGGGTGATCGGGGATCTCTGCTGATTGCTTTTGGCGGCGGCATTGTCGGCGATGTGGGTGGGTTTCTGGCGGCAATTTACATGCGCGGCATTCCCTATGTGCAGGTGCCGACCACGTTTCTGGCGCAGGTGGACTCAAGCGTCGGCGGCAAGACGGGCGTAAACCTGCCAGAGGGCAAGAATCTGGTGGGCAGCTTCAATCATCCGGTGGCGGTGTTTGCGGATATTGGTGTGCTGGCCACGCTGAGCGATCGAGAGCTGCGCGCGGGGCTGATGGAGAGCGTCAAGGCGGGCATCATTCGCGATCGGGCGCTGGTTCGTTTTATGGAAGAGCATGTGGACCAGGTGTTGGGCCGCGAGCCCAAGGCACTGGAGAAGGTGATCGCCGCATCGATTCGGATGAAGGCCGGGGTGGTGAACAAGGACGAGCGCGAGAGCGGGCTGCGGATGATTTTGAACCTGGGGCACACCGTGGGTCATGCGCTGGAGCAGGCGACCAACTACAAGGCGCTGCTGCACGGCGAGGCGGTGGCGTGGGGCATGATTGCGGCGCTCTACCTGGCGCAGAAGCGCGGAACGATTTCGGCGCGCCAATTCGAGCGGCTGGAGAGCCTGATTCATTTGTATGGACCGTTTCCGCCGCTGAGTATTGGGCTGCGCCGCGTGGTGGCGGCCACAGGCAGCGACAAAAAGAACGTCGGCGGCGTAAAGCGGTTTGTGTTGCCGATTGGCATTGGCGATGCGGGCGTGGTGGAAGACTTGACGCCGGCGGAGTTGGAAGAGGCTGTGGGTTACATGCTGGCGCGAGCCAACGAGAAGGCGCCGGGGCAACGAGGCTAGCGATGCGACCCAGCAAGACAAGACGGAGCGGTCGATGAGCGCACCAGGGGCGAGGCCGGCGGGAGCAGAGGACGAGGCGGGAGCCGCGCAGGCGGTGCGCCAGATGTTCGACTCGATTGCGCCGAACTACGACCGGCTCAACCACGTGCTCTCGGCGAGTGTGGACCGGTTGTGGTGGTGGCAGACTGCACGCCGGTTCAAAGCGATTCTCGCCCGACCTGATGCGGCTGTGCTCGACATCTGCTGTGGCACGGGCCACATGACGCAGGCACTGTTGCGCGGACGGCCGAAGGGCTCGCGGCCGATTATTGCAGCCGACTTTGCGCGCGAGATGCTGGCGCGGGGTGCGCGGCAGTTTGGGATGCCGTCGGAATTGTCGGCCACCGGGTCGTCCAGCTCTGCAGAGCCCTACGCCATTCCCATCGAGGCCGATGCGCTGCACCTGCCGCTGGGCCTCAAGTCGCACGACCTAATTGTTTCCGCATTCGGATTTCGCAACCTGGTGAACTATGAAGCCGGGCTGCGAGAGTTTCATCGCGTGCTCAAGCCGGGCGGGCAACTGGGGATTCTCGATTTCAGTGAGCCGGGGGGCCTCGTGGGCTCGGGATACCGCGTTTATTTCCGACGCGTGCTGCCGGCGGTGGCGCGGATCATCGGCGGTAAGGAAGGCGCATACCGCTATCTGCCGGCTTCGGTGGGGAGCTTTCCTCCTCCGCAGGAGATGCTGGCGTTAATGCGGGCGGCGGGCTACACCAATTGCCACTGGCAGCCGTATACGTTTGGCATTGCCGGGCTCTACACCGGCACACGAGCGGCCGCGGGAGCGCCATGAACCGACTGGCCACAATCCGGCAGGCATCGACAGAAGGAGTGCTGACCATCGCCGAGGCCTCCAGGCAAAAGAAGCAGGTGGCGCTTCGATCGATGCTGGCCGCGGCCGTGATGACGCTGCTCAAGCTGGCTGCGGGCATCGTCTCAGGCTCGCTCGGAGTGCTGTCGGATGCGGCGCACTCCGGGCTCGACCTGATAAGCGCGGCGCTAACCTACTTTTCTGTGCAGGTGAGCGACAAGCCTGCCGACGAAGACCACACTTACGGCCACGGGAAGATTGAGAACCTCTCCGCATTCGGCGAAGCGCTGCTCATGGCGGTCTCGTCTGTGTGGATTATTTGGGAGGCGATGCAGCGGATCTTCACCCACACCGTTGCGTTGCATCACTCACTGTGGCCGGTGCTGGTGCTGGTGACTTCGATCGGGGTGGACTACTGGCGGTCGCGCGCGCTGAAGAAAGTGGCCAGGCGGACGGGGTCGCCGGCGCTTGCCACTGACGCATTTCACTTTGCGTCGGATATTTGGGCGACGGTGGCCGTGCTGGCCGGGCTGGGGTTCAGCTGGATCGGATTGCACTACGGCGTGGGATGGCTGCGCTATGCCGATCCGTTTGCTGCGGTTGTGGTCTCGCTGATGATTCTGCGGCTGGTGATGCTTCTGGGGCGTGAGACTGTCGCGGTGCTCGTGGATGAGGTGCCGGCCGAGACTCGCCAGCATTTGGTGGACGAGGTTGCGCGGGTTGAAGGTGTGTTGGCGGTGGAGCAGGCGCGGGTGCGGCGGTCGGGCGCGAATTACTTTGCCGATCTGACGCTGGCGCTGCCGCGGCGTTCGACCTTTGAGCACACCGACGAGCTGGTGCAGGCTGCTACCGAGGCCGCGCACCGGGCGCTGCCGAACGCCGATGTGGTGATCCACACAGTGCCGCGCGAGCCGCGAACCGAGACCATCTTCGACCGCGTGCGCGCCGTGGCAGCACGCAACAATGTGAGCGTGCATGAGCTCAGCGTGCAGTTGGTGCAGGGGCGGCTGCGCGTGGAGCAGCATGTGGAGCTTGACGAGAAGATGACGTTGCTTGCGGCGCATGAGTTTGTCACCGCGATGGAGGCGGAGATTTTGCGAGCCACGCCGGAGATTGATGCGGTGCTCACACATATTGAGAGCGAGCCGGCCACGATTGAGCTGCCCGAGCAGACAGTCGAGCTCGATCGCAATATTGAGCAGGCACTGCGCGCGGCGGCAAAGCATTTCCCTGAGATTGTGGACGTTCACGAGATTCAGGTGGTTCGTTCGCGAGAGCACATCTCCATGTCGTGCCACTGCACACTGCCCGATAGGCTGCCCATGCTGCGCGTGCACGAGGTGATCACCGGGCTTGAGGATCGATTCAAGCTCGCATGCCCTGAGGTGTACCGCGTCACAATCCATCCCGAGCCGGTGACGGATAATCTGCGGTAGGGGCGACCTTGGCGGAGCGAATACTTCCGGGGAATTGTCCAAGCAGTCAGGGAAGAAGTAGGAGGCTCGAGTTTCATGCCATATAACAAACTTTGGGATCGTTTGAATCCTCCAGGAGAGCCCTCCGGCTTCTCCTTCGAATGGGGAGCCAAGGTATTCCTAGTAATTGACTTTGTTTTTTTGTGCCTTGTCGAAGCGGATGTGATTCGTGGGCTCTGGTTCAGGCATGAGCCGTCGTCCGACACATTTGCAAAGTTTGAAATTCCGATCTTTGTTCTCTTTCCTTTCCTGTTGGGCCTCGCAGCACGAATGACGATTCGGAGGTTATCGACAGTCGGAGAGGTTCATCCTTCAGTGACTGCGCGGATTCAGTATGGCGTCAGTTTCATGCCATTTATGGCCTACATGGCGATGCTGCAACTGGCGAAGATTGCCTTCCGCTATCTCGAAGCAGCCTTCTCTTTTAGCGCACTTTGCACGATGTAGGAGGAGCGAGTCAGACCCTTTGCCCTGGCGCGACGGTCAATCTCGGCAATCTGGCTCTTCCGAGCAGTTATGTTGATGCGCACCACTCTTTCCGGTTCGCGAAGGTCCGTTAGAAACGCTACTGCGCCTTTCATGGCAGGGTCGCCGCGCAGATCGTCGAGCGAAGAGGGCTCCGGGATCGGCTCACCATCTTCGCGCATTCCTGCCACATGCATTGCTAAAGCTTCCGCAGCCATTCTGCGCGCCTCTTCCAGCGTGGAACCGGCCGAAATGCACCCGGGAAAATCGGGGAAGCTGACGCCGTAATCGGAATTCTTGTCTTTGTGGAGATAAGCGATGTATTCCATGGTTCCGTCCTTAGCTGAACTTGATTCCGGATTGTTTTTCGATGCTCTTGAGGGTTCCAATTGGAATGTCTGGTCTGGGAAACGGCACAGTGACTCGGCCAGGCTTCACCGGATGCTTGAATTGTTTGTGGCTCCCGGCCTGCGCAACCTCGAACCAGCCTTCATGTTTGAGCCTTCGAATCACTTCCCGGCTGTTCATCGCGACGTGCCTCTTCACCTCAAGAATACACACTTCGTATACACTGATCAATGACTGGAACTCGCTCAAAGAGGAGCCCCAATGATTGCGCACAGCGAATGGAATGGCGGAAGCACCTTTGAAGGAACCACCGCCAGTGGGAACTCAATTTTTTTCGATGCGGATTCGGCGCATATCGACGGACCGAGCCCGATGGAAGCCGTGCTGCTGGCGCTCTGCGCATGCACCAGCGTCGATGTCGTTTCGATCCTGCAGAAGAAGCGGCAGCCTGTGATGGGGCTGCGCGTTTCGGCAACGGCAGAGCAGGCGCTGGAGCCGCCGCGCGTCTTCACGCACATCAAACTCACCTATGCGGTGAGCGGTCGCGTGGCCCGCGAGGCCGCCGTGCACGCGGTCGAACTGTCCAAGGGTAAGTACTGTTCGGTGTCAAAAATGCTGGAGAAGTCGGCGAGGGTGGAGTTCGAAGTAGTGATGGTGGATGAGGACGAGCAGCCGTGAGAATGCGGCCGGTCAAGAATGCATTTCGGATTATCCTTCTGCTGATGGTGCTGGTGGCTGTCGGTTTGCTGTCAGCGGTTGCGACCATGAGCATCGCGATCCACGGCGCTGAAGTGCAGGTGCCCGCTCTGAACGGCATGACAGTGGCCGATGCGCGCAGCCAGACGGCGGGCCTTGGCCTGAACCTGGATGTGGACAACCGCTACTACTCGGGCGACGTTGCCGCGGGCCACATTCTCACGCAGTCGCCTGCGCCGGGCACGGTGGTGCGGCGCGAGTGGCTGGTGCGCGTCTCTGAAAGCCTTGGGCCGCAGAAGGTCGAAGTTCCAAGTGTGGTTGGTCAGGGCGAGCGTGAAGCGGCATTTGCGCTCAGGCGGGTTGGTCTTGAGGTGGGCGTAACCGCGCGGCTGCCTTATGGCAATGCCGCCGAAGGAACGGTGATCGCGCAGGATCCTCCGGCGCACGCGCAGGGGATTGCGCGGCCCAGCGTGAACCTGTTGGTGGCTGCCGCAAGCGACGATGAGCCGGACGGCTTCCTCATGCCTGAGCTGGTGGGCATGAACCTCTCGAGCGCACAGGCAACGCTGGCGCGTGTGGGCATCCACACCGCGGCCCCGACGATGGTGAATGTCGCTGTAGAGCCCGTTGGCAGCGGGGATCAGCCGCTTCGACCGCCTATCAAGGCGGGGTCCGTGCTCGCGCAGGCGCCCATGGCGGGCGCACGCATCGATCAAAGTACGCTGGTGCATTTGTCGGTGGCGCAGTAGGGCAAAGTAGCGCCGGTCCGGAGACACGGCGCTACCCTCAGACTGTATGGTTGTCGCCGCCTAGCGGTCACTCTCAATCAGCGCAATGAAAAAGCCGTCGGTCTGGAATGTGCCCGGCAGTAGACGGATCGCGCCCTCGGGAGTGAGGCAGGCGCGAAGCTTGTCAGCTGCATCTGGAGTGAGAATGTGCTGGGCGCATAGGGCGGTGATCCGGGCATCGAGAGAAACGGCGCGGGCGTTCGGTGTGGTTGCCAGGACGGCTGCAACGACCTGCTCGTTTTCTTCCGGTTCCAGCGAGCAGGTGGAGTAGATCACTGAGCCGCCGGGACGAACAGCACCGAGGGCGGCAGAGAGGATTGCGCGCTGGCGCTCGGCATGGCGCGGCAGGTCTTCCGGGCGAAGGCGGTGACGAATCTCGGGGTTGCGTCCCAACGTGCCGGTACCGCTGCAAGGCACATCGACGAGGGCGAGGTCGAAGGCGGATTCATTCTTCGGCGAGTCCGCACCCGATGGGAGCGCAGTCGCATCCACGAGTCGGCATTCGACTCGATTGGCATATGGCGCGAGCCGATGGCGCATGGAATCAAGGCGTGGCTCGCTCTGTTCGCAAGCAAGGATGCGGGCCGCTGGGTTGCGTTCGGCGAGGATGAGGGTCTTGCCTCCGGGCGCTGCGCAGGCATCGAGGATGCTTTTTACTTCTTGGTTGAGAGTAATGGCGGCGAGTTCGGCCACGAGCTGCGAGCCCTCGTCCTGCAGGCGAATGCGACCGTCAAGGAAGGCTGATGTGGAGGTTATATCGCCGGAGACGGCCGTTCGCGCTGCAGTGAGCAGGCTGCCGGGCGCCAGTTTGATTCCGGCCTGGAGGAGTTCGGCTTCAGCGCAAGGGTCGACGAGGCGGATCGTCGTTGCGGGCTGCCGCTGGCCGTGGGCGCAGATGGCGCGCGCAGCTTCGACGCCATAGCTGCTGACCCAGCGCTCGACCATCCATGCAGGATGCGCGTAGGCAAAAGCGAGGTCTGTAGAGGAGTCGTCGCTCGGAGCAACTGGTGGAGTTGCAGCCAGTTTCCGCAGCACTGCGTTCACCATGCCCGAAGCGAAGCGATGGCCTGCCTGCTTGGCCAGCCCTACGCTTTCGTCGATGGCGGCGCGGGCGGGGATGCGGTCCATGTGGAAAATTTGGAAAGCTCCCATGCGCAGTGCGACACGAATCTCGGCGTCGAGTTTTGCGTTGGGGCGGGTCAGGAACGCACGGGTCGCTTGGTCGAGCTGAATTTGCCAGCGAAGTACGCCGAGAACCAACGCCGTGGCCAGGTGACGGTTCGGTGCGGAGAGTGCGTCGATGGCCTTGCCGCGGAGGAGATCGTCAGAATGCGAGTGGCCGCGTTCGACGGCGAGCAGCACCTGATAGGCGGCTCTGCGCGCGGGTGAGACGAGCGTGGGCGAGACTTTGGCCGGCGAATCCTTGCTGGATGAAGCCTGGGCTGGTCGCCTCTTCATGCGCCCAGCCGTGCGCCGCCGGGGAGCGAGTTTCCGCGGAGAAACTCGGCGGCCGTCATTCGCTTCTTGCCCTCGAGCTGCACTTCAAGCAGTTCGAGCCACGTCTCGAGGGCGCAGGCGACAAGGAAACGTTTGTCGACAATGCGAATCGTTCCCTGTGCGACGATGCCTTCGGGGGTAATTCTTGCCTCTGCTATCTGCATGCGATGGGCGATGAGTTTTTTGCCGTCGAGCGTGGTGAAGACTCCGGGCCAGGGCTGGAATCCACGCCAGCGATTCAGGAGTTCGTGTGCTGTGCGGGCAGCAAAGTCCATGCGTCCATCTTCGCGGTCGAGCAGCGGCGCGAAGGTGGCGAAGTTGTGGTTCTGCGGCTGTGGCTGCACGGTTCCGTTGGCGAGGTCCGCGAGCGTTTCAACCATAAGCGGGGCGCCGGCGCGGGCAAGGATCTGAAACAGGTCGACTGCGGTTTGGTCCGGCTCGATCGGGACTGTTTGTTGGAGGAGAATTGGGCCGGTGTCGAGGCCCTCTTCAAGCAGCATGGTCGTGTTGCCGGTGAAGGCGTCGCCATTAGCGACTGCCCACTGGATGGGCGCGGCTCCGCGATACTTCGGCAGCAGAGAACCATGCAGGTTGATACAGCCGAGGCGCGGAACGGCGAGCATCCACGGCGGAATGATGCGTCCGTAGGCTACAACCACGATTGCTTCCGGCGCGATGGCCTCAAGCTGCGCTCGAAACTCGGCGTTGCTGCGAATCTTTTCAGGTTGCGAGATGGGTATGCCTGCGGCGAGCGCGGTCTGCTTGATCGGCGGAGCTGTGAGGGTCTGGCTGCGGCCTACGGGCTTATCGGGCTGCGATACGACCAGGGCAACATCGTGGCCAGCCGCGATCAGCGCCTCGAGCGTGGGCACCGCGAATTGCGGTGTGCCGCAGAAGACGATTTTCATCGGACACCTGCGGTGGGTATGGTCGAACCAGGTTCATGGTCTCCCACCCTTTCCGCAAAAATTCTCGGAAAGGATGGGGCACCCATCGTTGTTTGGGCGCCCATCGTTGTTGGCGCACCCGGCATTGTCACCGGCCTTACCACGTGCCTTCGCGCATCATCTTGCGAATCTTGCGCAGGTTCAGGTCGCGCTTGAGCCCGCTCATGCGGAAGATGAACAACATGCCGTTGAGGTGGTCGATCTCGTGCTGCATGCAGCGCGAGAGCAGCTCTTCGCCGTCCCTTTCGAACCACTTGCCATATTCGTCCTGAGCACGGATGCGCACATTGGCGGCGCGCACGATCTTCTCGCGAATGTCAGGGAAGCTGAGGCAGCCTTCTTCTTCGTAGAGCTTGCCTTCGCTGGAAATGATCTCGGGATTCACCAGCACTAGCCTGTCTTTCGGGTCCTTGCCCATGCTGAGGTCGACGACGGTGAGTCGCTTCGACACGCCCACCTGCGGCGCAGCAAGCCCGATGCCCTGCGAGGCATAGGTGGTCTCGAACATGTCGGCCACCAGCTTGCGCAGCTCGTTATTAAACTCGGTGACGGGTTCGCCGGGCTGCGAGAGTATTGGGGCGGGGTATTTCACGATCTCAAGAATCATCGCGTTCTGTTTTAAAAACTCCGTATCTGTTCGATGTAGCCGTCGAAGTTCCGTTTCATTTCCAAGACGGAGTCGCCGCCAAACTTTTGCTGCGCCACGTTGGCAATCGTGAGCGCCACCATGGCCTCGGCCGCCACCCCCGCCGCGGGGACCACACAGATGTCTGAACGCTCATAGCTTGCGCTGGTGGCTTCGCGGGTGTCAAAGCGCACCGACTCTAGTGGCCGTCGCAGCGTGGAGATAGGCTTGAGATAGCCGCGCACCACCACGTCTTCACCATTCGAGACACCGCCCTCGATGCCGCCGGCGTTGTTGTGGGGGCGGGTGAAGCGGGTGGGCCGGTCAAGCGGAACGGCGGCGGACTTGTCGGCGTAGTGGATCGGATCGTGGACCTGGGAGCCGAAGGACTCCGCTCCGGTGACGCCGCGGCCGATCTCGACAGCTTTCACAGCTTGCAGACTCATGACCGACCACGCCAGAAGGCCGTCAAGCCGCTCGTCCCAATTTGCATAGGTGCCCAGGCCGGCGGGCACGCCGTGAACCACCACCTCAAAGACGCCGCCCACGGTATCGCCGGTGCGGGCCACTTCTTCCACTTCTTCTTTCATGCGGGCTTCAGTAGCGGTGTCGACGCAGCTCAGCATCACGTCATCCTTGGCGGCAACGCCAGCAATCTCGTCCCATTGGGCGGCACGTTCGAGCTCTACATGTCCTACGCGAATCACGTGGCTGAGGACCTCGATGCCGAGAGTGCGCAGAAAAAGCTTGGCGAATGTTCCAGCTGCGACGCGGCTGGTCGATTCGCGTGCCGAGGCACGCTCCAGCACGTAGCGGGCGTCGGGGAAGTTGTACTTGAGGGCGCCTGCCAGGTCGGCGTGGCCGGGTCGCGGCGAGGCTACGGCCTGGTGCTTGGCCGGATCGCCTGTCTCCACGGGCAGCTTCTCTTCCCAGTTCTTCCAGTCGCGGTTGACGATCTCAATTGCGATGGGCGAGCCGATGGTCTTGCCGTGACGAACGCCGGACAGGACATGGGCCTTGTCGGTCTCGATCTTCATGCGGCCGCCGCGGCCGTAGCCCTGCTGGCGGCGCCAAAGCTCGCGGTTCACGAAATCGAGGTCAACGGGAACGCCCGCCGGAAGCCCGGAGATGAGGGCGGTCAACGCTTCGCCGTGCGACTCACCGGCGGTGGAGAATCGGATCATATTGATTTGATTGTAACGGGAAGTGGGACGAGGGAACAGGGAACAGAAGTCAGGGATCAGGGGCGGGAACGCCGGATCTGCGGAGGGTTGTTCTGGCAGACGGCTGAGAGACCGGGCAGCAGAAATTGGCGGGGGCTGTCGAACCTGGTGGTCGGCGGATATGAGACGAGTTGCCTAGCGTTCCATCAAGAACGCCAGATGCGACCTGCCCTCCGCTACCCCAGCCTCGATTCCCAATTGCTCATAGATGGCGAGGGTCTGTCGCCAAAGCATGGTCGCCTCCTCAGTTTTGGCGCATTCTTCCTTGAGCAAGGCGTAACCGCGAAGGGTGTTGGCCAGGTCGAGCGGAGGGGTTTCTTCGTGGGCGCAATAGATTGCCAACGCCTCTTCGTAGTGGCGCTGCGCGGGTTCGAGGTTTCCTTCGCCGAGAAGAATGTCGGCGACATGGCGGATGGTGTGGGCCAGCACCAGGGGCGAATCGAGCTTGCGGTAGAGTTCGGCGGCAAGCTGGTAATGCATCAGCGCCGCGCCGATATTTTTCCGGTCTCGCTCGATCTGGCCCAGTCCGGCATGCGCCTGCGCGGTGTGGAACTTGTCGTCGGAGGCTCCGCATAGATGGAGGGCGCGGCTGAAGCAGCTGCGGGCTTCGTCCAGTTGGTGTTCGCGGCGCGCCAGGTACCCGCTCGCAATCCACTCAGCCGGGGTGGTTGAATCCATGGGGCAAGCGTAGCACGCGGGAGAATCGGCGAGAAGGGTCCCGGTTCGATGAGAAAGGGCCGCCGGGCAAACGGGAACGCACCTCTGCCTTGACGAAAAAGAACTGCCGACTTGGACGATCCGGCTTTCCCCGCGGCCTCGGCTCGCATACCATGGAGCGCATGGCCTACTTCCTTTTCAAGACCGAGCCCGATGTGTACTCCTTCGACGACTTTCTACGCGACCAGGAGACGGTGTGGGATGGCGTGACCAACCCGACCGCCGTAATGCACCTGCGCCAGATGAAGGCGGGAACCAAGTGGATTTTCTACCACACGGGCGATGAGCGCACGGCTGTGGGGACAGGGACCGTGGTGAGCGTGGACCCGACCGACCCCAAGGTGCCCATCGTAAAAGTGAAGGTGGGCAAGCGCATTAAAAACCCCAAAACCTTGGTCGCGATCAAGGCGGAGCCGCTGTTCAAGGGGTCGCCGCTGGTGGTGATTGGCAGGCTGTCTGTGGTGCCGCTGACGAAGGAGCAGTGGGATTGGTTCCTTGCCTGATTCGCTTGTGTTTTCGCCTATTTCAGGATATATTACTGGATATATCTGGAGGGTGCTATGGGAAGTGCGGCGCAGGCACGAGCACTCAAGAACTACCGCAAGCGGCTGAGCAAGCAGGGCATGGCTCGGTTTGAAGTGCTTGGACTGGACTCGGACCGGGAGCTGGTTCGGGCGTTCGCACGGCGGCTGGCCAAAAACGACGCGGAAGCCGAGGAGATTCGAGCATCGGTGGGCAGCAAGGTCGCGCCTGACACCCGAAAGAGGGGCGGGATTCTGGCCATGCTGCGGAGCGCGCCCCCAGCATTTGCTGAATTGGATCTCACGCGAGTTCGAGTCGATCCCCGAGAGATCGAATTGTGACGCGCTATCTGCTGGACACCAACATCCTAAGCAAACCCCTTAAGCCTTCGCCCTCAGCCTCTCTGACCACATGGTTGGAAGAACAGCCAGATGAAATCCTCTTTACCTGCTCGCTGAACCTGGCCGAGCTCTGGAGCGGGATTCTCGCCCTTCCGGCGGGAAAGAGGCGCCTGGCCCTGGAAGATTGGTTTGCCGGCCCTCGCGGTCCGCTGGTCTTCTTTAGGGGACGAATTCTGCCCTTCGACGCGAAGGCAGCGCTGGTCTGGGGCCGGATCATGTCGGATGGTAAGAGAGCCGGAAAGCCGCGAAGCCCGACCGACATGATTCTCGCCGCTGTCGCCGAAGCCAACGGCTGCATCCTGGTGACCGACAATGAGAAACACTTCGCCGGGCTGAAGTTCATCAATCCAATGCGGACTGCGACGTGATCCGTTCACTCGCTCACGCTCCGAACTGGCGCAGGTGATGGTCGGTGTGCAGGTAGCCCCAGCGCATCCATTCGCGTTCATTCATTTCAAGGAACATGGGGTGGGGCGCGAACTTGAAGTCCGGCAGTGGCGCTGTAAACCTCTCCACCAGCTGCAGCAGGAGTTCACGGTCGACTTCGAAGTCCGCTGGCGGCGTTCCACCTCCTGCCTGCTGATCGATCTCCGGGCGTGTTTTTCCGCCGTGCGGCCAACGAAATGGCGCTCGCAGCGCCACCCACTTCGCCAGCTTGCGTGCGCGAAAGTTGGGGTCGATCGGAACCGGCCGCTCGCCCATCGCGCAAAGAAAAGAATCGTTCAGATGGCAGACCATCTGCGCGGCGTTCATCTGTCCCCAGTGTCGCGGCGAGTCAGCGCGTGCCTGGCGAATGCGGGCCAGGATCTCCAGTTTGCACTGCGGATCGCTGAGAGTTTTCAAAGCCCCTCATCCCCCAATTTCAAATGAATGAATTCACGCAGCTCGATACGGCCATCAGGTTTGGCAAGTTCATTCTTTTCGCCGGCCGCCAGCCAAAGCTTCTTATTCAGCAACTTTCGCTGGTCGAGTGCAACCTGCTTCATAGGAAACGTGAAGCGAAATTGAGCATTGGCAGCAAACAAAGCGCGCTGATCACAATCACAGTGACTCTGGCGCGCTTGAAGTCCAGATCGTCCGCATGAATCGAGTGGAACTTCACCCACCAGCGAATGGTCATAATCGGAACGGCAAACATGAGGAAGTAGTACCCGCAAAGGCCGACAATGGCCATAAACGGAATGAACATGATTCCGAAGAAGGCGAAGATCGAAATCGCCATCGTTCTCAGGAAGCTGGCATCACTGCACGCTTGATTGACCTGAGCCATCTGGTGTGCAGCCGCTTCTGCCGCGACAGGATCGATGGCTACGGAACAGAAACGGCATTGGGTCGACGATACATCGATCGTCTGCTTGCAATTCGGGCACTCGAAGATGCCTGCGTTGGGGGATGCCGTGGTCAGGCTCAAGCTATTCGCCATTCTTGCCTCCCGCGAGCCACAGCTTCGTATTCAGCAACTGGCGCTGGTCGAGTGCCCACACCTTGTTGGTGAGCTCGTTGGGGCCTTTGCCTTCGCGGGCGGACTTCTCAAACTCTCCGGCTACGGCCTGCATCTTGGCGTCGAGGTCGTCGAGGAAATTGAGCACGAGCGCCTCGGGAATCATGGGCAGCTTGGGCGAGCCGAACTCGAGCTTGCCGTGGTGCGACAAGATCATGTGGAGCACGAGAGTCTTCAAGCGGGGCGGAAAATCAGGCAGGCTGTCGATGGTCTTCTCGGTCAGCGCCACGCCCATCTGAATGTGACCGAGCAGAGAGCCCTCGATGGTGTACTCGAAGCCGATCTCCCAGCTCAGTTCCCGCACTTTGCCGATGTCGTGGAGGATGATGCCGGTAATGACCAGGTCGCGGTCAAGCATGGGGTAGTGAGGCGTGACGCGGTCGGCGAGAGTGAGCAGGCTGACGACGTGCTCAAGCAGCCCACCGAGCCACGCGTGATGGAGCTGCTTGGCGGCGGGCGCTTCGCGATACGCCTCGGCCAACGCGGGATCGTCGAGCATAGTGTTAAGCAACTGCTTCAGGTGAGGATTCGAAAGGCTGTCAACGAAGCTCTCGAGCTGGCGCCATAGGCCGGCCACGTCGTAGGTGGTGGAGGGCAGCATGTCCATTCGGTCGGTCTCGCCCGCGCCAGCCACGCGAAGCTGATCGACTTTCATCTGTAGCCGGTCTTCGAATCGGGAGGCGCTACCGCGCGCCTTCACGATGTCTCCCCGGTCAAAGTCCTTGGCGATGCGCGGGTCGCCCAGCTCCCACACGCGGGCTTCAAGCTGGCCGGTCTTGTCTCCCAGAATGAGACTCAGGTAGGGTTTGCCGTTCTTGGTCGTCCGCTGCTGCTTCGCCAGGACCAGGAAAAAGCCATCGAAGGTCTTGCCTTCGTCGAACTGGGCCAGGTCGGAGATATAGATGTCTTTCATGATGGACTGAAGATTACTGCAATCGGGGGCGGTTGCCAAAAAGCGAGCGTCGACTCCCACCCTTTCCGCGAGAATCCGCGGAAAGGATGGGGGCACCCAGCGTCTGTTGGTTTTACGACTGTGGCGTTGCGGCCGGTGCGGGAGTCGTGTTCGATTGCGGCGCAGTGGACGGAGCGGGTGCTCCGGGAACCTGCGGAATCGGAGTCATCTCGGGTTGTTCTTTCTGCTCGGAATCCGGCTTTTTCGAGAGGCGCTTCTTTTCGGCGGTCGTGGTCTTGGAAGGCTTCTTCTTCTGCGATGTGTCTCCCGAGAGTCCCAGCGGCGCAGACTGCGTTTGGCGGTCGGCAACCTCAGCGGCATCAGCCGGAGAGGGCGCCAGGGGATCCAACTGCAGACCCTGCGGCTTGGGCTTCCTGGGATCCGCCGCGTGGGCGCTGAAACGAGTCTTCACGGTCGGCCGGCTGTTGGCTTCGAGCGGATTCACGGGCTCCGGCGTGTTTGAAGCCGTTTGCACGGCGCCGGCGTCTTCAGTCTGCGTGGTTCCGGCAGCGGGAAGAGTCGTGGTTGGAGCCTGACCGTAGCGGATCTTTTCCTTCTTGCCCGGCTTCATCGAGGCAGTTTCCACCTTGCCGTTCTTCTTCTTGCTTGTCGTCGGGGTTGCGGCAGGCGTGGCGCCAGCTTGCGCTGAAGCCGCATTCGCCGCCGCAGCCTTGCCGCGGGAGGTGCTCGCAACTTCGCGGAAGCGCGTGCGTTCAACCTTCTTTTTCTTCTTGGCCGTGGGCGGCGTGTACTGGCTATAGACCGGCTTGATCTCCTTGGGACTCGCGCCACTGTCGACATAGCCGGGCTTGATGTCGAGGTAGGCTTGCTCGCGCATCTCCGTGAGGTAGGCGCGCATGGCCGGCATCATGCGAGCTTCATAGAAGCTCTCTTCCACCTGCTCGTGAACATCCTTAAAGGGCGGTGCGCCGGGCTGAACGTGCTGGTCTACTTTAAGGATTACGTAGCCCTGGCGAGTGCGAATCGGCTCAGTGTACTGGCCCGTTTGCAGGGCAAAGGTCTTGTCTTCGAGGACCTGGGCGAGCGCTCCACGTTTATATTCGCCCAGGTCGCCGCCTTCCGATGCGGTCTGACCCTCGCTGAAGGTCTTGGCAAGTTGAGTGAAATCTCCGCCAGCGTGCAGCTTGGCCTCAATATCGTCTGCTTTGGCCTTGGCCGCGTCCAGCTTGGCGGGGTCATCCTGCTCGGCTGCGGCGTCGCCCGATCCGGTGGAAACGAGAATCTCGCTCAGTTTCACGCTCTCGGGCCGTGCAAAATCCTGTTTGTGCGCCTCGTAGAAGCGCTCGACTTCGCCCTGGGTGAACTGCACCCGGCGTGCTACCTCATCGCGCATCACTTCCTGGGTGATGATCTGGTTGCGGATGTTGGCCTTGAAGTCTTCAAACGAAACACCCTGCTCCTTGGCGGCCTTTTCCAGCTCATCCAGAGTCTCCAGGTTGTATTGCTTGCGGATCTCATCCAAGCGCTTCACCAACTCGGTTTCGCCGTTGACGCCCAGCTCCTTGCCCTTTGAAAGCCAAAGCTGCTGGTCGATCAGGTTGCGCAAAAGGTCTTTATGGCCTTCGGAGATCTGCTGCATGGTGGCGCCATGCTGCTTGGCCTCGTCGTCCATCTCCTTCATTGCGCGGTCGTAATCGGAGCGGGTGATGATCTGGTCGTTGACGCGGGCGACAATTTCCTCGACCGTGAGGCCGCCATAAGGGCTTTCAGGCGCTGCGGGACGGGTCTGGGCCAGGGCGGAGGCTGCGAGCAGCGACGTGCCGAACACGAATGCCGCGAAAATACGAAATGGTTTTGGATTCATCATGAATGGCTGGCCAGGAGCAAAAGGATTCCCTGGGTGCATAGACGTGATTGTAAATGGCTGGGGAGCAAAGGAGCGACTACAACCGCCGATTCATTGATCGATTCGGCGCGGTCGACCCGGATACTCGGCGGAGAAGGTGCGGGCTTTCCGGCCACGCACGTCGCCCTGGCTACCGGATTGGCCTGCGCAGACGTCAAATTGCTATACTTTGGTTCAGGACCGCTCTGGCAGATCATGCTGGGCGGCTTTCCAAGTTTCCCGCGCCTTGCCGGAGCCGCATTGGGCCAACCGGGCAAGGCTAATTTTTATACCGGGATCGGTTCCTCAAGGAATTGGACCCGGATCGAATCAGGATGCAGTGAGGATCGGGCTACGATCAGATCAGTATCCGAGTTTGATGGGAAAGTTTGGAAGGCTGTCCCCCATGTGGCTGCCGCAAGCGCAGTCCGGAGGTTCACTCGCTTATGACTCCCCGCGCACGCCGCGCCCTCTTTTCGCTGGTCATCTTTTTCACAGTCTGCGCTGTTGCGGGCAACGTGCTGCAGCGCAAGGTTGGAGCCCAGTCTGCCGCGGACGAAAGCCAGTTGCGCGACAATCTGAAGTCGTTCACCAATATCTACGCGCTGGTTGAGGCAAATTACGCCGAGCCCATTGATGGCGACAAGGCGGATGCGGCCATCTACGACGGCGCCATTCCGGGCATGCTGCGAGTGCTCGATCCGCACTCGAATTTCTACGATCCCAAGGCCTACGCGCGCATGCGTGAAGACCAGCATGGCCGCTACTACGGCGTGGGAATGACCATTCAGCAGCCACAGCAGGGCGGCAAGGTTTATGTGGTTTATCCGTTTGAAGGCACGCCTTCGTTCCGGGCCGGCATTCACCCGGGCGACGTGATTTCGGCCGTCGACGGCAAGTCGACCGAAGGCATGGCCTCAGACCAGGTGGCCAAGGCGCTCAAGGGGCCCAAAGGCACACACGTCCAGGTGACAATGATCCGCGAGGCGGTGCCCAAGGCGCAGACCCTGGTGTTTGACCTGGTGCGCGATGAGATTCCGCATCCGTCGGTGGATTTGAAGTATGAGATTCGCCCGGGCATCGGCTACATTCACCTGACCCAGTTCCAGGAGACCACTGCGCAGGAGATGATCGACGCAATCGACAGCTTTCCGAACGCCAGGGGATTGCTGATCGACCTGCGTGGCAACCCTGGCGGCCTTCTGAGCCAGGCGGTAGACGTCTGCGATCATCTGCTGACAAAGGGGCAGAACATCGTCTCCCAGCGCGGACGCGCCTATCCCGATCAGAACTACACGGCAACCCATGGAAATGACGGCAAGACTTTCCCCATCGTCGTGCTCGTGAACCGCAGCACCGCTTCGGCGGCGGAGATCGTTTCCGGCGCGCTACAGGACCACGACCGCGCACTCATCGTG
>Ga0182015_10002940_pt1 | contig 19746 bp, 17 predicted proteins | sample 712P3MmetaG_FD_120478 | JGI IMG/M metagenome (GOLD analysis project Ga0182015, IMG submission 120478) | Permafrost microbial communities from Stordalen Mire, Sweden - 712P3M metaG | ecosystem: Environmental > Terrestrial > Soil > Wetlands > Permafrost | place: Sweden: Stordalen | collected...
GATTTGCCGCCCAATTCCAGCGAAAGCCGCTTATGACTCTGGGCCGTTGCGGCACGGATCGCTCGGCCTACCTCCGTGGAACCGGTGAACGCAATCTTGTCGACGCCACTGTGCTTTACGAGCACTTCGCCCGTGGATCCGTCTCCGGTCACGATATTGACAACGCCCGGCGGCAGTCCGATTTCCTGACATATATCTGCGAAAGCCAGGGCGGTCAGCGGTGTGTACTCCGCGGGTTTCAGCACAACCGTATTTCCCGCGGCGAGGGCCGGCGCGATCTTCCATGCGAGCATGAGCAAAGGAAAATTCCATGGAATGATTTGCCCAATCACTCCGCACGCCACATAATCGGGAAATTCAGATTCCAACAGTTGAGCCCATCCGGCGTGGTAGTAGAAGTGGCGAACTACAAGTGGGATGTCAATGTCGCGGCTTTCACGAATTGGCTTGCCGTTATCCAACGTCTCGAGGACTGCAAGCCGGCGTGAATGCTTCTGTATGGCTCGGGCAAGAGCGTAAAGAAAACGGGCTCGCACGTGAGGCGTGAGTGACTGCCAGTGCGGAAGCGCCTTCCTCGCTGCTTGCACAGCGGCATCGACATCTGCCGCAGAACCTTGCGCCACAGCGGCGATCTTTTCTCCGGCTGCCGGGTTGGTCGAGTCGAAGAACGCGCTTGCGGCTGGTTCCTGCCATAGGCCCCCAACGAAGTGCAAAAAACGGCGCTGGTGGCTATCCAGCCACAGCAGAGCATCCTTAGGATCTTCCAAGGACGGCCCATATTCCATGGCAACGAATTTCTCGGCGATACCCATTTTCGCAATTTCGCTTTCTATAGCACCCACGAATTAAGCGTCACGCGATCGGATGGCGGTAGTCCGCCGAATAGCGTCCCGTGGCATGGTGTTCTAATTGACGCTCGATATCGTTCAGAAGCCCGCTCGCGCCAAAGCGGAACAAGTCCGCTTTCATCCACGGAGTTCCCAGCTCTTCTTTCATTAACGCCAACCATTCTGTCGATTGCTTGGCCGTGCGAATGCCGCCCGCTGGCTTGAATCCGACTGCCATTCCCGTCTCTTGCGCATACTCCCGGATGGCTCGGGTCATCACCCATCCAACCGGGAGGATCGCGTTGGTTGGTTCTTTACCGGTTGATGTCTTGATGAAGTCCGCTCCCGCCATCATGGCCACAAAGCTGGCGCGCACTACGTTGCGGAGCGTAAGCAAATCGCCGGTCCCGAGAATCGCCTTCATGTGGCGGCCTGCACAGGCCCGTTTGAATTCAGAGACCTCATCGTAGAGTTCCTGCCATCTACCTCCGAATACGTGCGCCCTGGTAATAACAATGTCGATCTCATCGGCGCCGGCTTCCACGGACCGGCGAATCTCTGCGACCCGCTCTTCCATCGGCGAGAGTCCGGCGGGGAACCCAGTGGAAACGGCAGCCACTCGAACACCGCTGCCCGTGAGGGCTCGAACCGCGGCCTCAACAAAGCGGTGATAGACGCAGACTGCGGCTACTTTGATGTTGAGCTCTTCAAGCTCCAAGCGCTTCACAATATCGTGCTCAATCGGTTGCCGCGCCTTTGCGCAGAGCCGACGAACGCGTTCCTCGGTATCGTCCCCCGAGAGCGTAGTCAGGTCCATGCAGGTGATGGCACGCAGAAGCCATGCGGCCTGCCAGTCTTTTTTCACGGTGCGGCGAGCCACGTGGGTTTGCGCGCGACGCTCTACCGCGCTAGTATTCACGCGAACCTGCCGTACCCATTCAAGATTGAGAGGAATGCCGCGATTCGAAAGCAAAGGCTTGCCATTCAGTTCAGCGATCGCATCCTCTGGATTTGCTGCAAGTTTGTTCACGAGTTTGTCAGTTTCACGGTTCGCAATGCCGGAGTGCTCTTTACATTCTTCTGACGTCTTTTTGTATTGTACTTTTTGCATTGTACGGCAGACAGTTCCCCTTCATACCGTTTGCATTGGTTTGGCAATTATCTTTGCGGCGCGAGCGAACTGCTGGAAGTCTTACTTTCCTCTGATCCGGCTCACAAACATTTCCAGAAACCGGTCCGCATCTGAAGCTACACACACTCTTGCGTTAGGTTTGAGCTCGATTACACCTTCGATTTCGTAGTGATCTCCGTGCAATACATTGTTCTCGTTCGATCCCATGCGGTTGGCGACAGTTTCTCCCCGAGTGAACTCGCCTCTGGTCTCTACATCTACGTGCATGTCCTTCAGCGTCCCCAGAGTGGGATCGACTACGATGCCGACGGCCAGCGGATCATACATGGCCGCGCCGCTGTACCCGCTCTTTTCGCTGCGGTCTAAATAAAACGTGGCGATCTTCGCGATGAAATCGCTCTGCGGCCCGTGGGATAACTGAAGCTCTGCCAGATATTTCCGCGTAATCGGCGTTCGCTCTCCTACGTCGGAGCCTACCATCGTTACCATCCAGCCGGCATTGAACACGATTTGCGCAGCCTCCGGATCGTTATAAATATTCGCTTCGGCGGCTCCGTTTACATTTCCGCCGCTGATCGAGCCGCCCATGATCACGATGTCCTTAACCAGCCCCGCTATCGACGGATCTTTGGAAACTGCGAGCGCAATATTCGTGAGCGGGCCCACCGGGATCAGCGTGATTTCATGCGGATACTTGTGGACCATTCCGATGATGAGATCTGGACCAAACCGGGGATCGGCTTTGCATTTGGTTGGCGGCAATTCGACATTCGCCAGCCCATTCTTGCCATGCCAGAATTGCGCGGTGATGAGCTTTTGATTCAATGGATGCTGTGCGCCACCGGCGACCACAACGTCGCATCGCCCGGCAAGCGACACAATCTTGAGAGCATTCTCCAACCCTTGCTTGCCATCAACGTTTCCCGGCACCACCGTTAGCGCCTCGACCTTCAATTCTGGAGAATTCAACGCCAGAATGATGGCCATTGCATCGTCAGTACCAGGGTCGGTATCGATGATCACGCGCTTGGGGGAGACTTGGGCGAATGCATTGGCCACGCAGATAAGAAGAACGAACCGCACATGAAGTTGCTTCACGCAAGAACTCCTTCTGAATGTATGTGAATTTAGAGCAGCATGCCCGCGATCGATGCGGACATCAAGTTTGCCATGGTGCCTGCCAGCATTGCCCGAATTCCCAGCCGTGCCAGCTCGCTCTTCTTATTCGGTGCGAGCGCTCCGATACCGCCAATCTGAATTCCGATGGAACTAAGATTGGCGAAGCCGCAAAGAGCGAAGGTTGCGATGGTGAACGACCGCGGATCGAGGGAAGCGCGCATTGGTCCAAGCCTCGAGAATGCAACCAGTTCGTTCAGTACCATGCGTGTGCCGAGCAAGCCTCCGATGGTGCTGCAATCGCGTGCGGGGATTCCTATAAGCCATGCGATTGGGTAGAAGATTACGCCGAGGATGCTTTCCAGGCTCTGCGGAAACCACCCGATCCAGTGATGAATTCCGCCAAAAACTCCATTCACCAGCGCAATCAGGGCAAGAAACGAAATTAGCATCGCCGCGATATTGAGTGCGAGGTGCAACCCGTCGGTGGTTCCTCGCGAAATCGCGCCCAGCAAGTTTTCCTTTTTCTCAGCTTCTAATTCCTCATCGCTCATTACAACGCGTCCCGCGGTGCGCGGCTGCTCGGTCTCCGGTACAAGCATCTTCGCCATTAGCAGCGTGCCCGGCGCAGTCATAATTACCGCGCTTAGCAGGTGCTTGGGATCGATGCCGAAGGCGATGTAGGCTGCCATGATTCCGCCTGAAACGTGAGCCATCCCGCTGGTCATCACGGTCATCAATTCTGACCGCGTGAGGTCCGGCAGAAAAGGGCGTATGGTCAGCGGCGCTTCGGTTTGCCCCATGAAGATGCTGGCGGCAACGTTCAATGATTCCGCACCGCTCGCTCCCATCACACGCGTCATGACCCACGCTGCCAGTCGGATGATGATTTGCATGATGCCAAAGTGATAGAGCACGGCGAAAAACGCGGCGATAAAAATCACCGTCGGCAGTACGCCAAAGGCGAAGTAGCCCCATTGCGATCCGGGATTGGCCAAGTCACCAAAGACGAAATGAGATCCCGCATAGGCGTAACTCAAGAGGTTTGTGACTGCGTCTCCGGCTTTTTGGAACAGAACACGCCCGGCGTCGATCTTCAGCACGAACACCGCGAAGACGAATTGCAGTCCGAGTCCCCATGCCACAGTCTTCAGGCGAATGGCCCTCCGGTTCGTAGAGAATGCGTAGGCCAGTCCAAGCATTGTGAGAAGACCGAGGATTCCAGTGAATCGCCCCATTCAGTTTTTCACCCCAGAACTTCGAATAATCCTATGGATCAATGGCCGTTTTTCGCGCGGCGGTGAATCCTCAATCTGATAGCTTTCTTCAACCAGCGTTTTGGCTCGGTCCGCCCGCGCCTCTGCATTGTAATGAACGGTTGCCAGCGGCTCGCCAATAGAAACGGCGTCGCCAACTTTTTTGTGAAGCACGATTCCCACCGCGGCATCGACCGAATCTTCTTTTCGTTCGCGCCCTCCGCCGAGAATCACGCACGCCGCGCCCACCTGCTCGCACTGTAGAGACGATATATATCCATTTTTCTTGCTGAAGATCGTAGCCGTGTGTTGGGCGTTCGGAAGCTTTCCAGGATCGTCGATCGTTCGCGGATCACCACCTTGCAGCTCAACCATCTGACAAAACTTGTCCAATCCCGCTCCGGATGCGATCAGTTTGGCGCTGCGGCTTTTTCCCTCATCCACGGAATCAGCTACTCCACCGAGATGAAGCATCCATCCCGCCAGTTCGATGCAAAGCTCCCGCAAATCCTGCGGCCCAGCCCCTCGTAATACCTCCACGACTTCCGCAACTTCAAGCGCGTTCCCGACCATGCTGCCGAGCGGTTGATCCATATCGGTGATCAAGGCCACTACCTGCTTACCCATCCGCTCGCCGGTTTCGACCATAAGCTCGGCGAGAAAAGCGGCATCTTTTTCATTCTTCATGAATGCACCAGAGCCGGTTTTTACGTCGAGTACCAGCGCATCAATGCCTTCCGCCAGTTTCTTGCTCATGATGGACGCGCAGATCAAATTAGGACTTTCCACTGTCCCGGTCACGTCTCGCAGAGCGTAAAGTTTACGGTCAGCCGGAGCGATTTCCGCTGTCTGGCCGATCATGGCACAGCCGCAAGTCTCAAGAATTCTTCGGAATTCAGCGACCGTCAAATTCACGTTGAATCCAGGAATCGCCTCGAGCTTATCCAGCGTGCCTCCGGTATGGCCAAGGCCACGCCCGCTGATCATCGGAACGGTTACGCCCGCAGCTGCCGCAAGCGGAGCCAATACCAACGATGTTTTGTCGCCCACGCCGCCGGTTGAGTGCTTATCGACTCTTCTTGCGCCAAGGGACGAAAGATCGAGAACTTCGCCTGAATGCAACATGACATCGGTGAGCGCGGCAGTCTCGGCACGAGTCATGCCGCGCAAAACCACAGCCATCAGCCATGCGGAAACTTGATAGTCCGGAATATCGCCAGTTGTATAGGCGCTTACAAAGAACTGGATTTCGGAAACGGACAGCGCAAGCCCATCGCGCTTTTTGCGGATGACATCGATCGCCCGAAAATTCTGTGGTGAAGCCGGGTCTGAATTCACTGCGGGCGGAACCCTTCCGGAAGGACTGCCTCGGCGAGACGACATGAGTTGCGCCTGGGTCGCCCTGAGCGCCGTTGTATTCGCATAGTGGATCAGATTTTGTAGAAGCCGAAATCGATGGCCATTGTAAACCCTCGAGGGTCAGCACATAGGTTTTTCTTGACATCCGTCGGCAGGCAGCGGGCTCAAAGGGGCACGGCCAAGTTGTCAAACAGCGCACGCAACTTAGTCCGGTCGAGCAGTCCGTCTGTGCGGACTCCCGTACAAATGTCCAAACCAAATGGGCCCACGTCCTCGACGGCTTCGCGCACATTCGCCGGTGTAATTCCGCCAGCCAGAAAAATTGGAACGTCGATCTCCTCTCGTATCTTCCGGCTCAGGTTCCAGTCATGGTGCCTTCCCGTTCCGCCGAGTTCTTTCTTCACGAGTGCTGGATTTCCCGAGTCGAGCAGAATGGCGTCAACATGCGGTGCCAACCCGATTGCTTCCTCGACAGACGAGCCGCCAGTCACATGCACAACTTGGACAATCGCAATGCCAGGTAGTGCCGTTCGCAACTTCTCGTACGACCCCAAAAAACGATCGACAATCTGAATCGTGTTCGCGCCGCATCGGCGCTGCTGGGCGATGATGCCGTCTGCATCTTGGCTGGAAGTGAGCAGAAAAGTTGCAATCGGCGGAGGAACCGAGGCGGCAATTTCTGCGATCTGCTCCTCCCGAATTACACCCGGCCCGCTGGGCATTGCCGAGACCAGCCCCAGCGCTGCAGCGCCGTACTCAATCGCAAGGTTGGCCTCTTCACGACTTGCAATGCAGCAGATCTTGACCCGAGGTTGTTTCGTTGCTTGCATCTCTATGATTTTGTGATTATGAAATGTATCGCGTGCTCTCGGCTAGCCTCCCTCCGGAATTGCTTTTGTTCCCACTCGGAGCTAGCATACTTCCACTATCCCTGTCTGGCTTTCTAGTTTTGCACATCACGCACGCATCGATTTCACGTTCGTTCTAAGGAGCATATATGGGCATCGCAGTTTCCCCGCAGATTCATCCGGATGTCGCGGACTTCCTCGACAAGCCGCGGAAAATGTTGATCAATGGCAAATGGGTCAATTCCATTTCTGGCAAAACATTTGCAACCTACAATCCCGCCACTGGTGAAGTCCTCGCGCAAATCGCGGAAGGCGATCGCCAGGATATTGAAGAGGCAGTGAAGGCGGCGCGAAAGGCGTTCGATCAGGGTCCATGGCGGCGAATGACAGCTTCCGAACGGGGACGTTTGATTTGGAAGCTTGCCGATCTGTTGGAAGCGCACACCGAAGAGTTTGGCTATCTCGAGAGTTTGGATAATGGCAAACCGCTTGCCGTTGCAAAAGGCGCCGATGTCCCTCTAGCCGTCGATCTCTTCCGCTACATGGCCGGATGGGCCACAAAAATCGAAGGCAACACGATTCCGATTTCTGTTCCTTACACGCCGGGTGCCAAGTATCTCGCATATACGTTGAGAGAGCCGGTGGGAGTCGCGGGCCAAATTATTCCTTGGAATTTCCCCCTGTTGATGGCCGCGTGGAAGCTAGGACCGGCGCTGGCCGCAGGTTGCACGGTGGTGCTGAAGCCGGCGGAGCAGACTCCGCTCTCTGCGCTGCGTCTGGGCGATCTGATTATGGAAGCGGGCTTTCCGGAAGGAGTGGTGAACATTGTTCCGGGATACGGCGAGACCGCAGGAGCCTCTCTTGCTGCCCATCCAGATGTGGACAAAATCGCGTTCACAGGTTCCACGGAAGTCGGGAAATTGATCGTGCATGCCGCCGCCGGAAATTTGAAGAAGGTTTCGCTAGAACTCGGCGGAAAATCCCCGAACGTGGTTTATAAGGATGCCGATCTCGATGCCGCTATCCCCGGTGCCGCCAGCGCGATCTTTTTTAATCACGGACAATGCTGCTGCGCCGGATCGCGCCTCTATGTGGAAAAGCCAATTTTTGATCGAGTCGTGGAGGGCGTCTCCGACTACGCTAAGAAAATCACAGTAGGTTCTGGACTCGACCCGAAGACACAGATGGGACCGTTGGTTTCCGAAGAGCAACTGAATCGGGTTTGCGGCTATTTGGAGGCTGGTTTTTCAGAAGGAGCAACCGCGCTCGCCGGTGGCAAGAAAAAAGACGGCAAAGGCTATTTCGTAGAGCCCACGGTTCTGGTCAACACCAGGGAAGAAATGAAGGTGGTGCGGGAAGAAATCTTCGGGCCCGTTGTGACCGCCATGCCATTTGACGATCCGGAAGAAATTCTTCCGCGGGCCAACAGCGGCGAATACGGCCTTGCCGCCGCCGTTTGGACGCAGGATATCGGTAAAGCTCATCGCACCGCGGAATACTTGCGCGCGGGTACGGTGTGGATCAACTGCTACAACATTTTCGACGCCGCGATGCCATTCGGCGGCTATAAGCAATCCGGATGGGGACGGGAAATGGGCCACGAGGCCCTCAACCTTTATACGCAGACCAAAGCGGTTTGCACCAAGATCGGCTAGTCACACAATTCCAATAAAAAAGGACGGTCGAAAATCGCCGTCCTTTTTGTTTCTCAAAAATCAATGAGATTACTTCTCCATCAGAAGGACCTTTTCCGCATCGTCGATCTCGGCTAACTTAACCTCGATCACTTCATTCATGGTGGTTTGAATGTTGCGGCCCACAAAGCTGGCTTCCACCGGCAACTCGCGGTGTCCGCGGTCGATCAGCACGCAAAGTTGCACCCGGCGCGGCCGGCCATGGGAGAACAAAGCATCCATCGCTGCTCGAACCGTACGTCCGGTAAAAAGAACGTCATCGACCAGAACGATGTTCTTGTCCTCGATGGGAAAACCAACCTCCCCTTCCTGCACCACCGGCTTCGGCCCCAGTGTGGAAAGGTCATCGCGGTAAAACGTGATGTCCAATGTTCCCACCGGAACCTCAGAATTCTCAATGCGAGCGATAATCTTGCCGAGGCGCTCCGCAATTGGTACACCGCGCCGGCGGATTCCGATTAAACCTAATCCCTCGACTCCGCCATTCTTTTCGACGATCTCGTATGCCAGGCGAACCAGCGTTCGTTCAATTTCTGACGCAGACATTAACTGAGATTTCTGACGCAGGGTAGTTCTGCGGGGAGAAGTTTTCGAATTTGTCATCGAACAATCCTCATATTTCAAGCCTTGGATTAGGAAGTCTAACTTCAAAATCAGATTTCAATGTAGCTTCAACAGGCTATTGCCGCAAGTGAAGCCGCCGCAGGTACTAACCATCAGGCGCTAAACCATCAACTCCGAGAATCGTTGAACAAAACGAAATACGTCACGGTAGGAGTTATATAGAGGCACCGGAGCCACTCTAAGAATATCGGGTTCCCGCCAATCCCCCACAATGCCTTCCTCGGCAAGTTTGTCGCATAATTTGTGCCCATGCTGGCGGATCCGCAGTGAGAGTTGCGCTCCGCGCCGTGTGCTTTCCTTCGGAGTGAGAATGGAGAACTTCGCGGAGGCATTCGCATGAAGCAAAAATTCAAGGTAGCTCGTCAGCGAGACACTTTTTTCTCGGAGTTGCCCCATTCCGGCTTCATGAAAAATATCCATCGATGCGCGAAGTACACTCATGCTCATGATGGAAGGATTGCTCAGTTGCCAACCCTCAGCTCCGAACATCGGTTCAAAAGTCGACGGCATCTCGAACCGCGACTCCTGGTCATGTCCCCACCATCCCGTAAAACGCGGCAAATGTGTAGAGTGCGCATGCCGCTCATGAACAAAGCATCCTCCCACACAGCCCGGTCCGCCGTTCAAGTATTTGTAACTGCACCAGACCGCAAAGTCCGGTCCACATTCGTGCAAGCTCAGTTGTAAATTGCCCACCGCATGCGCCATGTCAAAAGCCACGATGCAACCCTTCGCATGGCCAATTTGCGTGATTGCTTCGATGTCGAAAGCCTGCCCGGTCGCATAATTCACACCTCCCAGCAATATCAAAGCTATGTCGTTTCCAGAATGCGCAATCAAGGAAACGATGTCATCGTCGCGCAGGCAGGCCTCGCCCGGACGAGGCGTAAGTTCGATGAGCGAAGTTGCTGGATCATAACCGTGATAGTGGAGTTGAGATTTTACGGCGTACTGATCGGAAGGAAACGCACCTCGCTCAATGACAATCTTATGCTTGCTCGGGGTCGGCCGGTAGAACGACACCATCATTAAATGAAGGTTCACTGTAAGCGAATTCATGACGACAACTTCACACGCCTTTGCCCCGACCACTGCGGCGGTCTGCTCTGCCAGCAGGTCGTGATAGGGCATCCAGGGGTGCCTTGCGCGGAAATGACCTTCCACACCGAGCGCCGCCCAGTCGTCGAGCTCCTGTTGAACGTAAGCGGCAGCCGATTTTGGCTGTAATCCCAGCGAGTGACCGCTCAGATAAACGCAATCCTGCCCCGCGTGTTGTGGAATGAAGAAGCGATTGCGATAGTCTGACAATGGATCGCGCGCATCCATCGCGACCGCAAATTCCTTGCCCGTTTCGAATTGGAAATCGGTCACTGAGCAAGCTCCAAAGGAGTGAGGTCGCGGTGGATCAACCGATTAGCTTTATCCCAATCGAGATCTTCGATCCGATGAATTGACTGGCAGAGTTCAGCGAGCATCGAATCCTGAACAGCACCTCGTGCCAGCGCTACGGAGTAGGGAATGCGGTGAAACGTCACCATGGAGTACTTGGGAACGAAAATACGGGGATACTTCGATTCGAGAGCCAGTTCAATTTTCTTTCGGAGCAAGAACCTAGGATCTGCAACCCGATCTCGCATCTCGGTGAAGTTCTCAATCGCCATGTCGGCAATTGCATCTGTATTCACCTTGCGTTCGCTTTCGAATTCCGAAAATACGCGAGGCCAATCCACCCCATAACGATCGAGCAACGCCACCAGCGACGTGCAATCTTCAAAACCGCAGTTGATGCCCTGTCCAAAGAAGGGAACGATTGCATGAGCCGCATCTCCGAGGAGCAATGATTTCCCCTCAACCCGCCAGGGGGAGCACTTCACAGTTACCATCGCGCCCGTTGGGTTTGCGAAGTAGTTGTCGGCTAACTCCGGCATAAGCCGCAGCGCATCAGGGAATCTCGCTTCAAAAAGGCGAAGTACATCCGAGCTGGTTGTAAGGTTGGCAAAACTATCCGTGCCCTCGAACGGCAGAAATAAAATGCAGGCAAATGTGCCATCGATATTTGGCAACGCAATCAGCATGTGATTGCCGCGAGGCCAAATATGCAATGCGTTCGTTTCAAGCAGGTGCCGGTTGTTCGGCCCAGAGGGGATCGTCAACTCCTTGTATCCATAATCGAGATAGGATTGAGAGAAATTGAACCGGTTCAGCCTTAGCATATCCAGGCGAATCGCCGATGCGGAACCGTCGCACGCGATCACGACGTCAGATTCGAGACTGTGTTCCTCGCCAGTCTCTTCGTGGAGGAGCCGGAGGGTCCCAGTCCTCGAGTTGTAACCGGTACAGCGTCGTTGAAAGTGAAGCTTAGCGCCCTCTTCTTCGGCAGCGTTCATCAGCGCAATATTTAATTCCGCTCTCGATATCGAATTGATGACCTCCGATTCGTTTTGCCCATAAGGCTGAAAAGTGATCTCCTCCGAGATCGAGTGCATCATCCGGCCCTTCATGGGGATGATGATCGCCCTCATTCGCTCCCACAGTCCAGCCTGCTGCAACGCGTGAATGCCGCGAGAGGAGAGCGCCAGGTTAATAGAACGTCCCGCGCTCATGCGAACTTGCCGCATGTCGGCCCGACGCTCGTATATCTCAACTCCGAAGCCACGTTGTCTAAGAAGTATGGCCAGCAGAGGGCCATTCAGACCCGCGCCGATCAAGGTAACTTTGCGGTTGTCGGAATTCATAACGAGTGTAGTGCGGGAATCGGATGGAAAATAAAAAGCTTCACTCTGTCAGCAACGTTCTCGCTTCCCACAATTCGGGAAAGAATTTCTTGTCGAGAGTGAGCTTCAAATAGGATGCCCCCGCGCTTCCTCCAGTGCCCATGCGCACGCCGATGATTCGTTCCACCAATTGAATGTGGCGCAACCGCCAACTCACCACCAATTCGTCAAACTCGGTCAGCCGTTCGCAGACGTCAATCCAATCGCGGTGATGATGTTCATCCAAATAAAGTGCGTGAACGGCGCGGGCACGGGCTTCAAAGCGCTCACGCTCGGTGGCGGTGTCGCTGAATTCCGGCAGTTTGCCCAGGGCACGCAAGGCGCCAAAGAACACGTCGCGCAAGGACGGCTCGTCCAATCTACGCTTCAGGCTTGCGTACCCTTCCGGCGTAGGCTTGTGATAGCGCAGCATTTTCTCATCCTTCAGGCCGCACAGGAATTCGATCTCTCGAAATTGTTCGGACTGAAATCCGCTCGCAGGCTCCAACAGCCCTCGAAATGCGAGAAAATGCGTCGGCAGCATCGTTTCCAAAATCGTGAACTGTTCCACCAACACCCGCGTGATCTCGGTGCAGCGTCGCAACAACCTCGCGGCCTCATAAACTTTGTCATGAGATTTCGGGACCTCGCCGGCGTTCCGCAAATTTGCCACCACAGCATCAAGATCATGCAGCAATTCCTTAAACCACAACTCATAAGTTTGATGAACCACGATAAACAACATTTCATCATGGTGAGCCGGTGAAGATTGCCGCTTCTGCAATTCCAACAGTTCCGGAACTTTTAAGTACGAGCTGTACGTGAGTTGGCTCGGCTTCGGAATGATCGGGACAGATTGCGCAGGCTCTTCCGATGTCTGACGAGTCTCCCGGACATCGGTTTCCAAGTTCAAGAAGCCTGTCGCGTTCCCGCCTAGAAGTTTAGCTTTGATATGCTGCGGCAAATTGCTCTGCCGGATAAGAGAGCCGACTCGTTCTTCACCCAGGGGAAAGGGATAATCGGAACCGAGCATCACGCGATCCGCTCCCATTGTTCCCACCAGGAACTGGAGCGCACGTTGATCGAATACAGCGGAGTCAGTGTAAAAACGATTGAGATAATGACTCGGCGGATGTTCACTGTCGCCCCGCGCAACCGGATGATGATGCCAAGCATTCTCCAATCGCCCGAGTAGAAATGCGAAGCTTCCCCCACCGTGCGCGAAACAGATGCGGAGAGAATCAGGCAATCGATCGAAGGCTCCGCTCAATACCATCGCTACGACCGAGAGCTGCGTTTCCGCAGGCATGCCAACCGTCCAAGGCATCATGTACTTCGGCATCCGATCTCGCCCGAACATTTCCCAGGGATGTACCAGCACAGCCGCATTTTCATTCGCACAGTGGTGCAGGAAAGTGACAATGCCTGCATCGTCTAGGTTCTTATCACCGACGTGGTTGCCAATCTGCACGCCCAGATGCCCCGCCGCCATGCACCGGCTGACTTCCTTGCAGGCGGCGTCAATATCCTGCAAAGGCACTTGGCACAAGGATTTCAATCTACCGTTGCCTCGGCCGCACAATTCAAGAGCCGCATCGTTGAACATCTGCGCGCAATCCAACGCATGTTCTATCGGGCGGTCGTAAGCAAAAAGCACAGGGGTGGCGGAAATGACCTGCAAGTCCACGCCATCCCGATCCATTTCCTGCAGGCGGACTTCCGGGTCCCAGCACGCCGAATAAATATGGCGGAAGAAACGATCTCCCACCATAATGTCCGCTTTGCCCGCGTCGGTGTGCTTGATCCACGGCCAGTTGGCGGTGCCATGGCGTGCGGCGAGATCGGGCCATGATTTCGGGAAAAAATGATTGTGAATATCAATGACTGGCATGCGTTACTTGCCCGGGTGAATCGTGCCGCACTGCCTGCACTTGCGCCGCTCTTCACTACTATAGAAGCGTTCAAAAATCGGCGGAAGATCTTTGACGATGCTTTTCAGCCGTACTTCCGCACGATGAATGAGTTGATGGCAGTTTGGACAAAACCATTCGAAGGCGTCCAAACTGCCCTCCGGGCGCGGTACTTCAATCACAATACCTACCGTATCGGCGGGCCGCTGCGGCGAGTGGCGCATGTGCTTCGGGAGCAAAAAGATCTCGCCTTCTTTAATTGGAATCTCCAATGGAGGTTTGCCCGAAGTTTCCATGATGCGTAGAACGATATTCCCCTTCAACTGATAAAAGAATTCCTCGGTGGGATCGTCATGATAGTCGCGGCGCTGGTTCGGCCCTCCCACCACCGTCACCATCATCTCGCCATCTTCCCAGACTTGGGCGTTTCCCACCGGAGGCTTCAGCTTGTCTTTATTTTCCTCGATCCATGATTGAAAATTGAAAGCCTTCAAAGCCTTTATGGAAGCCATTATTTCTCCTGTCCCAGTGGTTTATACGCCGTGGCTTTGATCTCGATCAGAAGGTGCGGATGCGGCAACTGATGCACCGCTACGGTCGTTCTCGCCGGGCCATCATATCCAAAGAATTCGCCATACACCTCGTTATACCCTGCGAAATCGTTCATGTTCACGAGATAGGCTGAGATCTCAACCACATCTTCCAGTTGCGCTCCTACGCTTCTCAATATTTCTTCGATATTCTGAATTACCGCACGAGTCTGCTGGCAGATATCCAGCTTCGTCGTACCCAGGGAGTCGACCTGCGCACCGGCAATCGTATTATCGGCGCGGCGCGAACTGGTTCCGGATACAAACAGGAAGTCGCCGGCCCGCTTGACGTGCGGATATTTGCCGCGCGGTACGGCCTTGCCTTCGACTACTTTGCTTTCGGTTATGCCCATGGCGTTTCTGTTGCTCACAGTTGGATACAGATGTTGTTCAGCTCCGAGTAAAAGTTTAGCGAATGTCTCCCTCCTTCGCGTCCAATCCCGGAGAGTCCCGCCCCGCCGAAGGGGGTTCGCAAATCGCGCAGGAACCAGCAATTCACCCAAGTGATTCCGACATTCATTTGTCGCGCTACTCGATGGCCGCGTTTCAGATTGCTCGTCCAAATCGAAGCTGCCAGGCCATATTTCGAATCGTTGGCCATTGCAACCGCTTCTTCGTCTGAATCAAACGGCGCTATGTGGCAAACAGGTCCAAAGATTTCTTCCTTCACACACCTCGCCGATTCTGGAAGCCCAGTATAGATAGTCGGCTGAATGTAGAAGCCGTTATCGCGATCGTCTCCAAAGTCCGGAACACCTCCGCCCGTTATCAACGTCGCTCGTTCTTCCGTAGCAAGCTTATAGTAAGAAATTACTTTCTCACGATGTTGCGCGGAAATCAGCGGTCCTAAATTCGTTTCCTGATCAAGCGGCCAACCAGAGTTTAGATTCTCCGCTTTTTTCTTCAGTGCCTCGACGAACTGATCAAAAATCGATCGTTCCACATAAATCCGCTCCGCGCACAGGCAGACTTGTCCCGTGTTAAGAAAGACAGCGTCTGACAATCCATTTACCGCCGCATCAAATTCACAATCGGCGAACACGATCGCCGCATTCTTCCCGCCCAGTTCAAATGAGACCGGTTTTACGGTTGGCGCCACGGATTTCATGATGGCTGCGCCAGTCCGCGACTCGCCAGTGAAAGTGATCGCGTTCACACCGGAATGCCGGGTGAGAAACTCGCCCGCCGAGTCGGGTCCAAACCCATGAATCACGTTGTAAACGCCCTTCGGAATCCCTGCGTCTTGCATCGCCTCCGCCAGCAGTGCTGCCGTTGCCGGAGTTTCCTCCGACGGTTTTACCACCACCGAATTTCCACACGCCAGGGCCGGCGCAACCTTCCAGGTCAGTAGCAGAAGAGGCAGATTCCATGGAGTGATGATGCCGATGACGCCCAATGGCTTAAGCATCGCATAGTTCAGCGCATTGCCTCCATGGGGAGTTTCGGTATGGAACGCCTCAAGTCCATTCATTTTGATTAGATCGGCAAAGACTCGGAAGTTTGCCGCGGCGCGCGGAATGTCGAGTTTTGCGGCAAGTGACACTGGCTTGCCGGTGTCCGCTATCTCAGCTTGCAAGAAGCAATCGAAACGCTTTTCAATCGCATCCGCCACTCGATGCAAACGGGCGGCGCGTTCGCGAATGCCGATCCGCCCCCACTCACCCTGCAACGCCCCGCGCGCCGCATTTACCGCTTCATCGACTTGCACTTCGGTCACTTCGGAGACGTGAGCGATCACCGTTCCGTTCGCCGGATTTATATCGGCGAACTCCCGCTTTCCAGGCACGAAACGGCCATCGATGTAGTTCTGGATTACTTTCACGAAATCCTCGAGCGGAACTCGCAATCGTAGCAGGGCGGGCGGAAACGAGGCAATGACCGGGAGTTAAACTGACCGGGGTTTAAACTGAATCGTCCCGCTGTCTTAAGTAGCGGACCAACGCGTCCTGCCATGAAGGCATTTTAATTCCCAGACCATCCAGACTAGCTGGTGACAAGACGGAATACGTTGGCCGCGGCGCAGGCCGCGCCATCTTCACGCTGCTAACAGGTTGGATTGCGGTTGTAAGGCCTGCCTGCCGCACAATCTGCTGCGCGAACTCAAACCAAGTGCAATCGCCAGCATTGGTGACGTGGACAATTCCCCGAGCGTCCTTTCGGCAGAGCTGTACGATCGCGCGGGCCAGATCAACCACATAAGTGGGACTGCCCCGCTGGTCATTCACCACATCCAGCGCTGGGCGACTCTCCGCCAATTTCAAGATTGTATCGGGAAAACATTTGCCGCCGACTCCAAAAAGCCACGACGTTCTGACGATGCAGCAATCCGGCATCGATTCAAGCAGCCGAATCTCCGCTTCGGACTTGCTCGCTCCGTAGACGCTTTGTGGATTTCTACGATCATCCGTTTCATAGGGATTTGTTTTCGTACCGTCGAATACATAATCGGAACTAAGAAATAGTAGACGCGCTCCGATCTCCTTTGCCGCCTTAGCTACATTCACTGGCGCATCGCGATTGACCGCAAAAGCTAATTCCCGGTTGCTCTCGCAGCCGTCTACATCCGTGTAAGCCGCCGACAAAACAATCCATTCAGGACGCGTTTGCTGTACCACCTGCCGAACGGCCCCGGCGTCACGAATATCGGCGTCACGCGACGTGAGCGCGGCAACGGTATCTGCACCCCACTCATCGATCAGAGCTTTGCCAAGGAGTCCGGAAGAGCCAAAAATTGTGACTTTCATCTGTGTTATTCGAAGGTCTCCGCGTTTTGAAGGGATAGGCCGCGTTGGTCTTTCGCGGATACGATTGGCGTATTCTCCAGTTGCCAATCGATTTTGAGCTGAAGGTCATTCCAGGCAAGTGTCCGCTCGTGTTCGGGCGCATAATAATCGGTCGCTTTGTAAAGTACGTCAGCCGTACTTGAGAGAACAAGAAATCCGTGGGCAAAGCCCGCGGGAATCCACAACATACGCTTGTTGGCGGCGGAAAGCCTTACCGCTTCCCAGCATCCAAAGTTCGGGGAGGTGCGGCGCAGATCGACCGCCACGTCCATAATCTCTCCCTCGACCACGCGCACCAATTTTCCTTGTGGCTGCCTGATCTGGTAATGCAAGCCGCGCAAAACATTTTGAGAGGAATAGGAATGGTTATCCTGGACGAAGGGCTCTGTAATTCCAACCGCTGCCATGGAATGTTGGTTGTAGCTCTCGAAGAAAAATCCTCGCTCATCCCGGAAAATGCGTGGTTCCAGGATAAATACTTCGGGCAGAGAGGTTTCAGTTTTTACGATTGCACTCATTTGAACGGAATAGCTGCCGCAGCCTGCATTAGAATACTTTCTCCCGCAACAATTGCAGTAGGTAGGCACCGTAACTGTTGTTTTTCATCGATGCTCCAATCTTCTCCACATCGCCAGCGGTGATGTAGCCGGAACGAAACGCGATCTCCTCGGGGCAAGCCACCATTAAGCCTTGTCGTTTCTCGATTGCTTGAATGTAGAGTGACGCTTCCATCAACGATTCGTGGGTGCCGGTATCCAACCATGCCATACCCCGGCCCATGACCATTACTTCTAGTTGCCCGCGTTCGAGATACGCTTTATTGACGTCGGTAATTTCCAGTTCGCCGCGCGCGCTGGGCTTCAAAGATTTCGCGACGCTAACCACTTGATCGTCGTAAAAGTACAGGCCAGTGACTGCGTAGCGAGATTTTGGATGTTCAGGTTTCTCTTCGATGCTGAGCGCACGACCTGATTCATCAAACTCCACAACTCCGTAGCGCTCGGGATCATGCACAGGATACGCAAACACTCGCGCGCCCTGGCTTCGGCCTGCCGCTTCCCGCAAATCCTTTGCCAGTTCATGCCCATAAAAAATGTTGTCGCCCAGAACCAGCGCACACGGGTGGTTATCAATGAACGTCTCGCCGAGCAAAAAGGCCTGCGCGATTCCCTCTGGCTTCGGCTGCACCTTATATTGGACATTAATCCCGAATCGGTTGCCATTTCCTAGCAAAGTCTGAAACTTCGCCACATCTTCTGCGGTGGTAATCAGCAGGATGTCTCGAATGCCCGCCAGCATCAACGTGCAAAGCGGGTAATAGATCATGGGTTTGTTGTATACGGGCAGCAAACTTTTGCCGATCGCATGAGTCACCGGGTATAAACGCGTTCCCGAACCTCCGGCAAGAATGATTCCTTTATAGGCTGCGTTTGTCTTGGCTTGCTTCATTTGGCTTGTGTCATGAAGATGTTCGCTTTGATCTACATCACGTCGAACTCAAGAAGAGTAATGTGTTTCGATCCATTGGCGGTAGCTTCCGCTGGTAACATTGCGCACCCACTCCTCATTGTTTAAGTACCATTGGACGGTTTTACGGATCCCGGTCTCGAAAGTCTCCTTCGGCCGCCAGCCAAGTTCGTGCTCAATCTTGGTAGCGTCCATTGCGTAACGCCGGTCGTGGCCCGGACGGTCTTTGACGAAACTGATTAAGTCGCGGCGCGGCGCTCCGCGACTTCCGGCCATCTCATCCACCATGTCGCAGATCGATTGCACAATATCGAGATTGCGCTTTTCGTTCCAGCCTCCAATGTTATACGTTTGCCCCACTCGACCTTTCTCCAGCACGGTGGCGATCGCATCGCAATGGTCCTCCACATAAAGCCAGTCGCGCACATTCTGGCCATCCCCATAGACAGGCAGCGGCTTCCCACCGAGTGCGTTCAAAATCATGAGAGGAATTAGTTTTTCTGGGAATTGAAACCGACCGTAGTTATTCGAGCAATTTGTGGTAAGCGTTGGTAAACCGTAAGTGTGATGATAAGCACGTACCAGATGGTCGGAGGCCGCCTTGGACGCAGCATAGGGGCTATTGGGAGCATATGCTGTGGTTTCTGCAAACGGCGGGTCATCGGGCCCGAGAGACCCATACACTTCGTCCGTGGAAACGTGCAAAAACCGAAAATCCGCGGCCTCCCCTGAACTCATCCCGCCCCAATACCCCCGCGCTTCTTCGAGAAGAGAGAATGTTCCATTGATATTGGTGCGTACGAACTCTTCCGGCCCTCGGATGGATCGATCCACGTGACTCTCGGCGGCAAAGTGCACAATGGCGCGTGGCTTGCGCCGGGATAGCAAACTGCGCAACCGCTCTTGGTCTGTAATGTCCCCGTGAACGAACTCGTATCCGGGCCTCTTTTCAGCTGGCGTCAGATTATGGAGATTGCCTGCATAAGTCAGTTTGTCGAGATTTACAACCGCCGACGAGCTTCGCTCCAACCACTGGAGGATGAAATTGGATCCGATGAACCCTGCTCCGCCCGTAATGAGAATCGTATCTTCCATATAAGAACGATAACTGGATAGCAGCATACGCTGCTGAACGCCGCCTGGGCCTTTCTGTTGGGAACTCTCAATTGTAAACAAAAAGGACGAAGTTTCCCCCGTCCTTTCCGCCACAGCTGTTTGCGAATTGTGTGCACCTTAATCTTGGCTTCCGAGCTAGCCCACTTTCCGTTTTAATTGATGAGATGGCAGCGGGTGCACTTGGTTTCTTGATGCTAGAGGAGGCCGCACTCCAACCCATCATTTCGAAATACAATTGCTCAATATCCAAGGCGATACCGTTCCACTGGTA
>Ga0182015_10002941_pt1 | contig 19745 bp, 15 predicted proteins | sample 712P3MmetaG_FD_120478 | JGI IMG/M metagenome (GOLD analysis project Ga0182015, IMG submission 120478) | Permafrost microbial communities from Stordalen Mire, Sweden - 712P3M metaG | ecosystem: Environmental > Terrestrial > Soil > Wetlands > Permafrost | place: Sweden: Stordalen | collected...
CAGCGAGGCGGTCGGGGCACTCACGCGCCGCACGATCGCGGTCAGCCGGATGTGCTCCCGGCGCCGATAGGCGGACACCGCACCGAGCATCGCCAGCCACAACAACAAGATCGTGGCCAATTCATCCGTCCACACGATCGCGTCGTGCAAAACGTAGCGCGAAAACACGCCGGCCGCGAGGATGGCCACCTCGACGACCAAGAGCACCGCGGCCAACGGCTCGGTGAGATAGCCGATCCAACGGTCCGCGACGATGGTCCAGGCATACCGCCCGGCGAACGCCGATTCGCCTTCTGGGAAGGATTTCACGTTCCGGAATCGTTTACCCCAAACGTAAGAGTTCCTTACGTTGGGAGGACCGGTCTATGACACTTCGTGTTTCGCGCTCGCGTTTCGTTGCAGGCGCTACATCGGCATTCGCATCGATCGCGATCGTCCGGTCGCCCGCGAAAGCGGCGCAATTCGACTACAAGATGGCGCACGGTACGCCGACCAATATGGCGGTGCACGTTCGCTCGGCCGAAATGTGGGATGCGGTCAAGCGCGAAACCAACGGCGCGATCGACGTTAAAATCTTCCCCAACAACCAGCTCGGCAGCGAACTCGCACAGCTCGCGCAATTACGTTCGGGTGCGCTGCAGTTCATGATCATCCAGGGCGTCTCGCTCTCGTCGGTCGTCCCCGGCGTCTCGATGGACGGCCTGGGGTTCGTCTTCCCGACCGCAGCGAAGGCGGAGGGCGCCTACGACGGGCCGCTCGGCGCGTACTTGCGCAAGCTCATCATCGACAAGGGCATCTTCGCGTTTCCGCGCGTGTTCAATTTCGGCATGCGGCAAGTTACGGCGTCCTCACATCCGATTCGCAGTGCGGCGGATTTTGCGGGCTTCAAGATTCGCACGCCGCCCGCGCCGATTTCGGTCGATCTCTTCAAGACGCTCGGCGCGTCTCCGACGCCGATCGTCTTTCCCGAACTCTATCTGGCACTGCAAACCAAAGTCGTCGACGGGCAAGAAACGCCGTACAGCACGATCGACGTCTCGAAGTTCAACGAAGTGCAAAAGTACCTGAGCGTCACCAATCACATGGCGACGATCTTCTGGTTCCTCGGAAACATGGACGCCTGGAACGCGCTGCCGGCCTCGATGCAGGCGATCATCCTGCGTCATGCGGATCGCGCCGCCGTTCTCGAGCGCCGCGACACCGAGCAGCAGAGCGTAGCGACGGCGGATAAGCTGCGCCGCGAGGGCATGGTGTTCAATACGGCCGACGCCGATTCGATGCGCGCGCCGCTCAAGCCGTTTTACGGCCGCTGGAAGACCGAATTCGGCGCAACCGCATGGGACTTGCTCGAAAAAACCGCAGGCAAACTCGTCTAAAACGGCTGTGGAATCGGTGAGTATCGGTGGATCACCGTGCATAACGAAAAGTTCTTGTGGATAACCCCCTCGCAACGCATGCGAGCCCTTGCAATCGGATTTCGCGTATGGCATCATGGAATCACGACAAGCGATTGTCGTGCGACTGGCGAGACAGTCGCGGCGAGTAAGGACCGGCACCGAGAAATCGGAGTCACCCCGAAACCTAATGGCCTTCGACGCCGCACTGGGCTGAGCAATCGGCGCGGGCGTGCGCAACACCAGAAACTCGCATGACGAAAGCCTCGTGGTTCGCGCCACGGGGCTTTCCGACATGAGCGGCCGCTAGAGACCGTTCCAAGCTGTGTACGGCACGGGTTTCTTCGCCGGGGGACCGACGTCGATCGTGACGTCGATATGCGACGTCAATTCGATCTTTTGCGGATCTCCGTCATAGAGATTGCCGTCAACCCAGACCGTCGTGCGTTCGCCCGGCCGGAGCTTCGCACCGGCGACGTCGCTGCGCGTGAGCGGCTGCCCCCACACGGCAAAGAACTGGCCGAGCGTATACGATCGCATCGTCGGCGATTCGACGTGGATGATGCCGTCGGGCGTGTGCGTGTGCAGCCAGTAGAAACAGTTGCCCATCAGCGGACGGCCGACATCCTCGGGGACGCCGACCGGTTTCCCGTGATCGAAGATCGCGAGGTGCTGATGGATGTGAAGCACGTTGCCTTCCATCTGATCGCAGCGGATGCCGGCGACGGGACCGCCGGTCGGAATGGCCGCCAGCGTCGCGAGCCAGACGGCAGCCGCACCCACGAAGATGCGAACGATTACGAGCATGGCGGAGCCGTTCTCGGTGGATAACGTGGATGCCCGGGCGGGCACGGTGGAAAACGCAACTTTCTTGTGGATAACTGCAAGCGCCGTCTTGCGTCCTGGGGGCGACCGACGTATGCTCCATCCACGCCGGTTCGCCGGCGGGCGAGCGACGAGAAGCTCGCAGTGGATCGGCTACGATGCACGGCTCGTCCGTTCACCGCATTCCGGCTCATTAACGAAGTACGACGCCGTAATGGCCGAGCTGATCGGCGAGGACGTGCGCAGATCGAGTTCTCGTGTTGATCGATGCCGCGGGGCCCACGTCCCGCGGCGTCGTCGCGTTCAGACGTCGTACGTTTTGGCGAGCGTTCGCGCGATCGTGCGCGCGTGCTCGCGCGCACTCGGGGGCGCGATCACTTCGCCCTCGGTGCCCCAGCTGAGCGACCAGCGCACGATTTCCAGCGGATCCGCGACGCGGTATGTGATCTCAACCGAACCGTCATCGCGGCGCTCGATGCGCCGGTCGCGCGCAATGCTTGCGGCCGTCGCAGCCTTGGCAATGACGGGCGAAAAACGCACCGTCACATCGGTCAGATCGGTGCCTTGCCAAACGCCGCTCACGGAATGCGCGCCGTACGCTTCGAGGTTGAAGTCGGACGGCCGCTCGAAGGTTTGCGGCTGGACCGCGATCGTATCGACGTTGTCGATCGCAAAGACGCGCATGTCCGAACGCGCGTGGTCGTAGGCGACGAGGTAGATGCGGCCGTTCGATACGATGAAGCCGTAGGGGTCGACCCGGCGCTGCGTCTTGGCACCATTCTTATCGATGTAGTCGAAGCGTACGCCGCGCCGGTCGCGCTCGGCCGTCTGCAGCGTCTCGAAGTTGCGCTCCACGTGCGGTTCCAGCGCGACCGACTCGAGGCGTATTGCGAGCGACGACGACTGCATCGCCGTGGCCGAGCGCTGATCGCTCGATTGCAGCAGTTTCGAGGTCGTTTCATCGATGTAGGCCGAGAGCGTCCCGCCCAGCGACGAACCGAGGCGTTTGAGCGTCACGAGGCCCAGCAGTTCGCGCTGGCTGAGGTTGAGCCGGCGCAGGCTGTAGCCCTCGGCGAACCTATAGGTCGAGGTGTTGCGGTCGAAGTACCACGGAAAGCCCGCATCCGAGAGCACGGCGAGGTAACGCCGCAAGCTGCGCGTACTGGGCGGCTTCTCGTCGGCGATCCGGTCCTTGAGTTCCTCGAACGAGTACCGGCCATCGTCGATGGCGCTCAGCAGCCGGACCAGGAGGACGACCTTCGGCTCGGACCGTTCTTCCCTCACCCTGGGCGTCGTTCGGTCGACACGTCCCGCCGCCTTGCCGCAAAAGGGCCCGCTCGGACGCCCGGGGCGCAGGCGCCAAATCTGCAGTAAAGAACTTTCCTCCCGTCTTCATTTTTTGCTGGCAAGGAGTACCATGGACGATAAGAATCGCCGCGAGTTCCTGCGTCGCACCGGCGCCCTCGGAATCGCCGGCGCCGCCGCGCTCGGCTACCCGCTCCTCGAATCTCGGGCCGCCGGCTCGGCTCCGCTCCTTCCACCCCGCGATACCATTGCCGCCGGCGGCGGTGCGACCGTTAAGATCGGTCACCTCGACGGTTTCTCGGGCGTCTACGCATCGGCATCGGCGTCGCAACAGATCGGCCTGGAAATTGCGGTCGACCAAGCGATGAAAAAGAATTCCCGCATCAAGTACGTCATCGTCAAGGGCGACGACGCCAACACCCCGGCCACCGGAAGCACCGAAGCCCGCCGGCTGATCTCCCAAGAAAAGGTCGACATCCTCGCCGGCTGCCTCAGTTCCGGCGTCGGGCTGGCCGTCTCGAACACGTGCGAACAACTCGGAATGTTCTTCCTCGCGATCGGCACGCACGATACGAACATCACGGGGCAGGGCGCGCATCACGTTACCTTCCGTCAGACGTGTTCGAACGCGATGCTCGCGAACGCGGTCGGTCCGGCGCTGCTCAAGTTCGGCAAGAAGTGGTACTTCATCACGGCCGACTACGCGTTCGGAAACGACGCGCAAGCGCGTCTGCAAAAGATATTGCTCGCACAGGGCGGTCAGGTCGTAGCAAACGACAAGCACGCACTCGGCGCAATTGACTTCTCGTCCTACATGACCAAAGCGCGTAACACCGATGCCGAAGTCATGGTCTTCTGCAACTACGGCCCCGACACGCAGAACGCCGTCAAGGCCGCGATCCAACTCGGCATCAACAAAAAGATGAAGTTCGGCGGCATTCTCTGCGGTAACGACGTTGCCATCGATCTTCCGGTCGACGACATCATCGGTTCGACGTGGGGCTACGTGTGGGGACCGGAAGCCGGCGGCGACCGCACGGCGGCGATCTATGCCGCGCTCAAAGCGAAGTCCAAAAATGTCGATTGGCGCCAGTACCTCGGCATGATGGCCGGGGAAAGCATGATCAACCGCATGAACGCTGCCGGAACGACGGACACGACCAAGCTCATCGCCGCATTCGAAGGCTACCATTACGATGCGGGCAAGAAGGCCGGTGCCTACTTCCGCAAGTGCGACCATCAAGCCGTGCAGCAAACCTACGCCGGTACGATCGTCCCGAAGGCGAAGCGCAAGGCCGAAGGCGAGTACTTCGTCATCACGTCGACCGTCGGCGGCGAATATGCAGCCGAGGCGTGTTCGGAACCTGATTCCGCCGCCGCGACGAAGACCTTCGCAGCCGAGACCCCGGTCCCGGCCCGCGACGGTTACACGCCGCTCAACTTCAAGTCGATGTAGTCAACGGCGCTATGTCTGGCCCGCGTCCGTGCGCAGCGCGGCGAGGGCCGACATCAGCGGCCGATCGTCGAAGCGGAACAGGTAGGCGCGACCGGCGCCCGTGTTTTCATGCACGATCTTCTGCCACGCCGGCAGCGCGAACGAATCGCCCTGCTTCCAAGTCAGCACGGTGTCGCCGACGCGCGTCTCACCGCTGCCCTCGTACACATGCATCACCGCACTCGCCGTCTCGCGCAGCGGCGCGGTCTGCCCGCCCGCATCGATGCGGAACGCCGACGCGCCGATCGTGGCGCTGATCTCGGCGCCGTTCGCGCGCATGCGGTAGCGCTCTTCTGCAACCGCTCCGGTCGCTGCGTCGAGCTTCGCCTGCATCTCGGCCCACGGGTATTTGCGATTCGACGCGGTGTTAAGCAGATCCGACGGATAGCGCGCGTTCGCGTAGTGTTCCGTGAAGTTGCTCGGCAGCACTTGCCACAGCGGTAAATCGAGCCCGTCGAGCCAGATCATCGGACGGTCGCCCTCGTTGCCGTGATCGTGCCACTCCCACGACGGCGTGAGCACCATATCGCCGCGCTCCATCATGACCTTCTCGCCTTCGACCGCGGTGAAGCCGCGTTCGCCTTCGATGATGAAGCGCAATGCGAACGGCGAATGCCGATGCGCGCGCGCGGTCTCACCCGGAAGAATCGTTTGCAAGCCCGCGTACAGGGTGTCGGTCGTGTACGGCGCCTTTAGCTTTGGATTGATCAGCATGAACACGCGGCGCTCCGCAAGGTCGGTGCCGACCAAACGCGCGGCGCGCTCGCAAAATGGCCGTAGCCGCTCGTAGCTCCACACGTACGGCGCGGCCTTAGCGACGGGAAACGGCGGCGAGACGGTGCTCAGCAGCGGCCAAAGCGGCTCGGCGTGCTCGAGGACGGCCTCATCGAAGAGTTGCTCGAGGCTATCTTTTTGCTGGGCGACGGTCATTGAACGGGGCCTCCGGTGCTGCGAAGCGGTGTCGGTGCCTATGACGTTCCCCACCGCGCCGGTAGTTTCCGGGGGAACCCCGCCTCAAAACGGATTCTTTAGTTGACAGCGGACCCGGGCCTGATGTATTGTCGGCGCATGGCCCGTAAGAAGACTCCGACGCTAACCGAAGCCGAGTACCGTCTGATGGATATCGTCTGGACGAACGGGCCGCTGAGCGTCGCCGAGGTGCTGGAACGCGTCGGGGATCCGCCGCTGGCCTACAACACCGTCCTGACGACCCTGCGCATCCTCGAACAGAAGGGCTATCTCTCCCACAAGGCTTCGGGGCGGGCGTTCATCTACCGGGCGAACGTCGAGCGCGACGAGGCCCAGCGTGACGTGGTCAACCACATGGTGGCCCGATTCTTCGGCGGCTCGCCGCGCGAACTGGTGCTCAACCTGCTCGAGTCGGAGTCGGTCGACGATGCGGAGCTGGTCCGGCTACGGGAGCTGATCGACCGGAAGGCCGGCCCGGCATGATTGCAACCGTCGTCGCCGCGGCACTCTGGGCACTCGTGGTCAGCTTGCTGCTTTCCGTCGTGCTGGGCGCACTCGTCGCCGGAACGATCGCCGCTACCCGGCCCGCCGCAGCGATGCGTGGGGCGCTATGGTCGGTGGCGCTGGCGGCGGCCGGCTTCGCGCCGGTCGCGATTTTGGCCGTCATGCTCGTCCGCGGCTCCCTGGCGGGCGCCCCGGAGGACATGATGCCGATGCCCAGCGGACCCGCGGCCCATGCGAGCGCCGCGCCTGCTCGCGGGCACGCGGGAGCCTCCGCCGCGGTATCCGCACCGGTGCCGCACGACGCGGTCGTCTTGCGCATTCCCGGGCCGCCTGATGTGGCGCCGCTCGTTGCCGGCGGCATCGTCGCGCTGTGGTTGCTCGGCGCGCTGATCGGCCTCGCCGGCCTTGGGCGGAGCCTCGCCCGCGTGCGCGGCCTCAAGGGCCGCTCGAACCCGCTCGGCGGCGCGCTCGCGACGGAACTGCCGTGGCTCACCACGACGGCTGGGCGCGAGATCTACCTGCGGCTCTCCTACGAAACGGAAACGCCGATCGCGGTTGGTTTCCGCCGGCCCGTCATCCTTCTTCCGACCGACATGGCTACGGCCGACGGCCTCACCTCGATCGAGCCGCTGATCATGCACGAGTACGCGCATCTCGCACGGTATGACGATTGGTCGAACCTCGCGCAGCGCGTCACCGAACGCGTCTTCTGGTTCAACCCGCTGGTGTGGATTCTCGGCCGGCGCATCGCGCTCGAACGCGAAGTCGCCGCCGACGAAGCGGTCGTCGCGCGTACGCACGACGCGAAGCGCTACGCCTCAACGCTATGGCGGATGGCGCAAGAGATGCGCATGCCCGAACACGTCGTCGTCGCGCCGGGCGCGATGCTCACGCGCAAACAAATCTCCGTTCGCATCGAACGGCTGCTCGACGAAAACCCCATCGGCCACCGCTATGCCGGCGCGGCCGCGTTCGCGATCGCCATCCTTGCGGTAACGGGCGTCGCCGGCCTCGCTGCCGGCGCGCCACCGATCGTGCTCGTGCAAGCCGGCACGATGGAAGAACCCGCCGGTGTGCCCATGGTTCCGAAGCCCGACCCCGTAGCGCCGGTCGCCGCGCGGCCGGCCCAGGCCCCCGCCGCGAGCATTCCACGAATGGTTGCCAACGCATCGTCGGATGGAGATGCGTGGGCAACCATGAGTCAGAAAATCGCGGCCGACGTCGGGCGCAAGCTCGGCAACGTCATACCCGGCCACGGCATGGTTATCGGCGGCCACACGAATGGCCCGCTGACGCGCGATTTGGTCCGGCGATGCGTCGGGTGCGATTTTACGCGCCGCGATCTGCACGGACTCGATTTGAGCAACATGTCCCTCGTCGGAGACGACTTTACGCGCGCGACACTCACCGGCGTCAACTTTTCGCACTCAACACTCGAGGGCATCGACTTTACGCGCGCCGACATACGGCACGCCAACCTGCACGCCTCAAAGCTCCTCGGCGTTGACCTCAGTCATGCCGTCCTCGACGGAAGCGATCTGAGCGATGCCTCGCTAACGGCCGTCGATCTCAGTGACGCGTCGATGTCCGGCGCAAATACCTCCGGCATCCGGCTCCGCGGAAGCGACCTCCCATGAGCCGCTCCGTTTCTTAGCCCGCATCAATCGACGTCGGCAGCCAGGAGTTGACGGAGGACGCGCCGCTGGCGCGCGGGCCCGGCGTCGGTTGAGAACAACGCCGGGTGTTTGGTGCGTTCCGGATAGCGCCGGATGTTTTCTTGCTGGGCCTCGATGATCATCGCGTCTTGGTTGATGAAAATATCGCGGCGCATCTCGCCGATCTTCCGGCTGATCTCCGGGCTCGGCCGCGCTCCCGCAGCCATGTTCTGACGGACGGCTGAAAAATTATAGTGCGTCGAGGTCGCCGTTTCCGGCGTCAGCAGATGCACCGCATAGAGCCCGCTGCCCTCGGCTTTTGTGGCACCCGGGGCGTGCGCGCCCACGTCCAGCAAGAAACAGCCGGGCGCGTCCCAGCGGATGGAATCCCACGTATCGACGGGTTTCCCGTCTTGACGGAACACCAAGTCGTGCACGGCAACGACCGGAACGTTGCGATTGTAGCGCGAGACGATCACCGCGTTGCCGTCCTGGCGCACCGACACCTCGCCGCGCACGGTATGCTCGTTTCCGAGCAAGCCCTCGTGCAAGAACGCCGTATGGCTCAAGTCCATCAAGTTGTCGGTCGTGAGCTCGTAATTCGCCGCCATCGAGATGTAATCAAATTTGGTCAGCGCGCCTTCGTCCGCCGTATCGAAGATGCTAAAGTCCGGGATCAGCGCGGGCTCGGGGGTGCGATGACCCATCCACACCCACAGAATCCGGTGTTTCTCGATCATCGGATAACTGCGGATCGTCGAATTGTGCGGGATCCGGCCGTCGCCGTGCGGATTGAACGCACAGGCTCCCGTCGCGTCGAACTCGAGCCCGTGATAGAGGCACCGGATGCGGTCGCCGGGGCGGCGTTTGCCGAGGTGCAGCGGAGCGAAACGGTGCGCGCACATGTCGGCGATTGCGGCCGGCGTGCCGTCGTCTTTGCGAAAGAACACGATCGGTTCTTCGAGCACGACGCGCCCGATGAGTTGGTCCGCGGCAAGGTCCGACGACCACAAGATCGGATACCAGGTATTGCGGAGAAATCTGCCGGTCGGCGCGACCGTTGACGAACCGGTTTCGTCGTTGGGCTGCGCCGGCGCTTCGTGTATCTGCATCAGGGGTTTTCGCCCTTCCGCATCCTGGGTGAAACGCCTGTTTTAGTCGCTGCGCGCGATCTCGCCGAAGCGGCCGGCCTGGTAGTCGCGGAAAGCCTGCTCGATCTCGGCGTGCGTGTTCATCACGAACGGTCCGTAGCGCGCAACCGGTTCGTTGAGCGGCATCCCGGCGAGCACCAGCGCTTCGAAGCCGTTCGGACCCGCCGCAAGGTCGAGCGTTACCGGAGCGTTCGGGATCAGCGCAACATGGTGATCGGCGAGCGGCGTATCTTGAATGCGGCCCTCACCGTCGATCGTGTGCACGATCGCGTTCGATCCGGGCGCGATCGGCACGGATAGCCGCGCGTTCGCGTCGAGCTTCACGTGCAGCATCGTCGTCGGAACCGTCGTTTCGATCGGCGAGCGCCGGCCGTCGAGTTCGCCCGCGATCACGCGCGCCCACGTTCCCGGTCCGGTAACGATCGGCAAGCTCGCGCTCGCGTATTCCTGATAGCGCGGCGCGGTCAGCTTCTGCGCCTGCGGCAGGTTGACCCAAATCTGGAAGCCGTGTACGCGGCCGCCGTCACGGAGAATGTCCGCGGCCGGCATCTCGGAGTGAATCACGCCGGCACCCGCCGTCATCCACTGCACGTCACCCGGGCGCAGCGCGCCGCGGTGACCGTGCGAGTCTTCGTGTTCCATCGCCCCGTCGATGACGTAGGTGACCGTTTCGAAACCGCGATGCGGATGATCCGGCGCCCCGATCGCCTCCCCGGGGCCGTAGCTGACCGGGCCCATCTCGTCGATCAACAGGATCGGATCGAAGTACGAGAGTCCGGCCACGGGAAAGGCACGGCGTATCGTAAAGCCGCCGCCTTCGAGCGCCACCTGGGTGGGAACGACGGTAATGGGAGAGGTTTGGGTGCTCATCGCGTGTACCATAACCCCAGTGCGGTTGCAAGGGCTGCAGCCTGTGAGCGATTCCCAGCCGCACCCGAGGGCCTTGCCAAGAGCGGGTGCGATGATCCGCCCATGGAAAACGCGACGACCGTCATCCTCCCCGTCGGCGATTTCACCACCGCCATCGCGCGGAAGGTCGCCGCGTTGCTCGGCGATGCTGCGGCCCGCGGCCGCACGATCGTGATCTCCCTGCAGTGGACCGCGCGCTGGTCTTGGGGCGCGCTCTGCGAACTCGCCGAGTCGCTACGCGGCCGCTACCGTGATGCCCGCGTATGCTTCACCTGCGTGCCGCCGACCGGTCGCGCGCTGTTGCGCGAAGTCGGCCTCGGCAGCAACTGGATCGTCGAGCAGCCCTCGCTCGCTTCGGCGCAGCGCGTGCTCATTTCCGCCTAGGATTACGCGCGCACGCGGCAGATCAGATCGCTGCCGTCCGGCAGCAGGCCGAAGAACCGCGCGTCCGCGATCCCGACGAACGGCACGTAGGTAACGGCGTTGAGCTTGCGACCGGACAGGTAGTCCGAGAACACGTAGCCGCTCGCCGGACGAGCCTGAGCGCCCAGCGTCTTCGTGCCTTCAAAGCGTTTCTCGATCGAAATGCCGCTCACGTTGAAGTACCCACTGCGCTCGCCGGCAGCCGGCGGACTCGCCGGGAGCAAGAGCCGCTTGGGAAAACGCGTAACCGCGCCGCCGGTCACGTAGCCGAGCGCGTAGATGTTGCCTTGACCGTCGACCGTTCGTACGGAGCTCGTCTTGGTCGCCACCGCTCCAACGGTAATGATCGTCGTGACCACGACGGCGTGGGGCGCAACGCGCGGGTCGGCGGCCGTAACGCCGATCGCGATGTTACCGTGGTTGCATTGCAGACGCTGATTGAATCCGGGATCCATGGGCGTCATCGGGCCGAGCGCGGCTGCGCCGGCGGCACGCGCGCCCGTACCTGCGCAAGCGGGCAGCGCGAACGCGAGCATGAAGACGGCCCGATGATTCATCAGTAGCGGGAAGCCTTCGTTTCTTGGGCCGTGATGAACTCGAGCAGCGCGGGTTTGCCGTTGCGCGTCTGCTCGATCCCGCGCTTGATCGCCGGGACGATTTCTTCGGGCGTCGTGATGCGCTCGCCGTAGCCGCCGAACGCGCGCGCCATCGCCGCGTAATCGCCGGAGATATCGGTCGATCGATACTTTTTCGTCGCTTCCGGCATCACATTGAGTTCGATCGCCATGGCCGAATTGTTGAGCAGGATCGAGAGAATCGGGATTCGCTCGCGCACGGCCGTTTCGAAGTCCATGCCGGTGAAGCCGATCGCTGCGTCGCCCCAGACGTTGATGCAGAGTTTGTCCGGACACGCGAGCTTCGCACCCATCGCGAGTCCGAGACCGTAGCCGAGTTGGGTCGTCTTGCCCCAACCGAGGTAGCTGAGCGGCGCCGTCGATTTCCAGAACGGCGTGAGCTGGTCGCGCGGGCTGCCCGCATCGTGCGTGATGATCGTCTCGGCTTTGTCGACCGTGTGCTGTAGATCCCACAGCACCCGATACGGGTTGATCGGCGTGTCATTGGAGGTGAGTTTCGGCATCCACTCGGCCATCCACGCGGCTTCGACCGACGCGATTTCCGCGTGGGCGCCGGTCGGATCGCTCGACGTTCCATCCAGCAATTCGCGGCACGCGCCGACGAGCGCGCGCAACGTCAGCTGCGCATCGCCCGCCAAGCCGGCCTGCGAACGCACCGACTTGTTCAAGTCGTTGGGATCGCTCGTGGCGTGGACGAACGTCTTTCCCTTGGGCATCTTGATCGCAAACGACGACTCGGAAAAACTGCAGCCCGCACCAAAGATCACATCGGCATTATCGAGGAAGTGGCGCACGGTCTGCGGCATTGCCGCGCCGCCGGCGCCAAGCGCGAGCGGATGCGTTTCGTCGAACGCGCTTTTCCCTTCGAGGCTGGTACACACCGGCGCGCCGAGCAACTCGGCCAACTCCTTGAGTTCGGCGTAGGCCGCAGCCCAATGGATGCCGGCCCCGGCGTAGATCGTGAGCCGCTTGGCGCCGACGAGCAGTTCAGCTGCGCGCTTCACGTCGGCCGGATCGGGCCCGCTGCGCGTAGCGTAGACGGGCGTGTAGTCCAACGGCTCCGGAACTTCGGCGTCGTAGAGATCGTTCGGTATCTCGACGACCACCGGGCGGTGGCGGCCGTTGCGTAACAGCGAGAACGCGCGCCGCATGATGTTCGGCACTTCCGCGCCCGAGGTGATCGGCTCGGTGTGCTTGGCGACGTGCGCCATCACGACGGTGGCATTAAAATTATCCGGCACGTGCGCGATGCGCGTGGCATAACCGCCCGGCAAAATCAGCAGCGGAATCGACTCGGAATACGCCTGCGCGACCGAACCGAACGCGTTCTCGATGCCGGGTCCGTGTTGACAGGCAAACACGCCGATGTTCTTGCCGCGGGAAAGCCGCGCGACCGCGTCGGCCATGTGCACGGCGATGCGCTCTTGCCGCACGATGATCGGCCGGATGTCCGTTGCCGCCGCCGCCTCGATAACCGCGTTACGCGGGTAGGCGAAGAGCAATTCGACGCCTTCGCGTTTGAGAATTTCGGCGATCGCCGCGGACGCTTTCATGATATGCGCTCGTTGTTTAGGCCGAGCGCGAGGTCCTGGGTGCTCCGGACCGGGTTAGGCCGGGTCGGCGAAGAGAAACTCGAGGTCGTCCTTAGTCAACGATTTCGCGATCGCGCTGTCGGCTTTGATCACCGAACGCGACAGCGCGCTCTTGCGCTCGGCGAGCGCGCGAATCTTCTCTTCGACCGAGCCTGCGGTCACCATACGGTAGGCCGTCACGGGGCGGGTCTGCCCGATGCGATGCGTGCGGTCGATGGCCTGGCGTTCGACCGCCGGGTTCCACCACGGGTCATAGAGGATCACGTAATCGGCCGCCGTCAGCGTCAAGCCGACGCCGCCCGCTTTGAGCGAGCACAGGAACACCGGCGGACCGTCGGCCGACATGAAACGTTCGACCTCAGCCTGGCGGTCGCGATCTTTCGTCGAGCCGTCCAGGTAACCCAAGACGACGTCGCGCTTGAGCAAGGCCGTGCGCATGATCTTCAGCATCGAGGCGAAGGCCGAGAACACCAGCACCTTATGTCCGCCCGAGAGCACTTCTTCGACCGTCTCGAGGAACGCATCGAACTTGCCGCTGGCTTCGGGCTCGTCGATGTACTCCGGCAGGATCAGACCGGGATGCGCGCATACTTGGCGCAAGCGCGTGAGCGCCGCCAGCACGTGAACCGTCGCGCCTTCGATGCCGCTTTCGCCCCCGATGTTGGCGATGACGTCGCGCCGCGCCGCCTCAGCGATGCCGCGATAGAGCCGGCGCTGCAACGCGGAGAGATCGCACTCGATGATCTGCTCGGTCCGCTCCGGCAGTTCGCGCGCGACGTCTTCTTTGGTGCGGCGCAAAACGAAGGGTTCCAGCCGCGAACGAAGCTGCAGCGCCGCAACCTCGTCACCTTCGGCGATCGGGTTCTCAAAGCGGCGGCGGAACGACGCTTCCGAGCCCAGTAAGCCGGGTTCGACGAATGCAAAGATCGACCACAAGTCGCGTAGAGAGTTTTCAACCGGCGTGCCCGTCAACGCAAGGCGATGATCGGCGCGCAGGTTGCGCACGACCTTGGCGATCTGGGAGCTGGGGTTCTTCGCGTTTTGCGCCTCATCGAGGATCAGCGTGCGGAAATTGAAGCGCTCCAGTTGCTCGGCATCGAGCCGCGCCAGCGCATACGAAGTAATGATGACGTCGTAGTTTTCTAACTCGGCGTATCGCTGCGCGCGATCGGCACCCGATTGCAAGCGCAGCGTGCTCAGCGTCGGTGCGAAGCGAGAGATTTCGTTTTCCCACGTGTGCGTGACGGACGTCGGCGCAATGACGAGCGCGGGCGCCGCGCCGTCAACTTCTTTGCGGTGCAACAACTGCGCGATGACCTGCAGGGTTTTGCCTAGACCCATTTCGTCGGCAAGAACCCCGCCGAATTTGAACGATCGTAAGTAGTCGAGGAAGTCGAGTCCTCGCCGCTGATAATCGCGCAGCGTTGACGCAACCGCAACCGGCGGTTCGATGCTCGGAATGCCTTCAAAATTACGCAGACGTTCGCGCAGCAGCTCGACTTCTTCGGGCAGTGCGACGTCGCCGAACGCTTCGTGGATTTCATCGTGCAGCGCGACGAGCGCAGCCATCCCCGTACGGCGGCGGTCGTTGAGTTCCGCCAGCAGCGTGCGGCGCATTCGCAACGCCTCGACGTCGAAGAGCTTCCCGCGTACCTCTGCATAGCGGCCGCTGGACTGCAAGAGTGCTGCGAGTTCTTTGGGCGTGAGGGCCGTTCCGTCGCCGACGAAGACGTCGACGTTGAGCTCGAACCAGTCGCGCTCTCCGTCGACTTCGGTCGGGCGCGCGGAGATCGACACGTCGATCGCCGATTCGCCGGCCGCCACGGCGCTGAGCGAGTCGTCCAACACGACGTCGACGTCGTCCCACTCACCGACAACCTCGCGCACGAACGTCGCTGCCCGTTCGACGTCATGGAGGGCGAACGCATCGCCGCCACGCGGGACGAAGCCGGCTTCGAGAAAGCGGTGCGCGAACGCGCGCGCCGTCGCCGGCGCAAAACGCACGAAGCGCCCATCGTTGGCGGCGACTGCGCCGTGCACGGAAAACGGTGCGTGCGCTTCACTCTTGCGATCGATAAACGATAAGCGCCCGATCAGTGCGCCCTCGCTCCAGCGCAGGCGCGCTAGGGCAGCCGGCGCTTGGGCATCGACGACGCCGAGTTCGCGCCGGTCTTCGGCGGAAAGAAACGGAGCGACCCGCGCGATCGTACCGATTGACGGATGCTTGCCGTTGGTCGATGTGCCGTTAGTCGAGGGATGGGCCGCGGCCGCTGCCACGACGCGGCGCGCATCGAAGCTGTCATCGAGCAAGTACGCGGTCCGGTCGACGACGAGCCACGACGGCGGTCCGTCGACGATCAGCGCGCCGCGCGGCGTAAAGCGTTCACCGTTGCCACGTTCGAGCGCCGGCACGAACCGGTCGCCTTCGCGCACGGCCCGCAGACGTAAACCGCGCACGTCGATATCGAACGGCACCAGTTCGACAGGGTGACGGTTGGCGCCGGGTTCATCGTCAAAACGCGTGCGCGGGTGGCGCGCGAGCCGGAAGAGCGCGCGAGCGAGCGCGCGCTGCGAGACCCGCGTCCCGAACGCTTCCTGAACGGCTTCATCGCGGATCAGTTCGCGGTCGGCGTTATCCCAGTCGTCGGCCGGCGTGGACTCCATCATCGCTAAGATGGACTCAGCGTCGCGGATCACGCCGCGTAAGCGCGGCGTATCGAGGTATAGTGCTCCGGAGAGGACCTTACCGTCGGCCGCGGAGATCACGGGCCAGACGCTGCGGGCACGCGCGCGCGGGGCTTCGAGGTCGCTTGCGGGCAGCCAGGTGAGATCGATCTCCGCATCCGCCGGATCGATCGGCAACGGCGCTTCGTCGGCCCGGCGGACCGTTTCGAGCGTGGCGACGACGTGTTCGCAGACCCCGGTCGCACCGCACGTGCACACGCTTCGCAGCGCCTGCGGCCCGGTTCCGGTGGCCCATTCGACCGCACACGAAACACCGCCGCGGTCGGCGACGATAGCCTCGATCTTCGCGCCCTCAACCGCACGTAAGGTCACACGGCCTGCGTCGGCGAGTTCGAGAGCGGCACGGGTAAGGTCGCGTGCGAACCAATTTCCGATCGACGCCGGCAAGCGCGATCGCCACAGGGCAAAGGGAGTCAACCGTGGGGTATTCGCCGCTACCGCCACGGTTTACTCGGAGTAAGCGCTTATGCTGGTTGGATTTCTGGGAGCGGCTGTGCGGGTGGCTCCACGAGCGGGATTTTGGAGAAGCGCAGTTTGTCCGGATTGTCCGGGTTCACTTCAGCCAGGATGCGATCGCCGCTTCCGAAGGTGCCCTTGAGCATTTCCTCGGCGAGTTCGTCCTCGACCTCACGCTGGATCGCGCGGCGGAGCGGACGCGCTCCGAATTGCGGATCCCAACCCTTCTTTGCGAGGAGTTGCTTGGCGTCTTCCGTGACCTCGAGGTGCATCTCTTGCGCCTTGACTTCGCGGATGACTTTCTCGAGTTCGAGCCCGACGATCTCTTCGATCTGCGGACGCGTCAGCTGGTGGAAGACGACGACCTCGTCGACGCGGTTGAGGAACTCGGGACGGAAGGTGTGCTTGACCTCTTCCAGCACCCGGTTCTTCATCTTCTCGTAGGTTTGCTCGTCGGTTTGGCCCTGATCTTTCTGCGGGCGGAAACCGATGTCGCTGGTCGTCGTCATACCGGTGGCGCCGACGTTGGACGTCATGATGATCAGGACGTTCTTGAAGTCGACCACGCGGCCCTGAGAGTCCGTCAGACGGCCGTCTTCGAGCACTTGCAGCAACAAGTTGAACACGTCCGGATGCGCCTTCTCGATCTCATCGAGCAGCACGACCGCGTACGGACGGCGCCGCACGGCTTCGGTGAGCTGTCCGCCCTCTTCATAGCCGACGTATCCCGGAGGTGCGCCGACCAAGCGCGAGACCGCATACTTCTCCATGTACTCCGACATGTCGATGCGGATCATCGACTCGGCGTCATCGAAGAGATACTCCGCGAGCGACCGTGCGACTTCGGTCTTCCCGACGCCGGTGGGGCCGAGGAAAATGAACGAGCCGATCGGGCGTTTCGGATTCTTCAGCCCCGCCCGCGAGCGGCGAATCGCACGCGTGACGACGTTGACCGCGGCATCCTGACCGACGATCCGTTTGTGCAGCTGGTCGGCCATGCCGAGCAGTTTGGTCGATTCGGTCTGCTCGAGCCGGGCGACCGGGATCTTCGTCCACGAGCTGACGATGTGGGCGACGTCCTCTTCGGTTACCTTGATAACCTTATCGGCGTCCGCCTTCTTCTTTTCGGCCCATTCCTGTTCGAGCCGTTGCTTCTCGAGCCGGAGCTTCTCCTCACGGTCGCGGATCTGCGCCGCCTTCTCGAACTCTTGCGACTTGACGACGGCGTCCTTCTCTTGCTTGACGCGCCGGATCTCGGTATCGACGTCGCGGATCGATTGCGGCGGCAGCGTGGCTTGCAGGCGCACGCGTGACGCGGCTTCATCGATCAGATCGACGGCTTTATCCGGAAGAAAACGGTCGCTGATGTAGCGATCGCCGAGCTTCGCGGCCGCAACCAGCGCTTCGTCGGTGATCACGACTTTGTGATGCGCCTCGTAGCGTTCGCGCAGACCCTTGAGGATCTCGATCGTTTCCTCGACCGACGGTTCGCCGACCATGACGGGCTGGAACCGGCGTTCGAGCGCCGAGTCCTTTTCGATGTACTTGCGGAACTCGTTGAGCGTCGTCGCCCCGATGCATTGCAGTTCGCCGCGAGCAAGTGCGGGTTTGATGATGTTCGACGCGTCGATAGCCCCTTCGGCCGCTCCGGCGCCGACGAGCGTGTGCAACTCGTCGATAAAGAGGATGATCTCGCCGGCCGCGCCGCGGATCTCATCCATCACGCGCTTCATGCGCTCTTCGAACTCGCCGCGGTACTTGGTACCGGCAACGAGCCCCGCGAGATCGAGTGTGATCACGCGCTTGTCGCGCAACGGTTCGGGCACCTCGGCCTTGATGACGCGCTGCGCCAGACCTTCGGCGATCGCCGTCTTACCGACGCCGGGTTCTCCGATCAGGGCCGGATTGTTTTTGGTCCGGCGCGAGAGGATCTGGATGACGCGTTCGATCTCCGAGGCCCGGCCGATGACCGGGTCGAGCTTGTTCTCGCGCGCCAGCACGGTCAGGTCGCGGCCGTAGGCATCGAGCGTCGGCGTCTTCGATTTGCCCTTCGGCGCGGGGGGCTGGCCCTCGGCACCGAGCAGGGAGGTCGTTTGAACGCGAACCTTGGCCGGGTCGACGCCGAGGTTCGTCAGCACGCGGGCCGCCACGCCTTCCCCCTCGCGGATGAGGCCGAGCAGCAGATGTTCCGTCCCGATATAGTTGTGGTTCAGTTGCCGGGCTTCTTCGAAGGCCAACTCAATCACGCGCTTGGCGCGGGGGGTGAAGACCATCTCCTGTTGGACGGTCTGTCCGCCGCGGCCGACGATCGCTTCAACCTCTTGGCGTACCTTCGAGAGATTTACACCGAGCGTCTCGAGCACTTTGGCCGCGAGGCTCTCACCCTCGGAGATGATCCCCAAGAGAATGTGCTCGGTCCCGATATAATTGTTACCAAGACGCTGCGCCTCTTCTTGTGCCAGGACAATGCTCCGGCGCGCGCGTTCGGTAAACGGTTCCCACATAGACATAACGGCTCTGAACTCCCCGAGCGATGATCTCGCTCCTTGCGTGCCCTAACTCCCGAATCGCTCCGTGAGTCAGAGTTTCTCCTTTAACTATATTCGGGTTGCGGTGGTTTCAAACGTTTAGCCCTTTGGCGGACGGGACACCCGGCCGGCTGTACGCCCCGAGGCCGTTCCGGGGATGACTGTTCGCCCTCCTGTGGAAACGTGCTTCCTTCGTCGCACCTTCGGACCGACGCGGGGAACCCTTGCTCGCCGCCATAAGCTCGACGCAGTTTATCGACCAATTGGTCAACGGCATCACGCTCGGGATGCTTTATATACTGGTCGCCCTCGGCCTGAACATCATCTTGGGCCTGATGGGCGTGATCAACTTCTCGCACGGCTCGTTCTTCATGCTCGGCGCGTATCTGATGTATACGTTCGTGCCGATGGTCGGGTTCTGGCCCGCGATCCTCGTCGCAGCCGTGCTGGTCGGGCTCTTCGGCATGGTGTTCGAGTCGACGCTCGTGCGGCCGCTCTACCGGCGCTTACCGGAATATACGCTGCTGCTGACCTTCGGCACCGCACTGATCATCACGCAGATCACGCGTGCGCGCTGGGGTGACGACGCGGTGCGCGTTGATATGCCCTCGTACCTCGCGAACCCGCTGATGGTCGGCAGCTACGAACTGCCGTTTTATCGCGACGTCTTCCTGGTGCTGTTCACGATCGTCGTTCTGGCCGGCGTCTGGCTGCTCATGAACAAGACCAACATCGGGATCATCATCCGCGCCGGGACGCGCGATGCGGAGATGGTCAAGGTCCTCGGCATCAACATGCCGGCCGTGTTCACGCTGGTCTTCGGGATCGGCTCGTTGATGGCCGGGCTCGCCGGTGCGCTGGCGGCCCCGCTCTACGCGGTCCAACCGAGCCTCTCTTCGCAGTGGATCGTCCTGACGTTCGTGATCGTCATCGTCGGCGGGATCGGTTCGTTCTGGGGTGCGATCGTCGGCGGTCTCTTGATCGGCATTCTCTCGAGCTTCATGTCGCTGCTGTGGCCACCCGCCGTCGACATCACCGGCTACGTGCTCATGCTGATCATCCTGTTGGTGCGGCCGCGCGGCCTGTTCGGGGTCGAAGGTTTGTTCGAGTGAGCTCCGGCGCCGGTGCGGTACTGCGGCGCATTTTCACGCATCCGCTG
>Ga0182015_10002942_pt1 | contig 19739 bp, 8 predicted proteins | sample 712P3MmetaG_FD_120478 | JGI IMG/M metagenome (GOLD analysis project Ga0182015, IMG submission 120478) | Permafrost microbial communities from Stordalen Mire, Sweden - 712P3M metaG | ecosystem: Environmental > Terrestrial > Soil > Wetlands > Permafrost | place: Sweden: Stordalen | collected...
GAAAAAGCTCGTCGCCGCCCCGGATTATGCAGGCCGCATTGATCTCTACAACGGCGAGTTCGTGGAACGCGGCGGAGCAATGACGGCCACAGCTTTTGTGCAACCCGACACGGATGTCCTGGTGAGGTGGAGACGGAAAGGCTGCCAGAAGGCTGACTCTCTTTATCAACTCAGGATCTGAGGCAGAAACATTGCGGCATGAAGCACGACGATATGTTCCGTCAATTTCTTTTACTCTTGGCGGCCGGCCTCGTCCTGGAACCTGTTTTCGATACAGATGGCATGCCTTTCTTTATCAATTGAGGGTTCCTCATTGTGGAGGAGCGGACTACCAAAGCGGGATCGAGGATTACGACCATGGGATGGGGACGGACCTTTGATTCGATCATGTTAAGCAGGATGCTGCCGGCACGTTCTCCGATCATTTGGCTATGTTGATCGACACTCGAAAGTGGAACGCGCAATGATGTATCGTAATGCAGATTTCCGCACCCGATCACGGCGATGTCTTCCGGAATTCGAAGGCCTGCTTGCAGAATGGCATTTAGAGCACCGATCGCTAATGGATCGTTGTAACAGAAAACGCCGTCTGGTCTCGGTTTCTGCGTCAGCAGAAGGCGCATGGCTTCCGCGCCCTGCCATCCGCTCTCAATGTCCACGTTTGAACTGGCCACCACGATAGCGTCGGAATACTGCAGTCCGTGGCGAAGCAGCGCCTGCTTGTATCCTTCAAATCTGCGGATCCCAGTGCTGTTGTTTCTTCCGCGGATATGAGCTATGGTCCGGCAGCCCTGATCGATAAGATGTTCTGTCGCTATTCGTCCCGCCGCCTCGTCATCGATCCCAACAAAGTTGGCCGCCAAACCCGGTAGCTCCCGATCAATCAATATATACGGTTGTCCCTGACGATCCATCCTTTCAAAAGTCTGCGTCTCGTTCCCGGAAGTGGCAATGACCAAAGCGTCAAGCTGCCGCCCAGCGAGCTGCTGTATCTCTCGCGCTTCCAGCTCCGGATTTTCCTCCGACGACGAAATGATGACCGAATATCCTCGCTTTCCCACCGCGGTCGATAAGGCCTTGGCCACCTCAGCAAAGAACGGGTGCAGCAGATCCGGAACAACCAGACCAATGAGGTAACTGCGTCCGGTCACCAGGCCGCGGGCCAGGGTGTTTGGCTGGTAGTCAAGCTCTTTGACTCGCCTGAGAACCCTTTCCCGCGTCTCCTCTGCGATATCTGGGTGGTCTCGAAGAACCTTGGAGATCGTAACCACAGAAAGGTCCAGGTCCTTTGCGATGTCCTTCATGCGGACAGTCATAGATGGCACTATACAGGCGAATGCGACTCATTTGGAATAGCGCTGATGTGGGAGATGCATCCGCATTGTCGGCGCAAAATGGCTCTGAGAAAGGTGTGGCTCGGCCTTCCCACCCCCGGGGTTTGGGCGCCCGTCCTTTGCCGTGGGGCTAATGCTGTGATCAAGGAGAGCGCAGCTTCATGCTTTTGCTGGGTCACTCATTGCGATAGGGTATCTGGGAAAAGAATTTTCGCTCATCCCTGCGCGGGTCGTCGATCACTTTGGGCGCGAGGTCAAACGCTAGCGTGGCACGACGGGACAGATCATAAGGTGGCCAATACGGAAGCCTCGGGTTGTTCGGGTCGCCATTTCGCGCGAATGCTATGTAAGCTTCGCTCATCTGTGCAGCGAGGGCATACGCCTCGGGACTTGTGCCGGTCATGCGGTGAGAAAGCGCGACATTGTCAAACATCAGTGCGAGATCGAGTCCGTGACAAGCCTTGTATTTGCCATTGTCGAAGGGTGAACCCCAGCGGAGTTCGTACGAATAAGTCGGCGCCGATCCTTGAGCCAAGGGCACCCGATGCTCAATCTCGATGACGGCCGCACGCCAGTCGTGAGAATCCGTTGTGGCGCCGAAAAAGACATCGCTGGGGGAATAGTCCGGATGAAGTTGCCGGTAGAGATCGATCATTCGATCGAGGTCGCCCATTCTCTGAGAATACGGACGTAGACTTTGCTTCAGTGTCTCCCAGGTGAGACTGAATAAGGCTTGATTGTTCTCTCCGATCAGGGCGCGGGATTCATCGTGATTGGTGCCCACCATGAATGGAATGTGAGCAGATATTTGCGGAGCGTCAGGACTGAACGGAACGCGAGCTAGCGTGCGGCCATCCACGACCGGGCCATAATAGTCATTCGCGCGGGAAGCAGTGATCAGGTTGTCGATCGAGACCGTTCTGATCCTGTTTACCTGGTCGAGCCCCAACCCCAAAGCGTTCAGAACTGCCTTAGCGCATGAGGTACCCTGATCACGGCTCAAGGCGGTTACCGCTTCGCCACTCGATGTTGCCGCGCGTTGGAAGAGACCCATCGCCGAGGGCATCGCCATCAGGGTGGCCACCTTGCCCCCGCCACCTGATTGGCCAAAGATCAAAACCCGTTTCGGATCACCGCCAAATTCAGTGATGTTGTCACGTACCCATCGCAAGGCCAGAATAAGGTCCAGCTGACCTATATTGCCCGAATCCGCAAACTCAGGGCCGCCGACCTCTGCAAGGTAGAGGTAGCCGAAGGTGTTCAGCCGGTGGTTCAGGGTTACGACTACCACATCCCCGCGGCGGCAGAGATTGACCCCGTCGTATATGTCAAAATTGGCCGCGTGAGCGACAAAGCCGCCGCCATGCATATAAACCATCACCGGCCTCTTTGCGCCGTCTCGCAGGCCGGGAGTCCATACGTTCAAGTAAAGGCAATCCTCGCTGACCGGACCTCCCGGATCAGCGACTGAGCCTGCCGCGGACACTCGGGCCGGAGGTCTGATCTGCGGGGCACGCGGTCCAAACTGCAGAGCCGGGCGTATTCCAATCCAAGGTTCGGGCGGGATCGGCGCCATGAACCGGCGCGGGCCTGTATCGGCTCCGTAGGGAATCCCCTTGAAGACATGGATATTATTGTCGATGAAACCGCGAACCATGCCCGCACCCGTCGTAGCAACGGGCCCATTATCTAAAGCCGCGACGGCAATCGTGCTCCGGAGCGACCATGAGACAAATGTCGAACCGGCACCCAATACCAAGCCTCTTACGGCCGACCGGCGACTAATCTTCGATGTGGCTGTTGCTTTGGCGTGCATCCTTAATTCATATGTTCCTGATTCATGTGTGTTCCCAGGCGGGCAAAGCGCGACCGAAACATGATGCCGGGCGCAAGCATCACTTCTACGTAGCTATTTGCCACCGGTTCAGTTCCTTCGGCATCGCAGCGAGCAATGCAATCTCATTGTCATGACTCCGCAAAGCATCAGTGATTCCCTTCATGACACGGCGCGGCTTTGGTCATCTGGTGGCTTCGTTGCGTAGTAAGCTCCTGGATGTCCGCTCCCGAGCTATTTTCCCCTGCAACATTGCCGTGCATCGCCTCAAATTTCCTTATCTCCAGATCCGCGAGACCGGGCTGCTTGTCTCGTCGATAGGCTTGCGCCAGGCGATAATGTGCTTCGGCATTCTCGGGCTCCAACTGAACCGTCTCGCGCAGCTCGTTCGTAGCCCTAACATAGTCGCCAGACTCCGTATAGAACACACCGAGTTGAAAGTGCGCTCGGGCCATTTTCGGGTCCTTCGTAACGGCAAGCCTCAACTGCGATTCGATCTCGGCAGAGGATACAGCGTCGGGACTTACTCTTCGCTGGTTCCAGAGCGCGAGGGCATAATCGTAGTGTGCGACCGAGCTTGCTGGATGTGCGACCACGAGCTCCCCGAGCCGCCTCCGTATTTGAGTATCGGTCTCGGCTGAGGTGCCCGCAAGGGTGGCCAGAAATGAATATGATGGGACATACTCCGGATCCACATCAATTGCATGCAGGAGTGATCGGATCGAGTCGATTTTGAGGTGCTGCAGATCTTGCGCGATTCCCAACCCCATCCAAAGGCTCGCCGCGACAGGATGGGCAACGGTGCCAGATCTAAAGAGCTTCGCCGCTGCATCCGCAGAACCTAGCCCGATCAAGCCGATGCCGCACTTGAAGATATTCTGTTCGCCAGCGTCCAGGCCTGCTGCCCATAAATATTCAGCAACCGACTTCTGTGGATTCCCAGACGCTTTGTACGCTACTGCCAGGAGCCGATGCGGGACTGGATCTCTGCTTTCTCGCTCCATAATGCGCTGGAGCAACGCGACTGCGTCGGAGTATTGCTTTGCATCTATATAGGCTAAGACCAGCTCTCGAGAGTTATTGGTGTCAGCCGGTCTAGCCCCAGAAGCCAGCTTGAGATAGTGGACGCTCTGAATAAAATCGCCATGTCCGAAATAAAAGCTCCCCAGGGCGTGGTTTGTGTCAAAACTTTTCGGATTCGCATGTACGGCTACCAGCAGATCAGCCTCCTTGTTGCAATCCGCCAGGCTTTCGCCGGGAGGGAACTCGGAGAGAATCTCTTCATCGAGTCCATCTACGCGATCCATAACCTGTGAGGCCTCTTCTGCACTGGCGGCGGCAGAGTAGCCGCTTGGAGCGGTCGTTCCTTGAATTCCGGCGGCGCTAAAAGTCGGGGTAGGCCTTGCTGCGCTAGCGATGCTTCCTGATTCGAAACTGTTGATTGTGGCTGCCCGTGAAAGAGGCGTGAGGGTGAAGTCGACGGTTTCATTCACGGATACAACAGTGAGCGATTTTGCGTCCGATTGCTTGAAGCCGGTCAACCTGGCCGCCAAAGTATACGTTCCATCCCTCACATTGGCTAGCCGGTATCTTCCGTGCGAGTCTGTTAGGACGATCCTCGGAGTCTCATTGCCTTCCGATGCAGAGAGAATGATACTGGCGCCAGGAAGTCCTTGCCCATTGACGTTTCTGACCGTTCCGATGACCTGCCCTAGCTGCCGTCCAGGTTGCCCAAGAGCGACCGTACTGCCAATCACAATGCTAAGCAGGATGGGCCAGACGTGCAAGCACTTAAGAGCTGAGTCGGCGAGAGAAACAGTCATTTTCCGCTGTCTACCTCCTGCAACGCCTGACGTATATCCGGGTTGTCAGGCTGACTGACGAGATATTCGGAGAGGATTTCGTGAGCTTTCTCCGGTTTGCCAGCGCTTATATAGAGGACAGCCATGTTCAAGTAGGGGCGGTCGTATGACGGCGCCAACCGCCGACACTGTTCGAAGCGCCTCATTGCCTCGCTGGCATCGCCCATCTGCATAAGGACGACACCTAAGCCATTCAACGCCTCAACACTCCGCGGTTGAAGCTGAACGGCTTGGTCGAACTCCTGTCTCGCACGAGGGAGGTCTTTCCGCTCGACGAGCAGCATTGCCAATCCCTGGTGTAGCTCTCCGTTCGAGGGGTCAATGGCAATTGCCTTCTCAAGCAGGTTCTCCGCTTCATCCAGGTGACCTTGGAATTGATAGAGCTTTACCATGTTCTGGAGCGCAAGCACATGGGTGGGCTGCAGGTTTATCGCCTGCTGGAAATCACGCTGCGCCCGGTTGTAATCCCCTTGTTGGCCATATACGACCCCGAGATTGTTCCAGGCGTCCGCGTTAGTAGGGCCCAGTTCGACTGCCTTCTCCAGGGTGGTTCGCGCATCGTCAAACATCCCCTTGTTCAGATAAATCAGGCCGACATTGTAATATGCGGCTGCATAGGACGGGTTGCGTGCAATTGACTGTTGAAACGATGTCAGGGCTTGGTCTAGATACCCGTATTGCAGAAAAGCGACTCCGTAGGTGAAGTAGTTATGGTGTAACCCTTTCCCAAAATAACGACCCTCGAACGGCAATGCGCGCCTGAGTCTGTCATCCATGGTGACTGGCGCGGATAGCGAGTCGTTCAGCATGCGCGCGGGGTCGATCGCGCCGCTGTAAACCTTGAGCACTGCACCTTCCCGATCGAGCAGGAGCGAGGTTGGCAAAACCATGTCGCGGCGTCGCTCGAACAAATACCGATGGAAGATGTTGTAAATGGCGCTCGTGTTCTCATCCGGCACAAGGGTTGGGAATGAGAAGCCACGGCCAGCTGCCGATTTCTCAACAGCCGAGGATCCGGTAGGATTGTCGACACATGCCGCAAGTAAGTTTAGGTTGTTTCGCTGCCATACCGGCCAGAGCTTTTGCATGGCCTGGAGTTGCTCCTGACTCTCGGCACACCCAGATCTCCAGAATACGAGTACCAGAGGTTGACCCTTGGTGTCAGTCAGGCTGTGCATCTTACCTTGCTGGTCCTTCAGTTTGAAATCGGGGGCGAGTATAGGTTCGACGAGCCAGGTCTGAGAGGCTTCGAAGAGACGGTCAGTGGCCGGCGTATTGGAGGACGGCGCGTGCGCGCGAAGGGGGGTGAACGGGCTGGCTTCGAAGGTTGACGAGCCCTCTTTGATCTTGATTCGATGCGCCGGGGGAAGGTTATCAAACACCTGCTTTGCGCCGCTTGGCCAGAGAACTGTGGCGCGCACGGATGTTTGTGCCGCTCCGAGGCCGAAGCAGAGCGCCTTCGAATGCTGGGCAAGATACCCTGAGCCCGCCCGGATGGAGTTCCTTTGGCGTCCTTGCTCGGTCTCCAGCTCGATCACAGCGCCGATGGCATCGCGATTGCTCTTAGTCCCCTTGAGCGAGAAGCTGATCGTCGAGCCGAGCGGGTTAAGTTGATTGTGCAACACTCGGAGCTGTGGTGTGTTCCGATTCTTAACCACAACTTCGAGGCGTCCATCGAGGTCAAGGTCGGCCAAAGCAAAGGAACGGCTATCGTCAAGGAAATCCAAGCCTAGAATTCCTGCTGCTTCGGTAAAACTTCCGTTTCGATTATTGACGTAGAAGTTATTCCGCTGATAACCACTCCAGGAATGATCCGAGCGAATGAACTCATTGATTGCACTCCATGCGTCTCCATAGTCTTTCGAACTGCCTCCGTTGGAGAGAGATCGCGCGACGATTTGACGCCAGAAAAAACTCGAGAGATTATCTTTCTCCGGCCCCGAGATGAACCCGTTCGTTACGTAAAGGTCGGAAAAGCCGTCATGATCGAAGTCCCAAGCATCGGAACACCAGGACCAGCGTCCGAGGCGCGTTCCGGACTCATCTGTCGCGTCACGAAACCCTCCGTTGCCTGCGTCGTTGTGAAACAGGGAATTCCCGTTGGCATGCTTACGGTATGTGCGGCGAACGCTCTCAGCCGCGGTAGGCAAAAATGACTCCTGCGAAGAGACGCGCTTGCCTGCGGCTGACCACATGTTGGCAACATACAGGTCATCAAAGCCGTCGTTGTCGTAGTCGAACCAGCAGACGCTCATGCCGGCGCCGGGATCTTCTACTCCGGCCTCCGCACTCACATCGACGAAGTGCCCATCGCCCTTATTGCGGTAGAGGTTTTTGCGGCCGAAATCATTAACCACGTAAAGGTCGGGCCATCCGTCATTGTTATAGTCGTTCCAGCCACAGGCGAAGCTGAAGCGATTGTTATTCTGATCCATTCCCGAGGAGACGGTCACATCCTCAAAGGTGTAGTCGCCGCGGTTCTTCAAAAGGAAGTTGGGAGGACCGTTCTGGGCGTCATAGTAAGGTTTGGGGAATTCGTATTCGCTGAGGCCCTGGTAGTAGCTGTACAGGCAGAAGTAGACGTCGAGCAGGCCGTCCCGATCATAATCTGCCACGGCGAGACCCGTGAATGTGCCTTGCGGCGGTCTGGCAAAATGAAATGCATCAGGTTTTAATTCAAAGGTACCGTCACCGCGATTGATGAACAGCAGCGGACCGCTGGTGCGCACTACGATCAGATCCTGATGCCCGTTGTTGTTCAGGTCGGCGAAGATTGCGCTGGAGGTCCCGTCCAGCACGGCGACACCGGCCTTCTCGGTGACATCAGCGAAGGTACCGTCGCCGCGATTGCGGTAGAGCCGGTTTGGCAGCCCAGCAGGCTGACACACGTAAAGATCGTCGAAGCCGTCGCCGTCAAAATCACCGGCACAGATTCCATTGTTGCCATAGATATCGATGCCACTGGCTCCATCGAGTACGGTACGCCAGTGGTCTGAGCCGTGTTGCATCTGTTCGTGGTACGAAGGGTTGCTTGCAAAGCATGCCGCGGTAATATCCACGAACCCGGGGCCCAAGAGCCGGCTGCGTAATTCGCTGGTCGCCAACCAACTTAGAACAGACCATTTTTCCGCGGAGTCTTTCTGCCAGGTTAACTCCCACTCTCCAGTGCGCTCCTCGCGCCGGTTGTCATCGAGCGTACCCAGGAGATCGTAATGGATTAGGGTCCTGAGCTGAAGCGGGGCTGAGGCGACTCTCTCGATACCATCAATCTGAAGCTCGGCGACTTCAATCCTCCTGAAGGGTGCAAGATATTCATTCAAGCTCTCCGCGAAGGCTGTGCCGCTCAGACGCTGCGGAGCGGGGAAAATAGCCTTCTCAGACTGTACCGGCGGTTGCAAGCGTAAAGGCTTCACAGTCACCTTCCCCAGCGGAGAAGCGTCGAGAGCTACGGGAAGGAGCGCTTGCACCGTTCGTAGATCCCGGGTGGGAGCGCATAGGGATTCTCGCCAGGATTTCAGCGGGACTTCAAGCTCAGTTGCGTACTTTTCCGTAATGAAGGCGTCCGCACCGGGCCGCATCTGGTCCAAAAAGCTGTCGATGAATGGTGCGTATCCAGACCCGATATGAAGTAAGCAGGGCGAATTAGATGTTCTCGAGACCGCCCATAGCGGAAGTCCCTGAAAACGTGCCGCCACGAACGTCCCCGCAATGCTTGCGACCCTCATGAAACGTCGGCGTGAGAAGTACACATTTTCCCCGATCAGCGCAAAACATGCCGAAGATTACGCCATCATTTCTGCCGATCCCTGGCAGGCGTCTACTGTGGCATGCGGACCCGGCTCGACATGCGAAAGGTTTACCACGAGGAGGAGCGGCTGTGCAATCGCTGGAAGATCGGTGGACAGCAGGGAAGAGACCTCCGCGGAAGAGCTGGGTGACACTCAAGAGCCTGCAGAATACAATCTCATTTTCTGGTGACCGGTAGAACACGGGGCAGATTCCACGTCGTTTGCCGCCGTTCGACCAGGTCACGCTCGTTCCTGTTCTCAGGGGGGGGCGAGCACCGGTCAACGCGTTCGCGAAGGAAGACTGCCTGCCTGACAGCCTGCGGCGAAAGTCAGAATGACGCCGGTACACTTTAGAGCTGGATTGATTCTTCGCACGGAAGGTCTCGGAGCGCGAGCTTTCGGACTTTTGCCCCCAGACTGTGAAGAAAAAATTCCCTTCTAAAGAAGATTTTCCTTGACACTCGCCCCCTCAATCTATTTAACTCGCTCGGAGCTTAAACGTTAACTGTAACGAGGTGTAACCGATTGCAGGGGCTTCGAGGGGATCGATAGATAGGCTACTGGACCGGACACCACTTCAATGAGCGGGCATCGGCTCCGGCTATCGGGAACCAAGGTGAAGACTCGAGGCCCAACAGAGACCAACGCCGCCCGGATATTCGGGGTATGGCCGCCACTGGTCGGTGCTGTACTCATTTTGGAGGTGTGCGATGTCTGGAAGGATCCGCAAGACTCCCGTATCAACCCAAGGAACATTTCGCCAACATGCAGCGGGACGAGTTCACATTCTTGCTCTCTTTACTGTATTAGCCGTGCTGCTCGCGCTCCCTTCGGCGCACGTCTTCGGTCAGATCAACACCGCCACTTTGTCGGGTACTGTCAAGGATCCTTCAAGCGCTGTGGTACCGGATGCATCCGTGGTCGTGGTCCAGGCTGACACGGGAACCACGCGAACTGTGCAAACCAACGCGGCGGGTCTCTTCACGGTGCCGCTGTTGCAGCCAGGCGTCTACACGGTGACCATTTCGAAGGCGGGCTTCGAAAACGACACAGAGTCAAATATCGATTTGCAGGTCAACCAGTTGGCGAATCTCAACTTTACCCTGACTGTGGGCGCGGTGGGACAAACGGTCACGGTGACTGGCGGGGCTCCCGTCATCAACACAGAGACTGCCGGACTGGGGACCGTGATCGCGGAGAAGGAAATCCAGGATCTCCCTTTGAATGGGCGGCAGTTCATGCAGCTGCTACAGCTCGCGCCTGGAACTGTGCCGGTCAGCGTTTCTCAAGGCGCGGTCCCCGCGCTCGGAGGGGGCGGATCAAATGTTACCCCTGCGATCAATGGGGGCTCAGGGCGCAGCAATCTCTTCTACGTCGATGGCATTTATGCGACCGACCCGTTCTTCAGCACCCTCTCGATCAGCCCGTCGATCGATGCGATCCGGGAGTTTCAGGAACAGACCCACACCGATCAGGCGCAATTCGGCCAGTCCACGGGCGGCACAATCAACCTGTCCACCAGGGGTGGAACCAACCAGTTTCATGGCAGCGCCTATGAGTTCTACAGGGATGCCGATCTCGCCGCCACTCCCTATTTCGTGGCCGTCAAGGGAGGCTACAATCAAAATCAGTTCGGCGGCACTCTTGGCGGCCCAATCATCCGCAACAAGCTGTTCTTCTTCGGCTTTTATGACGGGTACCGCCAGACCCAGGCAGCCAACAATTTCGCGATTCTGCCCACCACCGCGGAGCTGGGCGGCGACTTCAGCGCGCTTCTCCCCACCACGGTTATCTACGATCCAACCACCTACAATGCAGCCACGGGGCAGACCCAGCCATTTGCCGGCAACATCATCCCGCAGGCCCGCTTGAATCAGGGCATTCTGGCCATGTTGAAGGAATATGTCCCCACCCCAACATCCGATGTGCCCAACGCTAACAACTTTGCTAACACCGCGAGCAGTACGCTGAACCAGGACCAATACAGCGTCCGCGTGGACTACAACATCGATCCCAAGGATTTGTTATTTGCGCGCTGGACGGTCAATGACGAGACGACCGTCAGCCCTGGAAAACTTCCGGTCAATCCCTTCGAGGAGGGCTTCAATGGGAACAACTCCGGAGCGACCTGGGTGCACAACTTCTCGCCAACTCTGGTGAGCCAAATTACCGGCGGCTATAACTCCATCTACATCCCGCAGCAATACGCCGAGCCGAATGCCGCCTCGCTCTTCTCCACTGCGGGCTTCAGCGCCGGCTTCACCGACACCCCGGGCGGTATCCTTGTTCCCAAGACTCCCGGTTTGCACCCCAGTGGTTTTTTTGACCTGAACGCCGGTTGGGGACCCATTGGACCACAGCGGCTCGGCCAGGTCTCCGGCTCGGTCGATAAGCAGATCGGTAGCCACGCTCTGATGTTCGGCGCGTCGTATTACATCACCCACATGTATACGAATTGGGCTGAAAACGATGTCGACTTCAACCAACAGGCGACATGGAATCCCTGCGGTACGGATACTGCCGGCGCTTGTACCGGGGTGGGAGGCAACTCCATTGCCAGCATGCTGCTCGGCCTGCCGAATAGCGCAGGACGGCAATTGGGCAACGCAGGCGTCAACCTCCGGTCGCACATTATCGGATTGTTCGCGCAGGACTCCTGGAAGTTCCGGCCTAACCTGACCGTGAACTACGGCCTTCGTTGGGATTACACCGCGCCCGTCAGCGAGGCCAACAACCGCCTCTCTGGTTTCGATATCTATACCAGCCAGTGGTATCTTCCGAAAAACGATACAGATACTCCCAGCACTCTTCCGCCCAACGTTGTTATCCTGAACAGAAACACCATCACCACGCCGAATTACAGAAACTTCTCGCCACGTCTCGGCTTTACCTATCAGGCTCGGCCGACGACTGTGGTGAGTCTCGGTGCGGGGGTGAGCTTCGATAACTGGTCGGGTGCGTTGCAGGCCGCGCAAAATGCCCGCGGCGCCTGGCCGTCAGGCTCCTCACAAAACCCTGCCAACCTGAACATAGCGGGCATTACGCCGGGCGCTACGGCGCAGAACCCGTTCGGAAATACGCAGCCTGTCATTCCTGCTTCGCCGTTTCCCAGCGGTGGAGGTTTCCTCGACACCGCCTGGAAGAACCTTTACTCGTGGCAGTGGAATCTCCAGGTACAACAGCAGCTTGGAGCTTCTGGATCTTTGAAGGTCGCCTATGTGGGGTCCTCCAGCAGCCGTGCCCCGTTGTCGGTACCCTTCAATGTTTCCACGCAGCTTGGGCCAACGCAGGTGTTGCCTTATCCGCAAATGCAGTATGGATTCGGCATGATCCAGAGCATCGGGCACATGAGCTACAACGCGCTGCAAGCGCAGTATACAAAGCGCTATTCGAGCGGTCTTTCGGTCGTTACCTCGTTTAGTTGGTCGAAGAATATCAATGTAGGCTGTGCCGATTACTGGGAAGGTTGCAACATCCAGAACCCGTATGACATGAGAAGCAACCGGAGTGTCGACGATGTCGATGTGCCGGTGGTGTTCACGTTCGCCTCGGTATACGAGCTGCCCTTCGGGAAAGGCAAGACCTACGCCACCTCGGGAGTGCGGTCGATGCTGTTTGGCGGCTGGCAAGTCAATGGCATAATCTCTGCGCGCGGCGGAAGCCCTTTCACGCCGACCATTAACTTCGACAACGCCAATGCAAACGGGGGCACCCAGCGTCCGAATGTAGTCGGTAAGACCACGGGGCCCAAAACCCTGGATGAGTACTTCAATACATCCGCCTACGCCCTGGCTCCGCGGTATTCGTATGGCGACGCGGGACGCAATAGCCTCCGCGGCCCAGGCTATACAGACGTGGATTTCTCGCTCTTCCGAACCTTCCCACTCTTCGAACGGGCAAATCTGGAACTCAGGGGTGAGTCGTTCAATATTCTCAATCATCCGAATTTTGCCAACCCGGATGGAACGCTTGAGGATGCGAATTTTGGAAAGATAACCTCAATCAACGGCAATAGCGCTCCAAGGGAGTTCCAACTCGCCGGCACAATCCGGTTCTAACTACGCGACGCGCGGGAGGATGGCAGGTAGAGCCGCCTCTCGCGTAAGTGTTCCGGGACTGGTTCGGCCTGACTATGGGGAACGGTATGAAGCGAGCTGTATTCGCATGGATTTGTGCCCTCTTCATGCTCTCCGCCAGTAGCTTGGGCGGTAAATCCCCTCAAACAGTTCAGTCCGGCTCAATTGATTCCGGGCCGCCACCTAAACCAACAATCTCGATCGACAGCCTCATCCCTCCGAACGAGCGGATCTCGCCGATGCCATTGTCCGAGCGGATCCGCCTTGCGGCCGTTCCAAAGCGCGGAATGTGCAGCACTGTGGCAGCCGTAAAAGCGGACGACGCCCTCATCTCCGGCGATGGCAAGATGTGGGTTGAGGTCTTCGGGAATCCTTTCGCCGAACAGCTCATTTTCCACCAAGAGCGTCTTCTGCAACCGTGGAAAAGTCATCCCCTGGAGGCACCCAAGATTGCCTCCGTGCTCCCCGAGGTTCGGAGATTAATGCTCAACGGCGAGTACAAAGAAGGTCTTGATCTCTCGCTTGCGGCCGCGGAAAAGACCGAAACGAAACCCGGAACCGATAACCTTAGAGAGCATCCTGCATTCGACATGCGGATCAATGTGCCCGGCGGCCACGCCGTCGAGGAATATCTGCGGACGACCGATTTCGAAAGTGGAGAAGTAAAAGTTGTCTGGACGGACAAAGACGGCGTCTGGGAGCGGCGCACTTTTGTCTCTCGTCCAGACAACGTTGTTGTTCAGTTGCTGACTTCACCGAACCACGGCGTGATCAACGCGACCCTCCAACTCGACACATCGATGGTGCTGCCTGCGCATCCACCGATGAATGCCGCGCCCCGTGTCGTGGGACGAGGGATACAAGCAGCAGCCTCTCACGAGCCGGGCGCGGATCACGTCCGATTCAGTCGCAGCTTCGATGACCGCCATCTGATCCTTCAGGGCCACTATGTCGTCGACCATGGCAACCCGGGTTACGCCAGCGTTACCAGGGTCATCGCGGATGAAGGCTCGGTAAAACCTGAGAATGATTCCCTGGTGCTTCGAGGAGTTCGCTCGCTGACCTTAATCACTCGCATCGAAGCCTACGCGAATTTAGAGCAGCAAGATGTAGATACGCTCAGGAAGGCCGTCGACGTGATTGCGCCTGACTACCAGGAGCTGTTGAACAGGCATCGCCCGACGCAGGCCAGCGTGATCGATCGCAGTTCCGTAGATTTTGGGGACGCCTCGCTACACTCCATGAGTGGTGAGGAGATGCTGACCGACCAGAGAACCCGGTTCGGATACAACCCGGCTCTGCTTCAGGACCTATTCGATATGGGCCGATACTGGCTCTATTCGCGCAGTGGCGACTTCCCTCCCATGTGGGGCCACGTGAACGTCAATGTGAACCTGCAGATTTCCGGCGCCATTATGGGTAATTTGCCGGAAGCGACGAACGCATACGTTCACTGGGTAGAAAGCTTGCTGCCAGATGCCGAGACGAATGCGGCGAACATTTTTGGCGCACGAGGCGCACTTTTTGGAATCCACCCGACCGTTGAGGGGGATCCACTTACTCACTTTGACTATACCTGGCCTCACCAGTATTGGATCTCCGCCGGTGGATGGTTGTACAGCCCACTCTGGGACTATTATCTGGCCACCGGTGACCCGCAGTTCTTGAGCACACATGTTCTACCCGGGCTTAAAGATATTGCACTCTTCTATGAAGACTACCTAACGGAAAAGGACAAGTACGGGAACTACATCTTTGTTCCGTCGTACTCTCCAGAGAATTGGCCCAGCAACACGCAAAACTCTCCGGCAGTGATCAACGCGACGATGGATATTATGGTCTGCCGAGAGGTGTTCACCCATCTCATCGCGGCGTCAGAAATCCTCGGGGTTGAACGCGAAAATATCCCACGATGGAAGGCGATTTTAGCCAAGTTGCCGCCTTACCTTCTGGACGCCGACGGGGCGCTGAAGGAGTGGGATTGGCCGACCATAGAGGAAGCACTGGATCATCGGCACGTTTCTCACTTGTACGGTGCATGGCCCTCCGATGAGATCACACCAGATGCTACGCCCGGCCTTGCGCGAGCCGCTTGGCTCGCAGCCAGAAAGCGAGGACAGGGAAATGCTTCCGCGCACGGTCTGTTGCATCGTTCACTGGCTGCGGCAAGACTTAAAGACCCGTATCTGGTGAACTTCGATCTGAAGCAGCTGCTCGAGCAGGGCTACATTAATCCCAGCCTCACCACACTGCACAACCCGTATGCGTTTGCTTCCCCAGATCCACAGGGGGGCATTCCGACCCTCATCATGGAGATGCTGGTCTACTCTCGTCCCGGCGTCATTGGATTGCTTCCGGCTGAACCCGACTCCCTAACCAAAGGAAGTGTAAAGGGCATTTTGTGCCGGACTCAGGCGAAGATCGACGACTTAAGATGGAATCTGGAGACGAAGAAGATAGACGTGACCATCAGTTCACGCGTAGATCAAACCATCAAACTCTTTGTCAGGAGGGGAATCGAAAGCGTCGATGCACCCGAAGGTGTTCTGGCCACACCTGTACTCGGGGGCTCGGAGGAGTGTAGTGTGCGGCTTGCCGCATCTCACCCCATTACTCTGCACTTTACGATAGGAACTCGAGATCGTTCCGGCTGGATCAGGAAGGGAATCCAATAGCAAAATGCCTCCCTTCAAATCTCATTGGTTTCACTGGGTTCGATTACACTACAGCTTGGTGCCGCGATGGTTTTCTTTCCAGATCGGCGGACTGGGGCTTTAGCAATCGCCTTGCTGCTCTTCTCCGACACCTTCCAGAGCTTCTCTCAGCAGCCGCCATCGGGGAATGCCTCTGCTCTCCTGGTGCAAGGCAAACGCGCGGAGGCCCAGGGCGAGTTTCCGCAGGCGCTCAGCGACTTCGAAGCTGCGCTCCAATCAAATCCCGGCAACGCCGAAGTGAATTTCAGGATTGGTCTTCTGAAGGGCCGGAGCATGGATTTTGCAGGAGCCGCGGCAGCGTTTCGGCGTGCGCTGCAGACTGACCCGAATTTTCCGGACGCGCACTACAATCTCGGACTGACGATCGTTGCCGAGTCCAAGAACAGCCCGGAATGGGCGCGAGCTCTGGTTGAGTTCAGGGCCGCTCTAGCGTTGCGGCCAGATTATTCGGAGGCTCTGAACATGGTGGGTGTCGGCTTGCTCGAAACCAATGAGCCGGCCATGGCGATTTCTCAATTCAGATCCGCACTCTTGCTCAATCCCAACTCTGCTGAAATCCATTTCAACCTGGGCAGAGCGCTGGAGGCTGTCGGAAATGCTTCCGAGGCATATACCCAAGACCTGACTGCTGTACAATACAAGAGCGCCTACCCCGAAGCGGAAAATGCCCTTGGCAATCTGCTGTTCATTCGTAAGGAATACGCGGTTGCGGCTAGTCGCTTCCAAGCAGCGTTGGCTGACGATCCCGACCTGGAGGGAGCCCATTATGGATTGGCGAAGGCCCTTAGAGCCCAGGAAAAAAGCGCGGAAGCTCGGGTCGAGTTCAGGCAAGCGGCCGCGCTGATACAACGGCAATCCGACGCCATAAGGTCATCCCACTTGAGTAACGAGAGTCTGGAGCTGGCGAAGAAAGGCGATTTTCCAGGCGCAATTCAATCGGCCAGAGAAGCACTCGCGTTACAGCCGGAAAATGCGATCGCTCATTACAACCTCGGGCTTCTGCTCGCCGATTCGGGCCATTTGGGTACTGCGATTCTCGAACTGCGGAAGGCTATTTCTTTGGCGCCTCTGCAAGGTGCTTTTTATGTAAATCTATCCAAGATGCAGGAGAAGACGAAGGATCGTGAGGACGCGATTGACAGCCTCCGCCAGGCTGTTCTTCTTAACGCCGCCGACCCCCAGCTTGAGGCAAGACTGAAAGCGCTGCAGACAGCCTCGCCTCCCCGAGAGCAAAGTCAAGTACCGTCACCGAGGGAGATTCTACTTCCTTACGGTGCGCCTTCGGACACAGCGATGGATCACTTTGCTTTTGCCACGCAACTGAGCAAAGAGGGAGATCTCCCGGGTGCGATAGGCGAACTGTTACGGGCGTTGACGCTACAACCTGGCCGCAGCGACATCCGCTACAACCTGGCCGTCGCCTATACCGAGACGGGAGAATACGAGAAGGCGGAGCTTGAGCTTAGGAAGGTCTTATTGCTGTCTCCAGATTCGGTTGAAGCGCACGTTGCCCTTGGTGTTTTGCTTCTTCAGGGTAAAGATGACGTTGACGCTGCCGTGGAATTTCGCCGGGTTCTGGTTCTTCAGCCGGGCAATCAGGAGGCGGTGAGGCTGCTGAGCCAGTGCCAGGCGAGCCCGACCCACTAGTAACGTGACCGCGTGATTGTGCGATGTAGCCTACGACGTGCGGGACGCCCCAGGTTTCGCTCTTGAGATCTGGGCGGGCGGTCACCTCGGTTCTGGGGATAGCTGGTATCTGCTCGAGTCTCGTTGTTACTCCTCTCGCCAGAGCAGAATCAAACTTCGCAGACAGGACATAAGGCTGGTGTGAACCCGTGCTGGCGATGGTGGTGGGGCGCTCAAATGTAGTGTACGAACTCCGCTGGGGCTCGCCTGTCGGCAACGGCAAATACAAGGCCTGTCGCGGGCTCGACCTCGCATTGACGTTTGACAATATCGCGCTTTAGCTTCTGAGGAGAGGTGTCTATGCAACGACGGGATTTTTGCAAGCTCATTGCGGCGGCCGCGGCTGCGGCGGCAGTGCCGGCTGTGGGGCAAACAGGCGACGGGACGCAATCGCCGGCGTTCCATGAATTTGATACGTTGACCGAAGACTATGCCAAGTTTTGTGCCACGCCTGCGGAGGAGAGAGTCTTTTATGCGTTGGAAGGTGGCCAGTTTGTAAGGCAAAAGCTTGAGGAAAAAACCTGGGAACCGACGGCTTGGGGCAAGCCGCCAAGTTTGCCCATTCCTGGCGGGTCGTGGGATGGAGTGCCGATGGACTCTCCGATTGCCGATCTAGGCGGCGAGGGTGCGTACAAACCCACGTGGGATTCCTTACTGCAGTACGACGCGCCGGAGTGGTATCGCGACGCCAAGTTCGGCATCTGGGCTCACTGGAGCCCGCAGTGCGTACCGGAGGCCGGCGATTGGTACGCCCGCAACATGTACATGGAAGGATCCAGGCAATACAAGTATCAACTGGAGCACTATGGTCACCCATCGAAGCTCGGATACAAAGACCTCTGTGCCCAGTGGACGCTGTTGAACTGGGAACCCGATGAGCTAATCCAGCGTTACAAGAAGGCCGGGGCCAAGCTGTTCATCGCGCTGGCCAACCATCATGACAGTTTTGACACCTGGGACTCCAAGCATCAGCCGTGGAACGCAGCCAGCATCGGTCCGCATCGCGATGTTGTGGGCACGTGGGCCACAGCGGCTCGCAACCAGGGACTGCGTTTCGGCGTTACCGTACACCAAGCCCGCAATTGGTGGTGGTTCCAGCCCTCACACGGGGCCGACAAAACCGGACCATTGGCAGGCGTGCCGTACGACGGCGATTTGACCGCGTCCGAGGGCAAAGACCAATGGTGGCAAGGATTGGATCCGCAGCGGCTGTACGGCGCCAAGCACCCCTTCAACGCGCTGCCTCAGATCTCGTATGTGAAGAATTTTTACGATCGCACGCGCGATCTGGTGGATCAGCACGACCCGGACCTGCTTTATTTCGATAATTCGCTGTTTCCTCTGGGGTGGGGCGGCATGAATATCGGCTCCTATTTCTACAACCACAATCTGAAGACTCATGGCGGAAAGATGGAAGGCGTCATCAACATCAAAGAGGTGCCTGATCGTTTAGCCAAAGCTGTGGTAGCCGATTATGAACGCGGCCTGACCAGCAAGATCATGCCGTATGCATGGCAGTCGGAGACCTGTATTGGGGACTGGCATTACAATCGCAGCCTCTTCGATCAGCCGGGAGAATATGGCGGCTACTTGCAACCGCGGGACGTGATTCACTGGCTGATCGACACCGTGAGCAAGAACGGAACATTCATTTTGAATATTCCCGGAAAGCCCGACGGCACCATCGACAGCAAGGAGATCGCTGTACTGGACAAGATCACAGACTGGATGCAGGTGAACGGCGAGGCGATTTACGCGACCCGGCCATGGAGGGTATATGGCGAGGGGCCGGACATGGTGAAAAGCGGATCATTTCAGGGCAATAGCATCAGTAAACTCGGAGCTAAGGACATCCGCTTCACACGCAACAAAGCGAACACCGTGATCTACGCGATTGCCCTGGGTTGGCCGACAAGTGAGTTCGTCGTGCAGTCATTGGGCACCGCGAGTGCCACGCAGCCCGGAAAAATTGAGCACCTGCAACTACTGGGCACAAACGAAAGGCTGAAGTGGAAGCAGACTGCGGACGGCTTGCGTGTGGAGTTGCCACAGCAATACCACCCCACGACAGACTTCGCGGCAGCACTGAAGATATCGCTGGCAAAGATTTGACTGGGCAAGACCTCGGTGACCTGCGCTGGATTCTCCTAGGACGGGATCGATTCCATCACCAGAATCCCGCCTCAGATAGGTGCCAGAGTTCGACTCACTAGATCATTTTCATTATCGGTGTGCCGGTGTGATTGCTCCGGAGGCATGTTGCCGATGGGCTACACGCATTGCTGAAAGGGAGATCGATGATCGTTAAACCAACACCCGCTGCTGTTCTACTGGTTACCTCAGTTCTGGGGATAGTAGGTATCTGCTCTAGTTCCGTTACCGCTCCTCTCGCCAGAGCAGAGCAGAATCAAACCTCGCAAGCAGGACATAGGACTGTTGGGAGCC
>Ga0182015_10002943_pt1 | contig 19735 bp, 17 predicted proteins | sample 712P3MmetaG_FD_120478 | JGI IMG/M metagenome (GOLD analysis project Ga0182015, IMG submission 120478) | Permafrost microbial communities from Stordalen Mire, Sweden - 712P3M metaG | ecosystem: Environmental > Terrestrial > Soil > Wetlands > Permafrost | place: Sweden: Stordalen | collected...
GCCGGCGCGAGCGCGTCGGCCATCTGCGCGTAGCCGGCATCGCCGGGATGAAATCGATCGTCGGAGAGAAACCGCGCGGCGTCGCCGCGCGCCGCGCTGGTGACGGCGAAGAGATCCACGAAGCCGTCTGCTCGCGCGTGCGCCGCGGCACGAACGGCGTCGTCGTCGGCGCGGGCGAGCTGGGTGACTGCCGCGTGGTCCAGGCCGGCAAACAAGGGGCTGATCCCGACGTTGGGAACACCGCAGCACACGATCCGTGCCGCCGGCTGCACCCGCCGAACGGCGGCCAAGAGGCGCGTGTACGTCTGGGCGAACGTCGCGGGATCGACGCGATGAACGACGTCGTTCCCGCCGACGCAGATCACCACGATGTCGAAGCGCGCTCCGGCCAGACGCGGAACCTGCAGACGCAGGACGTCGCGCGCGGTCGAACCGCCCATCGCGAAGTTGGCGATCTCGGAGGCCGGCCGTCGGTCGCGCAGGCGCTCGTAGGCGCGGAAGATGAACGCGTGCTCGGGCGACGAGGCGCCGGTTCCGAAGGCGAGCGAGTCGCCCAGCGCGACGATCCGCACCCCGGGCAGGGCGGTCCGGAACGGCTGGATCGCCGCGCGCCGGTGCGCGCAGCCCGCGGCCGCGAGCAACCCGAGAAACGCACTACGCCGCATCGTCGCCCACGATGCGGCCGTCGGCCAGACGGATGACGCGCCGCGCTCGGCGCCAGACGGCCTCGCTGTGCGTCACGACGATCAGCGTCTGACCGCGGCCATTCAGCGCATCCAGCAGATCGAGTACCGTCTGGGCCGTGCGCGAGTCCAATTCGCCGGTCGGCTCGTCGGCGAGCACGATCGCCGGCTCGTTCACCAGCGCGCGAGCGATCGCGACCCGCTGCTGCTGACCGCCGGAGAGTGCTGCCGGACGATGGCGCATCCGCGCCGCCAACCCGACCTCATCCAGCACGCGCTCCGCGCGCGCGGACGCGTCGGCGCGATGGCCGCCGTAGCGGGCCGCGAGCGCGACATTCTCCCGGGCATCCAGGTTCGGCAGCAAGTTGAAGCCCTGAAAGACGAAGCCGATCGAGCGTGCGCGAATTTCGGCCAGCTCGCGGCGCGTCGTGGCGGCCAGCGAGCGTCCGTCGACGAGCACGTCACCGGACGACGGTCGGTCGAGCCCGCCCAAGACGTGCATCAGCGTCGTCTTTCCGCTCCCGCTCTCGCCTACGATCGCAACGTAGGCGCCGGCCGGCACCGCGAAGCTGATCCCGTCGAGCGCGCGGACCTCGGTCGGCGTCCCCGGCGCATGAACTTTGACGACGTTTCGCACGTCGACCAGCGCCGCGCCCGACATCAGTGGCGCAGCGCGACCGTCGGCGGCAGGCGTGCCGCCGTGAACGCCGGGATGAGGCCCGCCACGCAGCTCAGCACGACCGAAAACGTGAAGGCACCGAGGGCAACGTCCGGCGAGATCGCGAACAACTGGACGCTGCCGCCCGCGGCGCTGCGGGCATCGAGCCCCGCCACGACCGCCAATCCGAGCGCGATTCCGGCCGCTCCTCCGAGCGCGCCGATCGCCGCCGCCTCGCCGACGAAGGTCAGCAGGATGTCGGTGTCCGTCGCCCCGATCGCTTTGCGGATGCCGATTTCGCGCGTGCGCTCGCTGACCGCAATCGTCATCGTGTTGACCACCGAAAATGCCCCGACCAAGAGCGCGATCAGCGCGGCTCCGAACACGATTGCGTCGAAGATACCCAGCGTCGAGCGCACCGCTGCAGCGATCTCGCGCGGGTCGCGTGCCGCCAGACCGTCGATCAGCGCGATGCGGCGGGCGAGCAGGCTGACGTCGCTGCCGGGCTTCGCGGCCACCAGAAATGCCGAGACCGGATCGTCCGGCAGACGATCGAGCGTCGGCGACAAGAGCTGACGCAGCAAGTCCTGCCCGTCGGTGAACGGCACGACCACCGCCGCGTCGAAAATCGTGAACGTCTTGTCGAGCACGCCGACGACGACGAACGAGTTGCCCTGCAGGGCGATGACGTCGCCGAGCTCCACCCGTTGCGCCGCGCCGAAATCCGGCCCGATCACGGCGACGCGCCGTTCCCCCGACTCCGGCTCGCGACCGCGCGCCACCGACAGCAAACTGCGTTCGAGCGCCCGCGCTTCCGCGGGGAACCCCAGCACGAGCGACGGCGGCCCGAAGCGGCCGGCGTTGTCGGTTTCGTACGGCACGATGATTTCAGGTACGGCGGCCCGGACACCGTCGATCGCGTGCAGTTGCGCGAAAACGCGAGCGACCCTGACCTTCGCGTCCGGCGCAAGCATCACCGAGCGTTGGATCGTGGCAAAGACGACATCGCTGTTGAGCGAGGTCGAGCGCGCGACGATCGTCTGCAGGCGTTCGGCCAGCGAACCGACCACCGTCAAGGCAAGGATTCCGATCGCGATCCCCGCGACGGTCAGAAACGTGCGCAGCGGACGCGACGCAAGCTCGCGCAGCGTGGTCACGTGCGCGCCTTACGGGCTCAGCCGCGCGATATCGGAGCGGTAGGCGAGCGGGGCACCGCGCGGAAAGCGTTCCTTCATGTCGCCGATCGCCGCGTAGACGCGGTCGTGCGCGCCTTTCACGGTTGCGGCGCAGGCGGTGACGGTGAGCACGCGGCCGCCCGGCGATGCGATACTATCGCCCTCGCGTTTCGAGGGCCCCCAAAAAACCACGTTGCCTTCCCGCAGGCCCAGGTCGATGGGAAGCCCCCGCAGCGGTGTATTCTCGTACGGATACTTCGAGGTCGCCACGACCACGCCGACGCACGCGTCGGCCGACCAGGTCGCCGCATCGATCTCGAGCATCCCGTCGGCGGCCGACTTGCAGTAGCGCGCGAAATCGCCGCCCACACGCGGCATCAGCACCTGTGTCTCCGGGTCGCCGAAGCGCGCGTTGAACTCGATCACCTGCAGCCCGGCATCGGTCTCCATCAGGCCGCAGTAGAGCACGCCGCGATAATCTTCCGCCTCGGCCAGCAGGCCGCGCAGCACGGGTGCGACGACGCGTTCGCGGACACGATCCAGCAGGTCGTCGCCGAAACCCTCCGGCGGGGAGTACGCGCCCATACCGCCGGTATTCGGCCCCGTGTCGTCGTCGCCGGCGCGTTTGTAGTCGCACGCTGCGGCGACCGGAACCATCGCGCGTCCGTCCGCGACGGCGAAGACGCTGACTTCCCGCCCGCGCAGCCGCCGTTCGATGAGCACGTCGGTACCGCCGCCCGGCACGCCGCCGCCTTCGTACCACGCACGCACGGTCGCGAACGCTTCGGCCGCATCGTCGCAGACGACGACGCCTTTGCCGGCCGCCAACCCGTCCGCTTTCACCACCGCGCCGCCGCGCCAGTTGTCGAGGACGCGCTTTGCTTGCTCGACCGTGCGCACGATCTTGAACGGCGCGGTCGGAATCGTGTGACGTTCCATGAAGCGCTTGGCGAAGATCTTGCTGGACTCGAGCCGGCCGCCGCTGCGATTCGGTCCGAAGACGGACAACCCGGCATCGCGGCAGGCGTCACCGACGCCGGCGGCGATCGCGGTTTCGGGACCCAGGATCACGAGGTCGATGCGTGCATCACGTGCGCGCGCCGCGATGGCGCGCGCATCCGTCACCGCGACGTCGCTCCAATTTTCGCCGCGTGCCGCGGTGCCGGCGTTGCCGGGGGCGTGCACCAGCGCCTCGCACGAGGGAGAGGCCGCCAGCCGCCACGACAGCGCGTCCTCGCGGGCGCCGCCGCCGACGACCAGGACCCTCACGCCGCTACTCCCACTCCACGGTCGCGGGCGGTTTCGACGTGATGTCGTAGGCGACGCGATTGACCCCCGGGACCTCATTGACGATGCGGCTGGCGATTCGCGCCAGCAGATCGTGGGGAAGACGAGCCCAGTCGGCAGTCATCCCGTCTTCGCTCGTGATCGCGCGGACGCCGACCAGGTTGCCGTAGGTGCGGCCGTCGCCCATGACGCCGACGCTCTTGATCGGCGTCAGCACGGCGAAGTACTGCCACGGACGCGGGGAGAGTTCGGCCGCTGCAGCCTCGATCTCACCGGTGACGATCGCATCGGCAGCTCGAACCAGCGCTACGCGTTCCGGCGTCACTTCGCCGATAATGCGCACCGCGAGCCCGGGGCCCGGGAACGGCTGGCGTTCGACGATCGCACTGGGAAGGCCGAGCACCCGGCCCACCTCGCGCACTTCGTCTTTGAACAACGCGCGCAACGGTTCGACCAAGCCGAGTTCCATGTGTTCGGGCAGGCCGCCCACGTTGTGATGCGACTTGATCTTGTGTCCCGCTTTCGAGCCGGGCGTCTTCGACTCGATCACGTCGGGGTACAGCGTACCTTGCACCAGGAAGCGGACACCCGCAATCTTCTTCGCTTCGGCTTCGAAGACGCCGATGAATTCGTGTCCGATGCGAATCCGTTTCTCTTCGGGATCCTCGACGCCGGCAAGGCGCGCGAGGAAACGTTCCGACGCGTCGACGTGGACGACGTTGAGGTGCAGCACGTCGCGAAATGCGGCTACGACGCCGGCCGATTCGTCCTTGCGCATCAACCCCGTGTCGACGTAGATGCAGGTCAGCTGTTTGCCGATCGCGCGGGACACCAAGGTCGCGGCGACGGCCGAATCGACGCCGCCGGAGAGCGCGCAGAGGACGTTTGCGTCGCCGACCTGTTCCCGGATCGTGGCGATCGCGCCGTCGACCCACGAGTCCATTCGCCAGCTCGGGGCGATGCCGGCCAGGGTGTGGAGAAAGTTCTCGAGGATCGCCGAGCCGGCTTCGGTGTGGACCACCTCCGGGTGGAATTGCACGCCGTACATCCGGCGCGCGTCGTCGCCGATTGCGGCGATCGCGCAGCGCGCGGTGTGCGCGAGGGCGCGAAAGCCCGGCGGCACCGTCGTGACCGAGTCGCCATGGGACATCCACACGCGCGACTCGCGCGGGACGCCCAGAAACAGCGGCGCGTCGGCGTATTCGAGCGCGAGCTGCGCCGGGCCGAACTCGCTGTGCTCGAGCGGAACCAGGGTGCCGCCCAAGTGCTTCGCGATCAGCTGCATTCCGTAGCAGATGCCGAGCAGCGGCACGCCCGACGTATACACCCGCGGATCGCACTCGAGCTCGTCGACGGTAAGCGTCGATTCCGGCCCCCCGGTCAGGATGATTGCCGCAGGCTTGCGCTTCGCGATCTCTTCCCACGGTGCGTCGTATGGGAGCAGTTCGGAGTACACGCGCGCCTCGCGCACGCGTCGCGCGATCAGCTGGCTGTACTGCGCGCCGAAATCCAGGATGACGACCGTGCTCATGTGAGCACCTCCGCCAGCCGGTCCGCCTCGCGCGCCCACACGATCTCCATGGCAATGCGTTCGCCGATCGACACGTCGCGCCCCCAGCGGTACGCCGAGTACGGCGTGTAGCGCGTGCCGGGCGAACCCGGGATCCGCAAGCTCACGTCGTAGACGACGAAATCCTTCGGCGGTCCGCTGACGATCACGCACTGCAGGGCGAATGGCCCAATCACGCCGATGCCGTCGACCTCTTGCGTCGCACGGACGAACCGCTCCCCCATCGCGAACGCCTTTTCGAGCATCGATTCGGTCAGGGTGGCGGCGATGTGTCCGGCCTCCTCGAGCTTCACCGGCTCGTCGGCCAAGTCGCGGGCTTGGTGAAACGGTAAGCCGACGAACCCGTCACGATTCGTCTGACGGCGCGTGTCGGTACCCATCAACTCGAGCTCACCCAGCAGCGGCGACCAGAAAAAGTTGAGGTTGATGGTCGGCCCGAGGGCAAACTCCTCGATCACCGCGCCGCGCAGCCCCGCGGCCGTGATCGTTCCGGCTTCCATCAGCCGCGCCGCCGCCGCCGTGTATTCGTCTTCGTTTCGGGCCAGGAAGAAGGCGCGTTCGAACGAGACCGTCGCATGCGGCGCCTTCACCATCACCAGGCCGTTGATCTGGTCGGGCGAGCTCAACCGGCGTGGACTGCGGATGTTCGCCCGATCCATCAGCGCGTACTGATTGTCGGACTCGTCGCGCTCCTCGGCCCGCAGCAGACGGCGGTTGCCGAAGAACGGCACCCGCATGCGCTGCTCGATCTCGGCGTAGCCGTAGCGCTGGTGGAGGTACACCTCGAACGAGCGGTTGGGGACGAAGAGCACCGTTTCGGCCAGCAGACGATCCTGCACCGCGTCGTCGAGGATGTCGGCGAAGTGCTCGAGCTCGAGCGTCGCATCGACGCAGCCGCGCGCCGGAGCTTCGAGACGGCGGGCATAGTGGCGGCTGTAGGTTTCCTCGCGGCCGCGTTCGGTGACGACGAGGTTGCGCAGCCCCTGCGCGCGCGCGCCGGACGCCACTTCGAGTGCCGAATGGCTGCCGATCGAGCACAGCGTCAGCCGCTCCCGGTCGTACGTCGCCAACGTCCCCAATAGATCGAACACCGCTCTCCTTTCCGGCCTGTTACGATGAAAGGAAGCTTCGTGCCTCGGGCGACGACGGATACGAGACCACGATCGTGCGCCGGACGGCAGTACTCGCCGCTTTGGCCTCGGGCGTATCCTCCCGCGAAAGCGCGTCGTACGCGCGACGGTAGAGCCGGGGCAGCTCGTAGTCGCGCGGATACTGACGCTGCCAGTCGTCCAGTGAATCGACCACCCACAAGGTGTCCTTGGTCATGCGGCCACCCCAGCCCGCGTCGAGATAGTTTGCGATGCGCGCGATCTCGTTGCGGACGCCGAGCGGCGAGAGGCGGGTCTGCCCGAAATACTCGTCGGCCGGCGCCGTAATCTGAAGGTAGACGTTGTGCGAGACGACCCGCCCGATCACGGCAACGCTGTGGACCGACGCTTGATGGGACGCAACGACGCGCGCGGCCTCACGCTCGGCCGGCGAGTACCCGGGACCGGCGTTTCGCGCCGCGTCGACGATCGGATAGAACACCCGGCGCACGTCATCGGGCAGCGCGCCGAGCGGGAACGTCGCCTGCGCGGCGCGCTGCAGCGCCAGCGTGCGCCAGGCCGTGTCCTGGGTGAGGTTATAGGCCCGCAGATCGGCTTCGACTTGACCCAGCAATGCCTGCACGTCGAGCGGATACGCCGCGACCAGCGCGGCGGCATCGTTGTCGGCATCGCGTGCCAGCTGCCCCGCCTCGGCGTCTTCCGCATCGAGCTTGGCGAGCAGCGCATGCGCCGCCACGCCGCGTTGCGGATCGTCCTGCCAGGCCGTCGCGGCCAGCCGCACGTACCATTCCGCCGCATCATCGTTGATCAGCGGGTCGTAATCGAGCTGCGTCGCCAAATCGACCGTGACACCCTTGAGCGCGAGGTTGTTCGGATCGCCACGCCGGCGCAATTCGTAGGCCCGTCCGGCGTTCACGACCGATGAGAAGTAGTCCGCTTCGTCCGCGAGATGCCAGCCCGATGCGGTGCCCTTGTCGTACGAGGCCTTCATCTGCGCGTAGAGCTGTGTCGGGTCGACGTTGAGCGCTGCGCGCGCGGGCAGACTCGCCAGCCCGACCCCCACGCAGAGGAAAGCCACGGCAACCGCGCGGCACCGCATCACGTACACGCCGGCTCAGATCGTACTGTCGTCCAGCACGGAGTCGAGCGAATTCGACAGCAGCGCGTTCTTGATCTCGCGCGCGATTCGCCGCCCGGTCGACATCGGTTCGCTGTAGTTGAGGTACGAGTACGGCGAACCGTCGATGAACAGGTTCGTCCCGGCCACGATCCGGGCCGAAATCTCCATGATATAAAACTGCGTGTCGGGCGTGATGATCGTCTCGATGCAGAACGCGCCGAACAAGCCCTTCGGTCCGCAGATCTCCTGGCTGACGCGCACGACATCTTCGCCCATTCGATAGGCCTCGGCCAGCATCGACTCGCGCAGCGAGATCGGCGAGTTGCCGACCACCACGTACGACGGATCGATGTCCATCGAAGCCTGCGCGGCTGAAGGAATGCGTCCGAGCGAGTCGACGTTGGTCTCGTAGCGTCGATCCATCGACATGATCTCGAGCCGACCCGTCAGCGGCGAGTAGAAATAGTGAATGTAGAGCGGCACGCCGATGATGTACTCTTGAAGGATGTAATTCTGGCGAGCCAAGAGCGATGCGCGCTCTTCGAAGTCTTGGGCGTCGCGCAGGAACATATACCCTTTGCCGCCCTTCGCGCCGTACAGCTTGACGATCACGGGCCGATCGATCTCGGCGCCGGTCGTAAATTGGCGCGGCAGCTTCAGCCCGGCGCGCAGCAGCCAGTCACGCTGCAATTCACGCGACGCTTCCCAGTCGAGCACCGCTTTGTTCCCGAAATACGGGATGCGCATCTTCTTGTGTTCTTCAAGCGAGAGGTAGGCGACGAAGGACCCGTGCGGCACGATGATGATCTTGCGCTGCTCGAGTTCGGGGACCAGCCCCATGAAGTCGCTGTACCGGTCGATGGTGATGACCTCATCGACGAAACTGAACGAGCGGTACAGCCGCTCGGTTTCGCGGCTCGCGACCGCCAGCGTCCGGAACCCCTCATCCCGCGCACCCTTGAGGATCTGCAGCGCCGAGTGCGACCCCAACGTCGCAATCGTATACATATCGCCAACGCCGTCTCTGCGCTTCTGGCCGGAAAGGAGCGGTTCGACCATCATCGTCATGTTATTGCTACCTGAAACGCGGGATTGCAGAGGAAGGTCGCGACGGCGCGGTCGCGATCGGACGGGGCGATGTCTTGGCCGGCGTCGTCGAGCAGCCGCCAGGCGGTCCGGCGCCGGATCGCGGTGACGCCGGGAAGCCGGCGTCCCGCTATCTGGGTTACGGGGGCTTCGTCGCGAGAGGCGATCCAAACCTCGCCGGGCTCGGGAAGGTCGCTCGTCCGTTCAGCCAAGCGATGCTTGTTCGGATTGTAGAGCGTCTCGATTTGCGCGACCGATGCGGCAAGCGCCCCCGCGGCCTCGGGCGCGACATCGAACAGCCAAATGTCGCTGCGGACGACGTGCGCGGCGGGGATGCCGAGGCGCGCCAGCGTTTCGTAGGCCGTGAACGCCTCGTTGTCGGGGATGATCAGCGATACGGCAAATGCACGCGTCACGCAGGGACCCTGCCGTGCACCGCGCGCGCGAAATGTTCGAAGAACTGAATTCCCCCGGACGGCGCGAGCGTCGCCGCCGTATCTCCGTGCGCAGCCTCGCGGCTTCCATCAAGGTGCTGATACGTCCACGCGTCCCGCTCGGGATGCGGCATGATCGCCAGCACGTTGCCGGCGCGGTTCACGATCCCGGCGCAGTCGAGCGCGGCGCCATTGGGCGCGGGCACCGGGTTACCGTCGCGGTCGGCGTAGACGAAGGCAAGGTGGCCGTCGGAAACGATCCGCGCGAGTTCGTTGGCAGGAGCCGCCAACCTTCCGTCGCCGTGAGAAGCCCAGCCGGGAATGATCGCACCGGGTTCGATGCCGGCGAGAATCGGGACCCGCTCCGGCGCGACCGAGAGCTTCACGTGAACGTGCACTGATTGGAAGCGTCCGCTCACATTCGGTGCAAACGCCGCAGTCGGCCGCCGGACGCCGGCCGTACCCGGAACGAGCCCGGCTTCGGCCAAGATTTGGGCCCCGTTGCAAATCCCCAGCACAAGCTTCCCGGACTCCGCGCCCTCGATCACCGGATCCATCACCGCATCGTGGGCAGCGACGGCTCCGGAGCGAATGCGATCCTCGTAGGCGAAGCCGCCGGGCAACACGTACGCGTCGAAGCGCGCCAGCGACTCCGGTGCACTCCAATGCACGAGCTCCGCCTCGAGCCCAACCGCGCGTAGCGCGCGGAGCGTCTCATCTTCGCTGTTCGTCCCGGGAAACACGACGACGGCGACTCGGCCGCTCATGCGACGCTCCCATAAAAGTCGCGCAGCGGGGATTCCCACGCTTCACGAAGTGTCGCGATCGAAATGGTCGAGTTTCCCAGACCCGGCGCTTCGCCGCCAAACTCGACTGTCGGCGAATCGATCGTAAGTCCGATCGGTCGAAAGAATCCGCGGTGTTTCGCGGCAAGTTTCCCGGCGCGGTCGGTAAGGCGATGCTTTCGCGCTAGTTCTGAAGCCGCCGCGAGGTCGCGTACCTCGAGCAGAAACATCGGACCCTCCGCCAACAGTCCGTACTCAGATGCGAGAGCATAACCCGGCCAAAGGCCATCATCGATCCAGACGCCGATGGGGCGGACTGGATCGGACCCAATGGCCATTTTCGCCGCTGCGACCCCGACCCCGCCGTTCGACGTTGCACGCGCGGAGGCGGCGATCCCGAGCCGCAAAGTCTCTCTGACGTACGCCGCTTCCGCGAGAAACTGCGCATAATTGACGGGTGGCAGTGACCGCTGCTCGATCCCAAGGATTTCGGCTAGGACGGATCCCCCCAGTCGATTGCACGATGGTCCGACGAGCAATACCGTTGAACCGACGTGCTTGAAAAAAGAAGTCGTGGCGCATGAAACGTCGTCGATCGTGCCAATACAACTGACGATTGGCGATGGAGCGACATGGTTTCCGCTGGACGACCGGTTGTAGAGAGAAACGTTTCCGGACACAAACGGAACGCCGAGTTGCTGGGCAGCATCTGCGAGACCCTCTATTGCTGCAACCAGCGCGCCCATTTGCTCGGGAATCGTCGGGTCGCCGAAATTTAGACAATCGGTTAGGCCCGACGGCTCGGCTCCGACAGCGGTGACGTTTGCGATCGCTTCGACCACTGCTAGCTCAGCCGCGCGGTATGGATCAATCTTTCCGTAGCGAGGATTTCCGCCGATCCCGACTGCAACACCCAACGGCGAACCGGCCAGGGGCACGATGACTCCCGCGTTTGCGTAGCCCGGCGGAAGTGAGGTACATCCACGGACGACGCCGTCGAAACGTTGATAAATCGTCGACCGAGAACACACATCGCGATGCGCCATGACCGATTTGAGACGCTCGTTGAAATATTGCCATGGAACATTCTCGCGCGGCTCATAATCGGCGTGTCCCGTCTCGGGCTCGCTCGGACGTACCGGTAGCACGTACGGCCGCGAATAACGGACGCCGGCGGTTAGGAAGTCGAGGTCGACGTCCATCACGGTTTCGCCGCGATAGCGGGCCATGTAGCGTCCGCTGTTGGTCACCTTCCCGATCACGGCAGCGCAGGCGCCCTGCGCAACGCGCGGCAGCGAATAGAGGTCGTTGTAGATCTCCAGCAGCACCGGGGTGAACGACGGGGGCACGATCCAGCACAGGCGCTCCTGCGTTTCGCCGATGGCGATCACTTCGGGCGGCAGGTCGCGCTGCGCGGTCGAGACGCGCTCGAGTTCGACCTCCGCCCCGACGCCGGGGCCGCCGGCGGCGCATAGCTCCGCACTGCAACCGACCAGTCCGCCCGCGCCGAGATCCTTGAACCCGGCGGTCACGCCTTGGGCACGTAACTGCGCGAACACCGCGTAGGACGCCCGCATGATCACGTTTTTTAGAAACGGATCGGGGACTTGCACGGCGCCCTTATTCTGCTCCGCATCGTCCTCATTCAGCGTGAGCGAGGAAAACGACGCGCCCCCGAATCCGCTCCGATCGGTCGCCTTTCCGACCAGGACGATGTCCCACCCAACGCTGCCGCCCGGCGCGCGGGAGTGGATGATGTCCTTCTCCTTCACCAGACCGAGTGCAACGACGTTGACCAGGACGTTGTCGTCGAACGATTCATCGAAGAAGACGTCGCCGCCGACGTTGGGCACGCCGATCGCATTCCCGTAGGCGGCGATTCCGTCGACCACTTGCTGGGCGACGTACCGGCAGTGCTCGTTTTCGAGCCGGCCGAAACGCAGCGGGTCGGCGATGCCGATGACCTCAGCTCCCATGCACAGCACATCGCGCACGATCCCGCCCACACCGGTCGCCGCACCCTCGAACGGCACGACCTGCGAGGGATGATTGTGCGACTCGTGGGCGATGACGATGCCGTACGTTTCGCCCTGCCACTCGCCGAGCCGCACGATGCCGGCATCCTCGCCGACGCCGAGGAGCACCGTCGGCCCTTCGGTGGGTAATTTTTTCAAGTGCTCGCGCGACGACTTATACGAGCAATGCTCGCTCCATTGCGCGTCGAACGCGAACAGCTCGGTCGGCGTCGGCAGACGGTTGAGATGTTCGGCGATGCGCCGGATCTCGTCGTCAGCGAGCGCGACACCGAGCCGGCGGCCGAGCGCGACGGCATCGTCGTGCGCGGCCGCCGTCACGCGCGCGCGACTCCGGGGCCGGGCGAGGGCGGCGGCGCGTTCAGCTTCGCATCGGCGCCGAGGACGTCGCTGCGTCCGTTGGCCTGCAGCAGCAGCACGCGACCGAAGACGACGGTATCCTCGAGTGCAAACGCCTTGGCGCAAGCCAAAGCGAGTTCATCGGGGTGCGGATTCTCGACGTTGAGAACGACGACCGGGTTCGCCGATGCGTTATCGAGCATCGCGGCCAGCGCGCTGGTTGCGGCGCCGACCGCAACCAGGACCATCCGCGGAAACGTCGCTTCGAGTTGCGTGACGAGCTGCAGAACGTACCCGGGCGTGCGTGCTACGGAGACGATGTGACGCACGGTCGGCAGCCCGAACGCGGCCAGAGAGCGCGCCGCGAGCTCGGAAGCGGCGAGGTATTCCGGGCCGTCGATCAACAGGGCCACCATTCCGGGGCGCATCTGCGGAAACGTCGCGACGATGTCGGCAACCTGCTCGTAGTTTGCTTTGACTTGCTCGAGGTCGGCGGCCGTCACCGTTTTGAGATTGCGATACAGCTGCTTGTCGAGCATCAGATCTTCGCGCCCCTGCGGCCACACGCGCCATGCATCGTTGTCGATCACGTCGGCGATGACCAGTTGTCCCTTACCTTCACCGCTGGCCAGCCGGCCGAATTCGATCTTCAAATCGACCAGCATGGCGTCGCGCCGTCGCCAGGCGTGCGCCAGAATCTCGTAGGTTATCCGGGCCAGCTCGCTCATCGTCGCGACGTCTTGGGCACTAGCATAACCGCCGGCGAGGATCGCGTCGGGTTCGATCAGCGGATCGTGGTTCGCATCGTCCTTGAGGAAGAACTCGATGAGACGCGGCACGAGCAAAGCGCCGCGCTGGATTCCGGGTCGCCGCCGCACGAGCGAACCGGCGGCGACACCCCGCACGACGACTTCGAGCGGAATCATGTGCGCGCGCCGGACGTGCATCTGGTTGTCGTCTTCGCCGCCGGAGATGTAGTGCGTCGGCAGACCGCACAGGTTCAGCAACCGAAAGACGCGAGCGGTCGTCTTGGCCGCGATCCGTCCTTTGCCTTCGATCACGTGACGCCGCACGCCGTCGCCCGCCGTGATCGCGTCTTGCTGCTGGACGACCAGCACGTCCGGCTGCTCATCGACCTCGAAGAGTACTTTCGTCTTGCCGCTAGCAATGGGATTTCTTTTTTTCACGGCTGCTTTTCCGGGGCAGACGGTACGGTATCGCGGATGCGTTGGGCCAGGCGGCGGGAGCGTTGGGGGGCGTCGCCGATATGGGCGGCGGGGTCGAGCAGTTCCCGGACCTCGGCGGGATCGACCCAGTGCGCGATGCGTTCGTCGTCGGCGAGCAGACGGGCGAACGGATTGGATTCGCCGGCCGCGAGCGCCTCATACGCGCACATCGCGCTCTCGCGGATCACCTCATGCAGTTCCTGACGATTGCCGCCGCGTTTAGCCGCCTCCATCAGCACCGCTTCACTGCCCGCAAAGGGACCGTAGACGCGCAGGTTCTCCGCGATGCGCCGTTCATCGACACGCAGACCTTGCACGACTCTCGTTGCCATGGTGAGGATTTCGTCACTGCACAGCAGCGCTTCCGGAAGGATCGTGCGCCGGTTCGCGCTATCGTCCAACGTGCGTTCCAAGAGATTCGTCGCGGCATTCTGCCAGGCCACGTCGGCATAGGCGGGGAGTAGCCGCGCGAGGGAGTCGATGCGTTCCGCCATCACCGGATTTCGCTTGAACGGCATCGCGCTCGATCCGACCTGCTTCGCGCCGAACGGCTCGGCGATGTCACCGAAACCCGGGCTCGCCAGTATCCGCACGTCGAAGGCAAACTTCGAGAGCGACGCTCCGAGCCCGGCTAAGGTCGAGAGCAGCAGATAATCGAGCTTCCGCGGATACGTTTGGGTGGCGACGTCGCGGGCTTGCGCGCCGAATTTCTCCAGCACGTCGCTCTCCTGTTCTTCGCTCGTCCGGGCCGAACCGTCGAGAAGTCGCACGTAGGAGGCCGAGGTCCCGACGGCGCCGCGGATTCCCTTCGCGGTCATCTGCTCGCGCGCCGCGGTCAGCATCGCCCGGTCGATCAGGAGGTCCTGCGCATACACCGCGAGCCTGTAGCCGAGCGTCGTTGGTTCGGCGGGCTGCAGGTGCGTGTAACCCATGCACACCAGGTCGGCGTGCAGTTCAATGCGCTCGCCGAACGCGCGCAGCAGTTCGTCGACCCCATCGATGATGCGGGCTAGGCCGAAGCGCAGCCGAAACGTCTCGACCGTATCCTCGATGTCCATCGAGGTCGCTCCAAGATGCAGCTTGCCGCCGCCGATCGTCGCCTGCTTCGCATAGACGCGAATCTCGGCCATCAGGTCATGGCCGATCTCGCGCTCGATCGCGAGCGCAGCGGGCAGATCGATGTCGTCGGCATGTGCCCGCAGATCGTCGAGTTCGGCTTGCGACACCAGTCCGGCGCGCTGCTGCGCTTCCGCCAGCGCCACCCACACCGCGCGCCAAAGCTTCCGCCGTTCGCGCTCGGAAAAGAGCTCGCGCAGCGACGGGTGCGCATAGCGCCACGAGAACGGCGAGGCATACGTCGTATCGTTCACGGTTCAGCGGTTTTGGTTCGGGGGATGCGTGGGCCGGGCCTCGACGAGAAAGGTCGGAAACGCGACGGGGCCGCCTCTCGGCGGCCCCGTGTGCAGCACGTCGCTGTGCGGTTAGAAGCCGTAGCCCACGCTCTGCTCGACGACGCCCACGAGGCCCAGCCCGCCGGCCGCGGCGTCGACCGCGTAGAGCTGCACCACGTAGGTCTGGCCGTTGGCGGCCGCCGGTGCGGCGATGGTGGTGACAGGGACCGGGGTGCCGCCGGCCACCCCGAGGCCGTCGTAGAACGCCGCCGGCACGCTGGGCAGCGGCGAGGAGACCGGCGAGTTCGAGGTTACCGAATTCGCAGCCGATGGGTGGGGTGCCGCGATGTTTGTCGCGCCCGTAAGCGCCACCGGGGTCACGATCGGGTTCGCCAGACCATATCCGAAGCCGATGCCATGGGTCGGGGTTGTCGCGCTGAAGGCCGGCGCGGCGTTATGCGAGATCGCCTCCGGCGCCACCGGCGCGACGAGGAACGACGGGTCCGTGTACACATAGAGGCCGAGGGTGAGACTCGCGGCCGTCCCGCCCAACACGATGCTCTGACGCACGTTGACGGCGGGCGAAATCGTCGTGACCCCGATCGCTGGGGTGCCAAAATATGGGCCCGGGGCGGTTGCGCATTCCGTCCCTGCACCGCCGACGGCGGCGGTGGTCGGATAGACCGAGATGATGTGGCCGATGCCGGCCGCAACGACGAACAGCCCGGACGCGTGGCTGTAGGCAACGGTCGGCGCCGTGATGCCGAAGGCCAGGTTGTCGACGCACACGTCAACGTTCGTGTAGTCGGGCGAGCCTTGTACGAACCTGATCAGTGCTTGGCCGTTGGAACCGGTCTGAATCGTGCTACCGGCGCCGCCGGCATTGTTCGGCGGCCCGGCAAAGGGCAGCGATGTGCCGCCGCCGCCCGTGCAGGCTGATAGGCAAAAGCCCAACGCGGCCACGACGGTCGTGCGGGCGATGAGACTACGCATGCGTTGAGTGACCTCTCGGAAGCCAACGGCGAGCATCGGCCCAGGTTCGCAAAAAGAACGACCCACGGCCGTGGCCACGTTACCCCATCGTGGAACCGAATCCTCCGCTCTCTCAGCGGAGCGAGGCGAGTCTGAGGGCGAGGTCCGCGGTGAGCAATTCGATCATCGCGCGCGGGTCGTCGATCCGCCCGGTGACCACGGCCTCGAAGCCGCGGACCGCCGTTTCGTAGCCCGTTCGCGCACGCCGTTCGCCGAGCCGGCGCGCGATCGGACGCAGGCGTGCCTCGCGCCAGCGATGACGCGCCGGAAGCGGTCCGCCCTGCGGTCGCGCGAGTTCCCACAGCAGCGCGAAATCATTCGCGAGCGCGCTGGCGAGCGAGACCGCCGCGCGCGCGTCCTGCGCGAACAGGTCGAACGCGATCGCGAGCGCTTCGTCGGGACGTCCTTCAACCAACGCCTGCGCGTACTGCCAGGCCTTCGCGTCCTCGACACTGAGGCTCTCACGCTCGAGGTCGGCCAGCGTTATCGTCGTACCGGCCAGGGCCAGCTTTTCGAGATCGTTTTCGATCGCACCAAGATCGGCATCGCCTTCGGCCAGCACGGCGATCGCACGCGGTTGGGCTTTCGCGCCGAGTCGCGCCAGCGTTTCCCGCACGAAGCGCTCGCGCACATCGGCGTTCGTTGTGGTATCGATGCGCAGCGCCTTGCGGCCCGCGAGTTGACCGAACGGCTCCGGTTTGGTCGTTTTCCGCGGCGCCAGTAAGTCTTCGAGAACCAGCGTGTTGCCGTCCGGGACGCTCTGACTGGCTGCCCACAGTTCGCGGCGCGGTTGGGCGCGCATGCGGTGGCAGTTGCGGACCACCACCACCCGGTGCTCGGCAAGAAACGGCATCGCGTGGACGGCATCGCCGACCTTTTGTCCGACCGCTTCGGTCTCGGGGCCGTCGAAGACGTCGGCGTTCAGGGCCCGCACGTCGGCGGGCAGCAGCCGCTCGACGATGGCGTCGATGGCGCGCTGAGCGAGCAGCGGTTCTTCGCCCTCGACCACGACCAGCCCATCGACTGCCGGCGCTTTGTCGGCGAAGTCGTAATATCTCACGCCGGCAGCCCGGCCTCGGCGAGGCCGCTCAGGTTCGGGCGGTACGCGAGTTCGGCAATGCTGTCGGCGTAGGGCGCGCTCACGACGCCATATTCGGTGATGAAACCCGTGATCAGCCGGCCTGGCGTCACGTCGAAGGCGGGATTGTAGACGTCGTCGTTCTCGGAGATCCGCACCTCGCCGGCGGACCGTTCTTCGATCGGAATCTCTTCGCCCGACGCGAGCGCAAAGTCGAACGTCGAGCGCGGCGCGGCCACGTAGAACGGTATGCCGTGATGCGCCGCCGCGATCGCGACCCCATAGGTCCCGATCTTGTTCGCGGTATCGCCGTTGCGCGCGATCCGGTCGGCGCCCACGACGACCGCGCGGATGTTCTTTCGCTGCATCGTGATCGCGGCGGCACTGTCGACGATGAGCGTGCACGGCAATCCGGCCTCGCGCAGTTCGAACATCGTCAGGCGCGCGCCCTGGAGCAGCGGCCGCGTTTCGTCGACGTAGACGTGCAGCCGCTTTCCCGCGCGCTCGGCGGCGATGAAACAGCCCAGCGCCGTGCCGTCGCCGCCGGTTGCGATCGGCCCGGTGTTGCAGTGCGTGAGGACGTTCCCCGTCGTGGGAAAGAGCGGCACCGCGGCCTCGCCGATGCGGCGGTCGACGTCGCGCTGCTCGGCGTGGATTCGCTGTGCCTCCGCCAGCTCGACGCCGGGCGCGGCGAGGACCCGGTCGACCGCCCAGGCCAGATTGACTGCGGTCGGGCGTGCGGCCCGGATGCGCGCGGCGGCGGCGGCGAAGGCCGCGGGGTCGCCGGCATACCGCCGCGCGGCGAGCGCTACGCCGTACGCGCCGAAAATGCCGATTGCGGGCGCGCCGCGGACCGCCAGGGTGGCGATCGCCTGCACGACGTCGTCGATCGACGTCGCGCGGGCGCGCACGACCCGTTGCGGCAGCGCGCGCTGATCGAGATACCCGACGGCCTCACCGTCGATCCAAACCGAATCCACGCCTCGCGAATTCGGCGAGGTGGGAGATTAGGCCCGCACTGCGCCGATCGAGGCGAAACACGCGCGGCAGTACACGGGCCGATCGCCGCGCGGTTTAAACGGCACCGTCGTCGACATCCCGCATTGCGCGCACACGGCGTCGAACATCTCGCGCAGTCCCGACGTCGAGGACGGGATCGACGCGCCGTTGGTACGCTGCGACTTGCGTGCGGCGCGGCAATCACGACAGCGTTGCGGCTCGTTCTCGAAGCCCTTCTCGGCGTAGAACATCTGGTCGCGGGCGGTGAAGTCGAACGGGTTCCCGCAATCTTTGCAGGTCAGAATTTTGTTTTCGTACACGATCTCGCCGGGCGGCGCGCCGTCCGGTCCCCTTGGAAAGCGGATGGGAAAAGGCGGCGCAGCTTGCGGCGGCGCCGTATCGGCGAGTATACGGCAGGGACCGTCCCCTTGGCAATTAGGCAAAGGGTGCGATTGCGCCGCCGCCAAGGCATCCTGCATGAAGTGGGCTGCGAGCGCGGTCTTCGCGCTGCTCGCCATACCGATTTCGGCCGGATCGGCCCCGGTGCCGGCGCACGCTCCGGCCGCACCGTCACCGCCTGCCCCGTCATCTCGGCCCCGGCCGGAAACCGGTCGCTATTGTGCCGTTGCGCCGGTGGTCATCGCCAACTCTTCGCGGATGCGGTACGCGGTGTACCTTGCTGCAACCGACGGCAATAACGTCAGCGGAATGTTGGCGCTCTATTCCGGAGCCATTCGATACGATGTTCCGTTCCACGACCTGGTTGCCGATGACGGCCGGAACTCCACAAAGCCCACGGTGATCGTGGTGAAGTTCCCCGCACCGGTCGCGATCGAAAGCGCGGTCGTCTCCGCACTGGACACCGGGAACGGGAACACTCACTGCAGCATCCCGTTTGCGCCGTGGACGGTGGAGGCAGCCCAAGGTACGGAGCCTGCGCCCAAGCGGACCATGGAGTGGTTTCGCGGTGCGGTCGCGGCCGCTGAGATCGTGGCGGCCCCGGCGCCGGTCAACGATCCGCGCCCCTGCGCGACACCCGACCGCGCGGGGCGAACCGTCAAGGCGTATGAACCGGAAACTGCGGAGAATTTCACTTTGAAGGGTGATGTGGTCGTCGTCGTAACGATCGACGAAAAGGACCATCTCATCGGGGCCGAGATCTTAGAGTCGAGTGGGTCGGGCGACATGGATAACATCGCTGTCGGCGCCGCCATGCGATCGCAGTTCGCCGGTGCAACGTTCCGCTGCCGCCCGATCGTCGGCGAGTATCGCTTCGTCGTGTCATTCGGGGACTGAGTGAACGACGAATGACGCGTTGTTGGAAGTTCGCCCTCGGTGTGCTGTCGGGACTCGCTTTGCTCTTACCCCATGCACGCGCAGCGGAGGCCTCGTTCACCAGCCGCGCAGACTACTGCCCGGTGAGCCCGGTGCTCACGAATCTCGACGCATCGTACGAACACTACGCGGTCTTCTTGGCAGGCGTAACCAGCGGCAAAGCGAGCGGAACGATGTCATTGTACGCCGGAGCGTCGCGGTACGACATTCCCTTTCACGATTTCGCTGCTGAAGGCGTCAGTGACGACGAAAGCGTTCCGACCGTCGTCGTAGTCTCGTTTCCTCAGGCGACCGTGATCGACAGCGCGACGGTTTCCGCATTAGACGCGGGCGATGGGAGTATTCCGTGTGGGGTGCTGTTCGCGCCTTGGAAGAATACGCAGGGGGGCATCGCC
>Ga0182015_10002944_pt1 | contig 19731 bp, 20 predicted proteins | sample 712P3MmetaG_FD_120478 | JGI IMG/M metagenome (GOLD analysis project Ga0182015, IMG submission 120478) | Permafrost microbial communities from Stordalen Mire, Sweden - 712P3M metaG | ecosystem: Environmental > Terrestrial > Soil > Wetlands > Permafrost | place: Sweden: Stordalen | collected...
GAGCGTTCTCATTCCGGCGTACAACGAAGAAGCCGTCATCGTGGCCACAGTTCGTTCCGCGCTCGCTTCGGATTATCCGAAGCTCGAAATCCTTGTCGTGGATGACGGCTCGACCGATCGTACGAATGAGCGCCTCCGCGCCGAATTCGACTCGGATCCTCGCGTCCGCCTCATCACGCAACCCAATCGCGGCAAGCCCGCGGCGCTGAATCATGCGCTTGCCTCGGCCACCGGCGAAATCATGGTCACGATTGACGCGGATACGTGCGTGAATCGCGACGCCGTCAGAAAGCTCGTTCGCAATTTCGCCGATGCCCGCGTTGCCGCCGTGGCCGGCAATGTGAAAGTGATGAACCGCAATCGCTGGCTCACGCGCTGGCAGGCGCTCGAATACATCACCAGCCAAAATCTCGAGAAGCGCGCGTTCGATTTGCTGAATTGCATACCCGTCGTGCCCGGCGCCGTCGGCGCGTGGCGCTCAGACGTAGTCCGTAGTTGCGGCGGTTTCTCGCGCGACACTGTCGCTGAAGACACCGATCTAACGATGACGATTCGCCGCCAGGGATGGAAGATTCTCTACGACGAAGACGCCATCGGATACACCGAAGCGCCCGAAACTGTAAGCGCGCTCATCCGGCAGCGATTCCGATGGACGTTCGGCACGATCCAGGCCGTCTGGAAGCATCACGACACGCTTGGTCGCAAAAAATATGGCTCGCTTGGCTGGATCGCGCTGCCGAACATTTTTCTATTTCAAATTCTTTTGCCGCTCGTCTCGCCGGTCATCGACCTGCTTTTCCTGATGTCGCTCCTTCTCTGGGGCCTCGCGCAATTTCGCATCACGCGGCTGCCGCAGCTCTGGACCGCGCAGGATGTAGAGCGCTCCCTGATTTTTTTCGCGGTTTTTATGGTGATTGATCTGCTGACCTGCGTGATTGCGTTCGCGCTTGAGAAGCACGAAGACTGGACGCTCCTTGCCCCTCTGTTGATCCAGCGCTTCTATTACCGCCAGATGATGTACGTCGTGCTGTTCCGCGCGCTCAAAGAAGCTGTGCGCGGCCGCCCGGTCGGCTGGCGCGGCGTCGAGCCGCAAATGCCCGCGCCCGTCCCCAGCGACTAGGCCGTGCCGCCGCTTGCAGCCGTTTCCCGAAATCTTTTTGCCTGCCAAATTGATCGCTTGCGAGTGCGCTTAGACGCCGGAATGACCGCGCAATCAGGAAAGTAAATTGGTAGATTCATCGTAGGACTCTGCCATGGATGCACACGCCGACCGCCCAACCTGGAAGACTCTGTTGGCCTTCGCGATCATCTATTTTGTCTGGGGATCCACCTTTTTCGCAATTCGCGTTGGCGTCCGCGAAGTTCCGCCTTTCCTCCTCGCGGCGGTGCGCTTCTCGGTTGCCGGACTCATTCTTTATGCCTGGATGATCGCCCGGGGAGAACGCTCACCGACCGGCCGCCAATGGAGGTCGGCATTCTTACTCGCGATTCTGATCTTCGTTTTCGACTACGGATTGTTGTTCTGGGCCGAACAGCGTGTCCCTTCGGGCATGGCTGCGGTCATGCTGGCCACGATCCCCGTATATATGGCGCTCTCGGAAATCATCTTTCTTCGAACACAGAAACTCACGGTTCGTTTGGCTGTGGCACTATTAATCGGCGTTGGAGGAGTGGCAGTACTGGTGAGCCGCTCGCTAAACGTGGGCGGGGCGCCAATCGACAGGCTCGGCGCGTTGGCGCTGCTTGTAGCAGGAATCAGCTGGTCGGCAGCTGCAACGCTCACGCGCAAACTGCCGCTCCCGCCGTCCAAAGTCATGAGCTCGGGCGTTCAGATGCTCGCCGGAGGAGTTATGCTCGCGCTCACGGCGGCTACGCTCGGCGAATTTCGTAATTTTCATCCGTCGGACATTTCACGCGCAGCCTGGCTCTCGTTGGTCTATCTGATTATTTTCGGCTCCATCGTCGCGTTCACGGCTTATGTGTGGCTGATCCATCATGAGTCCCCGACAAAAGTGGGAACCTATGCGTACGTCAATCCCGTCGTCGCGGTGGTGATTGGATATTTCCTGGGCGGCGAACCGCTTGGCCTTCGAACGATTCTCGGAACCGCGTTTGTTCTTATCAGCGTAGTAGTGATCACGGCTACTGGAGCAAAAAAATCGGCGAATAACCCGACGACGATACTCTCAGTAGAAGATGCCAGTTAGCTCCAGCACTGCCTGTCGGTTTCCGCATACCCCGTGATACATTCCGCCTACACTCTTTTGTTGGGATAGACTTAGCCGGCTCACCCACATGCCGCTCTCTGTAGGCGATAAACTCGGCCCGTATGAAATCCTCGCGCCGATTGGCGCCGGTGGAATGGGAGAAGTGTATCGCGCCAGAGACGCGCGTTTGAGTCGGGATGTCGCCATCAAAGTTTATGCCGGCCTGGGAGAAAAAGATCAGGTCTTTGATTGGCTCGATCGGGCCTACAAAGATCGGTCCTACTATCTGGCCGTTTATCTGACCACGGACGCACGCCTGGACAGCCTTCGCTCCGACCCGCGCTTTGCTGAGCTTCGCAAGAAAATCGGATTTCCGAACTAGTGTAATCCGTTCCCTGCGCCTCTCGGGGTAGTGTCCTAATTTCGAAAACGCATCCTCCGATGGAACAGAGTTCCAAAGCGTGAGAGCATTCTGAAGGTGTTGACAATGAGTCCCCTGAGCGACCTCCAAATTGATGAGGCTATTCTCTCCGTTACTGAAGCATCTTGGACGAAAGTGGCTTTTGTGATTACCAAAGTCGCAGGCACGATGGGCAGCGACCTTCCGGAAGGTGATGCTGCATACAATCTTATCGCCAAACGTATCGAGATACTTGTCCGAGGTGGCCGCTTGTTGGCGCAAGGCGATATCAAGAAATGGCGGCACAGCGAAGTAAGGGAGCCAAATTAGGACAATACCGCCTCTCGGTCCGAGTGGCGCTGGACCGCGCGTTTTGCTAGAATCCCGCTTGAAGGGCTGCATCCTGTGTTCACGGAGCGGCACCGGAGGCTGTTATGAGCGCTGCACCTCGTGCGGGCAACGGCAAGATCACCGTGCCTGACATCGTCGAACGCAAGTCCCGCCGTTTTTCCGACTCGACTTCTACCACCGAAAAAATCACCTGCTTGACGGCGTACGATTATCCGACCGCGCGAATTCTTGACGACGCGAATGTGGACATTCTCCTCGTCGGCGATTCGCTCGCCATGGTCGTTCTCGGTTACGACAGCACTCTTCCCGTGACCGTTGACGAGATGTTGCACCACGTCAAGGCAGTGCGCCGCGGCACGCATCACGCGCTTGTAGTGGCCGACATGCCTTACGGCAGTTACCACGCTTCCATTGACGATTCCATCCGCTCCGCTTTGCGTTTTATCAAGGAAGGTGGCGCGGAAGCCGTGAAAGTCGAGGGCGGCGAGCGCCGCATCGAGCTGATCGCGCGCCTGGTCGAAGCCGAAATTCCCGTGATGGGCCACGTTGGCCTCACGCCGCAATCCGTCAACGCGCTCGGCGGCTTCAAAGTGCAGGGCCGCAGCGCCGATGCAGCTCAGCAACTTCTCCGCGATGCTCGCGCCGTCGAGGCTGCCGGCGCATTTTCGATCGTTCTCGAATCGATTCCGCGCGAAATTGCGGGGCGAATTACGGAAGAGCTCCACATTCCGACGATCGGTATCGGTGCTGGGCCGGATTGCGACGGCCAGGTGCTCGTTATCAACGACGCGCTCGGCTTGACCACTGGCCACACGCCGAAGTTCGCGCGCCGCTACGCGAATCTTTCTGAGATCATCGCGCGCGCCGCCGCCGAATATTGCGACGATGTCCGCAATGGCCGATTTCCCTCGGACGACGAGTCGTATCATCTGCCGGCCGAGTTGCGCAGCCGCTTCCTCGCGCGCGAACGCGCTTAAACTCTTGAGTCTCTTCGGCCGCTGACGTACGCTTCAAACCCCCAACGGGGGCCGCGAGGGGACCATCATGAACGCAGAGGATTTCCGCACTCTCTATGAATACAACGCGTGGGCGAATCGCCGTGCGATGGAATCTTGCGAACAATTGAACTCCGATCAATTTACGCGCGATCTCGTTTCGAGTTTCCATTCCGTCCGCGACACGCTTGCGCACATTCTCGGTGCCGAATGGCTTTGGCTTGAACGCTGGCACGGCCGCTCGCATTCGACTCTGCCCTTCGCCAAAGATTTTTCCGATCTCGACGCCATCCGCGCGCGCTGGGCTGAAGTCGAGCGCGACCTCACGGATTTCGTCGCGTCGCTCACGGACGAGAATCTTGCCCGCGTTTACGAATACAAGACGACGGCAGGCGTTCCCCACGCATCGCCCGCCTGGCAGATGCTTCAGCATCTCGTCAATCACGGGACGTATCACCGCGGCCAGATCGCAACCATGCTTCGCCAGCTCGGCAACAAGTCCCAAAGTACCGATTTGATCTTGTTTTATCGCGAGCGTGCCGCTCAGGCCAAAGCGTGATCGCCCTGCAAACATCCACCTTCCTCGCTGATACTTTTTCCTAAATTCCACCTCATGGAAATAATTCGCACGGTCGAATGGATGAAGCAGGTTGCGCGCGCCGCGCAAGCGAAAGAGCGCCTCGTCGGCCTCGTTCCCACGATGGGCGCCCTTCACGAAGGCCATCTCTCCCTCGTCCGCGCCGCCAAGAAAGAATGCTCGCCCGTAGTGGTCTCCATTTTTGTAAATCCAAAACAGTTTGGCCCCGCAGAAGATTTTCAGAAGTATCCGCGGCACATGGAACAGGACACAGCCGCTCTCGAAGTTCTCGGCGTGGATTATGTATTCGCGCCTTCCGTTGCCGACATGTATCCGGATGGTTTTCGCACGGCCGTTAACGTCGAAGGTTTGGGCGATCGCCTCGAAGGCCGCTCGCGGCCCGGCCATTTTCACGGCGTCGCGACTGTCGTCCTAAAGCTATTCGAAATCATCCAGCCGCGCTTCGCCTACTTCGGCCGCAAAGACGCGCAGCAGGTGAGAATCATCCAACAAATGGCGGGAGATCTGAATCTCGATACGCAGGTGATCGCCTGCCCGATTGTGCGCGAGCCCGATGGCCTGGCGATGTCATCGCGCAACGCATACCTAAACGGCGGCGACCGGCAAGCCGCAACAGTTCTCTACCGTGCTCTCGGCGCGATGAAAAAGGAAATCGAAGCAGGCGAGCTCGACGCCGCGCGGCTCACTGCAACGATCCGTCGCATTTTTGAAACCGAACCCGGCGCGGCTCCCGATTATGCCGAAATCGTTGACGCGGATTCTCTCGAGCCTGTAATCCGTCTGCGTAAGACGTGTTACACGCTCGTCGCCGCCTTCGTCGGCAAAACACGCCTCATTGACAACGCCCTAATCGAAGAATCCGGCGATTCCTTCTCCGTCAATCTCTAACGCTTTCTCACAAGCAAGCTAGCGTTGTCACTCTCTAATGCTCTCTGGCGCGAATTTAAACGTTGTCATTCCGACGACGACCCGACGAGGGTCGGAGGAGGAATCTGCATTTTCTTTCTCACGCCGAAAAATCGCACCGGAAGCAAACTTCCTGCACATCCTCCGTCGCGCGGATCACCGCGAAATTTGTCACATTCAGCTCCCACCGGAAATTCTTCTCGCCGAATCGCCGCACGATTTCCGGCAGCACCGGCAAATCAACGTCGCCTTCCGCAATCGTGATGTGCGGAATCCAAATATCCTCTGCGTAATATTCGTTTATGCCGGTCGCGAGCGAAGAAACGGCCGCAGCAATCTGCTTGTGCACCACAGCAAGCTCCCACGTTTTCACCACCGGCAAATAAATCACGGGCTCTTTGCGCGTGAAGATACCGATTCCGCTCGTCTGTGCCGGGAAACATCGTGTTTGCGAAGCGAGCGCGCCAAGAATCACCTGCGCGCGCCCCAAATCGTATTCTTCGGCTACGTGGTACGAAAAATGAGGAAAGCGCTTCGAATGAATTCCGCGAACGCCGAAATCCCGCCGCAATTCGTCCCACAATTGCTCGACGCGTTCGCCGTCCGCGCCCCCGAGTAATGAGACGATGCCCTGCAATTATTCCGCCGAGCCTTGCTCCAATTTCTTCAAGACATCCGCGGCGTGGCCCTTCACGGAAACGTTGTCCCAGATCTTGTGGAGTTTTCCGTCCTTGCCGATCCAAAACGTCATGCGCACGATCCCGAGAAACGATTTTCCAAGAAATCGTTTCATCCGCCGCGCCCCGTACGCTTCAATCGCCGTAAACTCCGGGTCTGAAAGCAGCGGAAAATTCAGCTTGTGCCGTTCTTTGAATTTTGCCTGCGTAGCCACGCTATCCGCGCTGCATCCGATAACAACCGCGTCCAGCGCGTCCAATTTCCTTTTTGCGTCCCGAAACTCGGTCGCTTCGTTGGTTCAGCCCGGCGTCAGCGCCTTCGGAAAAAAATAAAAAATCACGTTCTTGCCGCGATAGTCGGCGAGCGCGACCTCACTGCCGTCGTCCGCGGGCAGCCGGAACGCCGGCGCCTTATCCCCTTCTTTCAGTGCCGCCATTCGCTTATGCCTCACCCAGAATGCGCTTGAGAATCTCGTTCACCGCTTGCGGATTCGCCTGCCCGCGCATTTCGCGCATCACCTGGCCGACGAAAAACTTGAAAACACCTTCATTGCCGGCCTTGTACTTCGCCAAGTTCTCGGAATTCTTCGCAACGATCGCGCGCGCAACGCTTTCAATGGCGCCCGTATCGCTAATTTGCGAATATCCCTCAGCCGCAATAATTTCAGCAGGCGCTTTGCCGCTCTCAAACATCCGCGCGAACACTTTCTTGCCCGTCGAAGCAGTTATTTCTCCCGATTCGATCTTCGCCAAAAGTTCCGCCAGCCCCGTCGGCGACACGTTCGAGTCGCCAATCTCTTTTCCGGTATCGTTGAGCCGTCCCAAAAGCTCCGTCGAAATCCAGTTCGCTGCAGCCTTCGCCGGCGCACCCGCGCGAACCGCCGCCTCGAAATACTCTGCAAGCGCGCGCGCCGCCGTCAGCACTCCGGCATCGTACCCAGTCAATCCATACGCGCCGATAAATCGCGCCCGCCTGGCGGCCGGCAATTCCGGCATCCCCGTCCGCACTTGCTCCTGAAGTTTCGCGTCCACGTGCACGGGCAAGAGATCCGGATCCGGGAAATAGCGGTAATCGTGCGCAAATTCTTTCGAGCGCATCGGCTCGGTGCGCCCGGTCGCGGAGTTGTAAAGCCGCGTCTCCTGCGAAATCTTTCCGCCCGATTCGATCACGCCGATTTGCCGCTCGATTTCATGTTCGAGCGCGCGCTGCAGGAAGCGGAACGAGTTCAAGTTTTTCACTTCGGCTTTCGTCCCGAATTTCACGGCGCCGCGCAAACGTACGCTAACGTTCGCATCGCAGCGCAGCGAACCTTCCTCCATATTGCAATCGCTCACTTCCGTATAGAGCAGGATCTGCTTCAGCGCGGTGAGATACGCATGCGCCTCGGCAGGCGTGCGCAAATCGGGCTCGGAAACAATTTCAATTAGCGGCGCGCCGCAGCGGTTGAAATCAATATAGCTGTATCGGTCGGAGTCGTCGAAGCCTTCGTGCAAATTCTTCGCCGCGTCTTCTTCCATGTGAACGCGCGTGATCCCGATGCGCTTCGCCGCGCCAGCAACGTCCACTTCCAGCCATCCGCCCGTCGCCAGCGGCAGCTCGTACATGGAAATCTGATACCCCTTCGGCAAGTCCGGATAAAAATAATTCTTTCGCGCGAATCGCGAGCGCTCTTGCACCTCGCAATTGAGCGCAATCGAAGCTCTCAACGCAAGTTCGAGCGCTTTGCCGTTCAGCACCGGCAGCGCACCCGGTAGCCCTAGGCATACCGGGCACGTGTTAGTGTTCGGCGGATCGCCGAAGCGCGGCGAGCACGCGCAGAAGGCCTTCGTCGCCGTCAAAAGCTGCGCGTGCACTTCGAGGCCGATCACGGCTTCGTATTTCGCCAGTACTTCCGGCGCGATGCCCGCTCCCTCTGTGGTGGTTTTCGCCATGAGAAAGCGAATTATAGCATCCGAGGCGCTACTCGCCGCCCCACACGTATTTCATCCCCAGCCGCCAATTTAGCCCGAGTGCAGGGTAACCGACGGCATCCTGATACCGCCGGTCGAACAAATTCTCGACGCGCCCGAGCGCCGAGAGTTTTCGCGTGAAGTGGTAGCTTGTGCCGAGATCCCAGCGCACGTAGCTCGGATTGCTCGTAATTCCGAGCCCGAGAAAATCGCTGTCCGTGCGCCGGCCGACGTAGTAGCCCGCGAGATTCCAGTTCATTCGATGAAAGTTCGCGTTCGCGATGAGCGTCGCCGAATGCAGCGGCCTCTTCGCCAGACGATTGCCCGGTGCCAGCGTCGGATCGAAGAAATTCGGCGAAGCAATCACAAGCGTGTCGTCATACGTGTAGTTGCCATGAATATGTAGCCAGCGCGTCGCCCTCGCTTCGAATGAACTGTTCGCTCCGAATGCGCGCGCCTTATCCGTATTGAAAAATTGGCCCGTGCCGAAGGGACACGCCGCAGTTGGCGGCAGCGACGCGAAGCTCACGATGTCGCTGAAATCGTTGTGGAAGTAATCGACCGATATTTTCAGCCGATCCTGCGCGAGCACTTGGTCTGCGCCCGCGTGAATCGTCGTGCTCTGCTCTGGCTTCAAATTCGGATTGCCCGGATTGCACGGATCGTTCGAGAAGGAGTCATAAAAATCCGGCTCCTTGATGCCTTCGCCGTACGACGCACGCAGCCGCGTTGCACCCCAAAAATCATGACCGTAGCGCAGAGCGTACGCGATGCCCGCCCGCGGAACCACTCGCGTTCCGAAACTCGCATTCGCCTCCGCGCGCGCGCCCGCCGTCGCCGTCACGCGTCGTCCGAATTGGTAGCGCACCTCCACGTAGCCCGCCTGATTGTTTCGCCGCGAGTCCGGCCCGCCTTCGGCGCCGTTCTCCACTTCGTACATGTAGCCGGCAGACACGCCGCCATGCGGGAAAAGATAGGTCGCCTGCTCGTCGAAATTCGAGCGATTGAACAGGTTGTACGAGTTGCCGAACGAGTTGATGAACGCTTGCTGGATGCGGGAATCCGTGGCGCGCAGCTCGTTGTGCCAGTGATCGCCGGCCACGAAGTCCCACGTGATGCCCGCCGCAAGATTGTGGAGATCGTCGTGATCTTCGAGGCTCGGTGGAAGAAAGATTGTCTGTCCCGGCACGCCCGCGTCGCTTCCCGCCTCGCGCACCGTCAATCGCAGTGTGTCCGTATCCGAGAATTTCCAGCCGAAATTCCCCGCGAACGGAACGTCCCGAAAATAATCGTTTGGCCCCTGGCCGCCCGTCGCAAAATAACCCCCCGACGCAGAATAATCGAACCGCCCCGCGACTCCGCTCAATTGCACGTTTCCCAAGCCTGTTCCGAAAGTTCCGCCTTCGCCAGTGAGTTCGAGCTCCGGAGTGCTGGTCGTGCCGCGATGCGAAAGAATCTGCACCACGCCGGTCATGGCATCCGAGCCGAAGAGCGCGCTCGATGCTCCGTGTACGATCTCGATTTTATCCACGCCATTGAGATCGTAGTTTTCGAGTTCGATCGCGCCGCCCGGCTGGTTGATGGGAATTCCGTCCACCAGGAACTTGGTGAAATCTGAGTCTCCGCCGTCGAGAAAATATGTCGTGACGTTTCCTTCCGGGCCGAGACGCGAAATCGCCGCACCCGGCTCGCTCGCGAGCAGCGGCGAGAGCCAGATTTCATTCCTCTCGTCAATGTCCTCTCTCGTAACCACGTCCACCGGCGCCACGCTTTCCGCGGCAAGTGTCGGCTCGGCGGCCGCCGTGACGACCACACTCGCCGAAAGCTTTTCGAGCGTGAGCTTCGTATTCAACTCGCGCGTCTCACCAGCGGCAAGAGTTACGTTTTCTTCCAGTCGTGCAAAGGAAGGGGCGGAAATCACGACGCGATAACTTCCGGGAGCGAGCGTGAGAGCAAAATGTCCCGCCGCGTCGCTCTTTGTGTTTGCCGCGACACCTGTATTGGTTTGAGGTTCTGCATGAATATTTACATCGCGAATTGCTGCGCCGCTCGGATCCGTGAGGTCCCCGGTCAAAGTTGCGCGCGCTTCCGTTTGTGCGAATGCAACTATGGGTAAGGAAACAGCCAGGACAACAATAACAGCCACTGCAAGCCAGCTAGTTTTCATGGATTCCTCCTCTCCCTCTCGCGCGGGAGTTGAAGGTTGTCCCAAAGCGGCGCCTCGAGATTTGTTCTCGATGGCCGAATCGGGATTGAGGCTCCGTCGGTCTCCTGGCTTAGCGGCAGTATCGTGAGGCGCGGCCTTCCCATTCCGGCGCCGATTCGAGGGATCGAATCAGCGTGCGAAACAGTGGTGCGCGCCCGGCAATTTCCGCCTTACAGTCGCGCGGCGGCGACGGTTTTTCACCGTCTTCCCGTGCACGGAGTCTCGGTCATTGTGAACGGCGCGCGAAACCTGCAAAATGCTCAGGCCGCATGCGCCGCGTGATCTCTTCTTTTGCCTTTAGCCTGATTACTCCCTGTTTCTCTACGCTTGCTTCCGTGTTGCTCGTCGAACCATGAACTTCAAATCTCACAGTCGAGATTTGAATCTCAAATCTGAAATTTCAAATTTGATATCAGTTCCGCCATTCGTCGCGCCGGCATCCTGCCGGCGTTTTTGACTTGAGTCCCTCGAATCGTCCGCTCGAAACTCACTCAGCCAATTCCATCTCACGCGCTATTCCGCCCGCTCGCCTCTTCCATTCGCATCGCGCAGCAGCACTCGCGGCTTCCCGCCTGGCCTGATCTCAACGTCAAGCGGCGCGTTAAACACCTCTTCGAGAATATCGCGGTGATAAACTTCTCTCGGCGTGCCGGTAATCTCGCATTTTCCGCGATGCAGCAGCACGATTCGATCCGAAAATTCCGCCGCAAGATTTAGCTCGTGCGTCACGACAACTACGGTGTAACGATTCTCATCAACGAGCCGCCGCAGCCGCCGCAACAATTCTACCTTGCCGCCGATATCGAGATGCTGCGTGGGCTCGTCAAGTAGCAGGAGCGAAGGCTGCTGCGCCAGCGCGCGCGCCAAAATCACGCGCTGCTTTTCGCCGCCTGAAAGCTGCTCCATCCAGCGATCGCGCAGTTCGCTCGCGCTCACCTGCGAGAGCGCATTTTCCGCCATCAGGCAATCTTCGTCCGATTCAAAGCGCAGCCGCCGCCCGTAGGGATAGCGGCCCTGCAAGACGTATTCCCAAACGCGCAGTGGAAATATCAGCGCGCTCTCTTGCTGCACCAGCGCAATCCGCTGCGCTCGCTCGCGCGGATCGAGCTGGCTCGGCTCCTTGTCACCCACGCGCACGAAACCTGAGAGCGGTTTGCACAATCCCGCAAGAAGTTTAAGCAGCGTGGATTTTCCGCTGGCGTTGGGGCCAAGAATCGCGACGATCTCGCGCCGCCGCGCTTCAAACGTCACCGGCCCAAGCGCAAACTTTGGCGCGCCGCGATCTGTTACCGAGTATGCGTAGCTCGCTTGTTCGACGGTCAAACGAACATCACTCGCCGGCGCCGCTGGATTTCCGCCGCGCGGTGCATTCTCGACGGGTGTGCTGTGCGCATTCATCGCACTCTCCGCCGTAGCAGATAAATGAACACGGGCGCGCCGACGATCGCCGTCATCGCGCCGACCGGCAACTCCGTTGGCGCAACCACCGTGCGCGCAAGCGTGTCCGCGAGCACGATCGCAATCGCGCCGCCAAACGCCGACGCCGGAATCAGCACGCGATAGTCCGAACCGAACATCATTCGCATCACGTGCGGCACGAGCAAGCCCACATAGCCGATCGCGCCGCTCACCGAAACCGCAAGGCCCGTGAGCAACGACGCCGAAAGGTAGACGACGATTTTCACGCGCGCCACGTTTACGCCAAGATGCCGGGCCTCCTGCTCGCCTGTCAAAATCAAATTCAGATCCGACGCCGTCGTGTAAATCGCGCCAACCGCCGCAATCATCACAACAAACAGAAAGCTGATTGAAATTTGCGGCGGCGTCGCGAGATCACCCATCAGCCAGAACGCCATGCCGCGTAGATCGCGCCCGCTGAGCGTGGTCATCAGGAACATGATCACGGCCGAAAGAAACGACGCCGATATAATTCCCGCGAGCAGCAGCGTGGCGCTGTCAAGTTGTCCGCCGCGGCGCCCGAGAAAATACACGGCAGCAATCGTCGCGGCGGCGCCTGCAAAAGCCGCGATTTGCATCGCCAGTGGCACGTGCGGCGCGACGATCAAGCTGATGATTGCGCCGAGCGCCGCGCCCGTCGAGACGCCGAGAACGTACGGATCGGCCAGCGGATTCCGCAGCAGCGATTGGAATCCCGCGCCTGCCACTGCGAGCGACGCGCCAACGACGATTCCCATCGCGATCCGCGGCAGCCGTATGCCAAAAATCACGAGCCGAAAATCCGACGGAATCCGGTCCATCTGGCCGATCGCTCCGTGGTAAAGCGTGGTGACGACCGATGTCACCGACATCGGATACGCGCCGAGCCGCAGCGAAACCACCATCGCGACGAACAACGCGCCGCCCAGAATGGCGCACACTCCCGCGATTCTTCGCGGCGTCATCGGCTGCATCACCGCGCGCTCCCTGCTGAATGCGCGAATGCCGACGGGTGCAACTGTTTGGCGAGATTCTCGATGGCGTCAATCAGTCCAGGCGACGGCCGATCCACTTCGCCGCTCATGAGCGCGACGTTGCCCTGCTTTACGGCATTGAGATCGCGCCAGACTGGGCGCGCGCGCAAATCGGAAAGTTGTGGAATCTCGTCGCCGTGGTCGCCCGCGAAAATCAAATAATCTGGCTGAAAGTGAACGATGGATTCGAGACTGACGTGCGGCCAGTCCTGCGTCGTTTCCACAACGGATTCCGCGCCGGCGCGCCGAAGCGCATCGGCGATAAACGTGTGTGGCCCGATCGAGATCAAGGGATCATCCCACACCACAAAAAGAACGCGGCAATGTGGCTGTCCCGCGAGCGCCGTTTGTATCGTCGCCAATCGCGCTTGCAAGCTTGTGACGAGTTCGTTGCCTTGCTGCGCGATGCCGAGAATTCCGGCGAGATGCTCGATGCCAGCGAGCAAACCATCGATGGTGTGCGGATCGGTAGAATAGACAGCCACGCCGAGGTGCTCGAGAGCGTCAACCGTCTCGCGGCGATTGATCGAGGTCGATGCGAGAACGAGATCGGGCTTGAGTCCGACAATCGCTTCGAGGCTTGGGCTGGTCGGCGAGCCAACGTGCGGCTTGGCGCGCGCGTCAGGTGGAACGTCGCAATAATCCGTGTCGCCGGCAAGCCGCGATTCCGCACCGAGCGCGTAAATCGTTTCCGTGAGATTCGGCGCGAGCGAAACAATTCGGCGTACATCGGCGGGCACGGCGACACGGCGGCCCGTTTCGTCTACGACGATTCGCGAATCACGTGACGAATGCGCGGGCGCTGCTGCCGAGACTTGCGTCATGCGTACTGATTCTGCTGTCGCGGCGCGCCCCAGAAGTGCGGGCGGCGCAAACAAAATCGCCGCCAGCATCAAAGTGCCGAAACTGATTTGCCGCGCGTGAAATCTTCGGCTCAAAACATCAGCTCCAATAAAAAAAGCCCCACGAGAAAATGGGGCTCCGTTCCGCGCCCTTTCTCGCGAAGGGCTCGGGCAAATACAGGCAGGGGCAGGTGTCCTGACTTTCGGTCCTTCCGCTGCCGCGCCGGAAATCCTGCGCGGCACTTTCATTTACGGAAGCAAGGACGCTGTGCGGTCCGTCAAATCGCTAACGGAACGGCCCTTCCCGGTTCGCTCGCAAAACATTCGCGAAGCCAGTGGGCGATCGCACTTCACAGCGCCGGCCGATCACAGTGGCGGGACCGTGGCCGATTTTCACGGCCTTCCCGTTCCCCCGGCCAAATCAATTTTCATTTGCAGTCTATGCGTCGCGGCGCGCAGTGTCAACCGCGCGCCGCGCCATATACATGAATCTCAACAGCAAGTCGTGAACGATTTGTTTTTTCCGCGACCGAAAAATTGGCCGCAGCCGTTCAAGGAATCGCGTAGGCACCCGCGCATACCGAGTCAAGGCCAGCTTGAGGGATTTTGCATGACCCCGAACCCGTGATGCCCTTTGCTGCGCCGGTGCCTCCCACAATCTTATACGTCAGCGTGCCTTCAAGCGTTACTCCATTGCGGACAGGGGAAATCCTTTGGTACATGAAAGTAACCTGATCGCCGTTGGCAAGTTCTCCCACGATGACGCCCCACACATGAAACTCAGCAGGCCCAGATTGAGCGTACCCGGAAAACGTTAATCCTTTGATCGCAACTCCGTTGATCTGTGCGGTTGTCGTGGCTGTGAATGTGAAGACATAGGATGAGGGTGTGATGTTCTGGCTAACAATGACCGGCGTGGAATGCATCGTGAAGGCACCAGGCGCCTGAGCGAACGATGCCGCAGCCGTGAAAGCAAATAGCGCGCACGCGAAAGCAATTTTAAGTCTCATATTTTATCTCCGGTAAGATTGGGACTTACAAAATCGCCACAGGCTGTTCTAAATTGCGGAGTATGTCAACATTTGGGTGCAACACGCCTTGACCGCCTCGTCGATCGCGCCCATTCGCGTGTGGCCGCTCGTTTTCGAAATCGCGCGCGAGAATTCTGTCGGCAGTTGGTGCGTCAACGTGCCAGCGCATTTCGTCGATCCACCAACGGCCTTCGATTTCGATCAGAGTGTAGCGTGCGGTAAAGCGATCGCCGCCGGCGGTTTCGAGCCGCAGCTTTATTTCGGCGCGCGCTGCCGTTTCAATCTCGCTTTCTTTGCGAACAGATGTCGCGCGGAAAATTGCGCCGTGAGCGCGAACCGTTTCTTCGAAAGTCTCGAAGGGCACTTCGCTGCGGTAGCGCGGGGAAAACAGCGCATACGCGACGCGCATTTCGCCCTGTGATACAGCTTCGAACTGCTGGCGGATCACTCCTTCGGCAGTGTTCGCAGCGTGCGGCGCATCGGCGATGTTGTTGGGGCGCGCGAGAAACCACGTTGTGAGCGAGAACGCGACGAAGCTTGATGCGAAGAGTATCGCAAGCCGCCGAGGCAAAAGAGGATTTACAGCTCGTGGGCGCCCGTGGAACGCGGGCGGAGAGAATTGTGTTGCGGCGGGCTCGCCGGAGGATGGTGGGTTCGTGCTGTCGAGCTCGCCCATGGAATACGGCTATAAATTTTGCGCTCGAGAGAAGCGCGTCAGCGATTCTTCCACTTCGGCGCGCGTTTCTCAACCAGCGCGCGCAAGCCTTCCTGCGAATCTTCCAGATCGGAAAGCTCGTTTAAGAAAATCTTCATCGAATTGCGCACACCGTCGCGCAACGAAAGTCCCATGCTGCCGAGAATCGCTCTCTTCGCCATGGTGAGAACCGGTCCGGACTGGGCCGTAACTTTCGCGATCAATTCACTCACGGTTTTTTCGAGCTGATTTTCCGGCACAAGGCGATTGACGAGACCCAGTTCGAAAGCGCGCTCCGCCGTCATCGTTTCGCCGGTCAGCACAAGTTCGAGCGCGACCTTCGGTCCGAGAATGTAAGGAAGAATCACGGCGGAGAGCGGAGGAAAAACCCCAAGCTTGATTTCAGGCTGCGCAAATCGCGCGCGCGGCGTCGCAACGACGAGATCGGCAAGCGCCGCGAGCTCCGAGCCGCCGCCGAACGCCGGGCCGTTCACGACGACGAGGACGGGCTTCGCCGTGTCCATCATGGCGACGAATGCGTTATGAAATGCGTCGAGGAGCTGAAAGACGCGGCGCGGCGTGTACTCGCCCAATTCGATGCCGCCGCAAAAAGATTTTGAGGCCGACTCCACGACGACGATCTTGATTTGGCGAAGATCTCCGAGCTTATTGATTCCCGCGGTGAGCTCGTTCAGCATCCGTTCGTTCAGGAGATTGTGTTCGGGCCGGTCAAGCGTGAGGCGCGCGACTTCGCCGTCAATGCGATAGCGTACAAACTGAAATTCGTCAACAGTAGGGAGACGAAGAGTTGAAGATGCTGCGCCGAGTTGTTTTTCTTCGCGCTCGACTTGCATAGTTTGCCTTTATCGCCCCAAGCTTAAACCGTCTCCACTTCGACCGCCATCCCCAAGCCGCCGGAAACACACAAAGTAGCTAACCCCCTCTGGCCGGTTTTTCCGTCGCGGCGAAGTTCGTAAATGAGGGTGGTGAGAATGCGCGCGCCGGTGCAGCCGATGGGATGTCCGAGGGCGATGGCGCCGCCGTTGGGATTGAGGCGCTCGCGGGGAAAGTGAAGGTCGCGATCGCAGGCGAGGACTTGCGCGGCGAATGCTTCGTTTAATTCGATTGCAGCGTAGTCGTCCAAGCAAGTGCCGGTGCGCGCCGTGAGTTTGCGAATTGCCGGGACCGGGCCAATTCCCATCACGCGCGGGTCAACGGCGGCAAGTGTTGCGTCCACGATGCGCGCGAGAGGCTTGAGGCCGAGTTCGCGAACTTTTTCTTCGCTCGCAAGGACGACGGCTGCGGCGCCGTCAGTGATTCCGCTCGAATTTCCTGCGGTCACCGTGCCGGTCTTGCTGTCCTTGCCGAACACGGGCGGTAATTTTGCGAGCGATTCGAGAGTCGTGTCGGCGCGGACGTGCTCGTCTTTCTCGATGCGGATGGTATTGCCTTTTTTATCCGTGCGCGCGATGGGAACGATTTCCGCGGAGAAGCGGCACTCGGCCAGAGCGCGTGCGGCGCGGCGCTGGCTTTCGAGCGCGAATTCATCTTGTTCGATGCGCGAAATTTTATATTGCTCGGCAAGAAGTTCGGCCGTTTCACCCATCACCATTTTCGAAATCTGGCAGAGGAAGCCGTCGCGATACATCGAATCCACGAGCGGCTGATTGCCCATCTTGAATCCCCAGCGGCCTTCGAGGAGATACGGCACGCGGCTCATGGATTCGGCGCCGCCCGCGACGATAATTTCCGCTTCGCCGGTGAGAATTTGCTGCCGGCCGAGAGCTACGGCGCGCAAGCCCGAGGCGCACGCCATATTTACGGTGAAGCCGGGAACGTCGTCGCCGAGTCCGGAGCGCCAGGCGATTTGCCGGCCGGGATTCGGGCCGACGCCTGCGGGCCGCGCGTTGCCTATGATGACTTCGTCGACGCGCCAGGGAAGCGCGGGCGGCGGATTCCTCGAGGGCTCGGCGGGCGTGCGCTCTGGCGGCAGCGGATTGCCAAATGCGCGCTCGAGTGCGGCGCGGACGGCGATGACGCCGAGATCGGGCGCGGTGTAGCCGGCGAGCGCGCCGCCGAATTTGCCGATCGGCGTCCTCGCTGCGCTCACGATGTAGACGGCTTTGGTCATTTCTTTCGCGTGCCAAGACTGAAAAATCGGTCAAAAGGGGGTGCAATTCTGACTCGATTAGAATGCATCGCTCCCTTTTGTTTGCAATGAGTTACGGCGATTTTTAATCGTTTGGGTGTCTCGATTAGAAATGGGCTGCTTTGGGTTACCGACTGGCCTCCCGGCTCTGAATACGGTTCGTTATTTAATTCGAAGCTCCTGGGTCGAAAGACCTCACGTCTCGTCGCGACTGCGTCGCGCCGGGGACGTGAGCTACATGTGACGACGCATTCGGTTGCAGGGGCCGAAATGGCCGGGGCTGAAAGACCGTGGGGTGCGAAGATTTCTGCCGCTGGACTGAAGTCCAGCTCCCCCTGCTGAAGCAGGGGGCTCCCAGCCTCAATCGGTCCGAGTACGCCGAATTTGCTTTCGTAAGCCATAAGCTTCAAATATAGGCTAGCACGCTGCGTGGAAAAAGAAAGACCGAGGGTATGTGGATTTTTTGTAATTACCGTGCCTATTAACGCGCTGCGTTTACTCGTGGAGGACGACACTTAGGAGGGAATTGTGGACCTGAAGTCCGCCATTGTAATGAATGAAGCCCAGTTTCCTGAATTTCGTCATGAAGAAGTTTACGCGGGAGCGCGTTGTACCAATCATCTCCGCCAGCATCTCCTGAGATATTCTGGGGAGCAACGTGTCAGGATGGTTTTGTTTGCCATAGCGCGCCAGCAGCAAGAGAGTACGCGCCAGGCGTTTCTCGGTGGAGTTGAAAAGCTGGTCTACCAGATCCTCCTCGACTCGGATGTTTCGCGCCAACATATAGGAGATGAAGCGGTCTGAAAACGCATGTTCCTCATGGAGCACGCGAACCATCTCGTTCTTTTCAATCGCTAGCGCAGTCGTGGGTGTAATCGCGGTGGCCGTCGCCATGCAAACCGGCTGCCCTGCCAGACATCCCTCGCCAAAAAAGTCGCCTGGGCCCAGCATGGCTACGACTGCCTCTTTGCCGGATTCATTGACAACAGAGATCTTCACACCACCCTGCTGAATGTATAGGACACTCGCCGCGGGATCACCTTGGGAGAATATCTTCTGGGATTTTCGATATTCCACGACTCTTCTCGCCACACCGGCTGAATCGAGAAAAGCTTGGACGTCGAAAACCGGCGCCTTTATTTTTTTGCGCTTTTTGACCATCGCGGCTACGTTGGCCCTCACTATCAGCGTAGCCGCGAAGGAGGATTACTGTCGGTAGGGTATCCGACACTTTCGGTGGGCTATTTGAGTCCGATTTCGCGATTATATTGTTGGAGAACCTTGTAGCACTCGCAGCTGCAGCCTTCGAGTTTCGCGCGGTTCAGAATCTGCACTGCGCCGCGCGTATAGTCGATAATCTTTTTTTTCTGCAACGCCGCAGCTGCCAAGCTGACGGTGGGGCGGTCCGTCCCCAGCATCGTCGCGAGGAAGTCGTGGGTGATGACGAGCGACGGGGAATCCACTCTGTCCTCGGTGATGAGCAGCCAGCGCGCGAGGCGCTGATCGATATTGTGGAGCCGGTTACACGCGGCTGTTTGTGCGAATTGCATCGCCTGAACCACCGCATAGCGGGACAGAATCCGTTGCAGCGCCGAGGCTGATTGCAAGATGCTTTTCAGTGCGGCGCTTTTCACCCTGAACCCGTCGCCTGGGATTTGCATGATTTCGCGCACTTGATTTCTGTTAATGCCAACGGTCGCCTGTATCCCTGCAAATCCTTCCCTGCCAACCTCCCCGACTTCAACAGTCTTTCCATCTTCGGTCGCAATTACGAGAGATACCATCCCTCCATTCGGAAAATGCACAAACTCTATCGGTTGGCCCGGCTCGTAGAGACTTAGATGGTGGGGCATGCTGATAAATTCCAGATGAGGACGAATCAGGGCGTACTCCTCGTCGGGAATTGATAAAAGGATCTTGTTGATTACACGGTTCCCCGCAGGGGATGTCCGTTCGCTCGGCTGCATGATTTGAGGGTCACTCCTTTTAGCAACAACGTTGACGCCAAGCGGCCACGTTGAAATTCGTCCTCGCCGAGGGGATGTCGCCGCCTCCGGAAATCCCCGCCTAGAAAACGATCCTGACAGGGGTGCGTGTCTCATAGCTGTCTCATATAAGACTCACGGCGCCGGTGTCGCTCCGCTTGACTATCGCGGACATCCGATCAACGATCCGGATCGCTCGCTGTTTTTCGCTGGCGCCCTCAAACATTTCACGCGGTGACAAGCTAATTCGTATCGGCTGCCAATCGTGA
>Ga0182015_10002945_pt1 | contig 19723 bp, 19 predicted proteins | sample 712P3MmetaG_FD_120478 | JGI IMG/M metagenome (GOLD analysis project Ga0182015, IMG submission 120478) | Permafrost microbial communities from Stordalen Mire, Sweden - 712P3M metaG | ecosystem: Environmental > Terrestrial > Soil > Wetlands > Permafrost | place: Sweden: Stordalen | collected...
CTGAACCTGCGCTATCCGCGAGATTACAACACCGTGCCCCGACTTTACTTCTGGTTGCTGCACCTGGTGTGGCTGTTTCCGTGGAGTGTGTATTTCCCTGCTATCGCCAAGCTATCCTTCAAACCGGTTGACCGAGCCGGGCGGACGCGGCTTCTGGCGCTCTGCTGGGTTGGCTTTGTGCTGATCTTCTTTACCTTCTCAACAACACAGGAATACTATTCGATGCCTTGTTACCCAGCGATCGCATTGCTTCTCGGTTCAGCGATGGCGATGGGAGGCGATTGGATCCGGCGGGGCACGCGGGTTCTGGCTGTAATCGCTGCAGGTGCGGGGCTGATAACGTTGACGCTATTTTTTCTCACGCGCAATCTCCCCGCTCCGGGAGACATCTCGCAGGCGCTGAGCCAACATCCGGGCGCCTACAAGCTCTCATTGGGCCACATGCAGGACCTTACCCTGGCATCGTTCGCCTATCTACGGGCGCCTTTGCTTGTCGCCGCAATTGCTTTCTGCGTGGGCGCATTTGCAATTTGGAAATTCAACGGTCAGCGCGCATTTCTCGCGGCTGCGCTAATGATGATCATCTTTTTCCATGCTGCCCGTATGGCGATGGCAGTCTTCGATCCGTTCATGTCTTCGCGCCCGCTGGCCGAGGCAATACTGAAATCGCCAGAAGGCACGCTCATCGTCGACCATCACTATTACACGTTCTCTTCCATCTTTTTTTACACGAACCGTACCGCGCTGCTTCGCAATGGACGCTTTTTCAATCTCGAATACGGAGCCTATGCTCCGGGCGCGCCAAATGTGTTTATCGACGACTTGCAGTTCAAAGATGTCTGGCTAAAGCCGGGACGTTCGTACATTGTGGCGAAACAGAATGTCGTTCCTGAACTTGAATCTCTTGTGGGTGCCGAGCATCTTGATCTGGTCGCGTCTAGTGGTGGTAAGGTCGTGATGACGAACCATCCCATTGTTATTTCCCGGGACGAACCAGCAAAGACGGCGCTGGTGTTTTAGAATGTTAGTTACCGTCAATCTTGGGATATGCGTGGCCTGAGGGAGATCAGTTCAGCGGTTGTCCAAAACGCAAGCCAGTTCAGTAAGAACCGCCAGCATCTTGGCGATAATTTATCAAAACGGTGAGGGGGCCAAATGAGGGTTGCGGTGCTGGGAGGCGATGGCTACTGTGGTTGGGCGACGGCTTTATATTTATCGAACAAGGGACATTCGGTTGCGATTGTCGACAACTTTTGCCGCCGGCAGTGGGACCATGAACTTGGCGTGCAAACCCTCACGCCGATTCGTCCACTTTCGGATCGTCTCCGGATTTGGCAGGAACTCACCGGAAATATCATTCCGCTCTTTGTCGGCGATGTGATGGAATACGATTTTCTCTCCGACGTAATAAGAGATTTCGAGCCCGAAGCGGTGGTGCACTTTGCTGAGCAACGCGCCGCTCCGTATTCCATGATCGACCGCAAACATGCGGTTTTCACTCAGGTAAATAATGTCGTCGGCACGCTGAATCTGCTGTTCGCGCTGCGCGAATTCCAGCCCGACTGTCACCTCATAAAGCTTGGTACCATGGGCGAATACGGCACGCCCAATATCGATATTGAGGAAGGCTATATCACCATTGAGCACAACGGGCGGAAAGATACCGTCCCTTATCCCAAACAGCCCGGCTCCTTTTATCATCTGTCGAAAGTCCACGACAGTCACAACATCATGTTCACGTGCAAAGCGTGGGGTCTTCGCGCCACCGACTTGAATCAAGGCGTCGTGTATGGAACCTTCACCGATGAAGTCGCTTTGGACGAGGCCCTCATCAATCGCTTTGATTACGACGAGGTTTTCGGCACCGTGCTCAATCGTTTCTGCGTGCAGGCCGCCATCGGCCATCCGCTTACCGTGTATGGTAAGGGCGGGCAGACGCGCGGCTTTCTCGATATTCGAGACACGGTGCGATGCGTCGAGATCGCCTGTTTGAATCCGGCGGCGAAAGGTGAGTGCCGGGTCTTTAACCAGTTCACCGAACAGTTTTCGATTTTGGATCTGGCCCGCATCGTACAAACGGCGGGCGCCAGATTAGACCTGAACATCCAAGTCGATCACCTCCCGGATCCGCGCGTGGAAGCCCAGGAACACTATTACAACGCCAAACACTCGAAGCTGATCGAGTTGGGGTTGGATCCGCATTTACTTTCCGACTCGCTGCTGGATTCGCTAATGAACGTGGCGCTGAAATATCGCGATCGAATTGATCCCGCAGTAATGCTGCCGCGAATCAACTGGAGGGAGCCACACAACGAGCGGCGCCAGCAAAGATCTGGGGAGGTTACACCTCGGACCGAAGGTTCTCTTGAAGCAGTGGCTGGCGCTGGCGGGAAGAATAACGGCAATCGGGGCAGCACCACAAGCTCACGCAGCCAATTGAAAAGCAAAGTTGGAAGCTGACGTGGAAGCCTCAGGCCGCGCGTTCAGCATTGGTTGAAGTCACGGGTACGAGTCTGCCGTCGCGGATGTAGTATTCGCCATCTCTCCAGCGGATGCTATTGCGCGCAAAGCTGGTAAGCCAGATCAAGAAAGCTACTGCATCCCACACCGGGATCAGCCACATTTTCCCCCAAAGCGAATAATGCTTCAAGCCCCAAATACCAACCATCCAGGTCATGGCAAATCGCAGAACCAGATACGTGCCTAGATACCCGACCGCAACCCCCGCCGAAGGGGCGACTGCGACGGCTAGCAAAGACCACGGCAGTCCCTGCGTTAGAAGTAGACCAAAATGTCCCCATGGCCGGAGGTGGCGCATGACCACGATCCAACGTAAACGCTTGTGCAGCAGGTCGCGCATCGATCCGTAGTCGGCCACTGTGGAAATGGTGTACGGCAAAAGTTCAACTTCGTAGCCCTGTTCGGCGATGAGGCGGCCTACCAGCAGATCATCCGCGGGACGGTTTTCAATCGCTCCGTAGCCGCCGAATCCGGCAAGTCGCGTGCGCGTAGTTGCGATGGTCGGCCCTAAAGCAAACTTGACTCCATCGAGTTGGCGGGCGACCAGAATGCCGGCATAAAAATCGGAAGACATGCCGATCGTTTGCAGACTTTCGGCAAGAGTTTTCTCCTCGGTGGGAACGTAAAAACAGGTTACAGCTCCGACTTTGGAGTTTGCTAATGGCGCAACGATTGTTCGCAAATAGTCGGGCTGCACTCGGACATCGCTATCGTTAATTACAACCACTTCGTACTGGGCTTCGCTGACCAGGCGCGCGAGCTTAACCACCTTGTCGTTCGAACCCCGGCGTCCAGAGCCGAACAACACGCGAATTCGACGCTGGGGAAAGTCGGCTACCAGTTTTTCCAACACCGGAATGACCAAGTCATCGTCCGCACCAACGCAGAAAAGCAATTCATACTCTGGATAGTCTTGCTTGCAGAAGCTGGCAAAGTTTTCGTAGGCGTCGGGATCAAGGCCGCGAATCGGTTTGAGAATACTGACCGGCGGAGTGAAGCTAGGATCAGGCGCGATGCTTGGTGCTCTGCGGCGAAAAAATTGCCACGCACTGAAAAGCGCAATCAAATAATAAATAAATGGGATGGCAGCGACACCCAGAAAGAGGTATTTCATGCCGGAATCATCTCGTCCCCACAGCGGCGTTTTTGCGATCTTGTTGGATGACAACCTGCAACCCATTGTGCTCGGCGGTCAAGTAGCACGTAGCGGAGAGATGATAACAAGCCCTAATTTTTGGCAGGTCGGATCTCATGCAGTATCAGCTACTACTATACAATGACGGGCTGAATCGCTTGATACGGCAGTGCTTCCTCCAGATCGCACTTCCGTCAAAAGACCGGCAGACGCCGCTTCTTTGACACGCGGCTTTGGCAGTCGGTTCTTGACACACGACCAAACCTGCAACATAATTGCGGCGCTCTCGGACGGAGGATTTATGAAGCACTTTTCCCGGCCCCGAAAGACAGCCAACCTTTCCGAGTCAGTCCATCAGCAGCTCAATATGTATGCCCTCGCCGCCAGCGCGACCGGCTATGCCTACGAGACCATTCCCAACAAGTCCATCATCGCAGGCAAGACAAAAGGGCCCGACGATGGCACTGTCGAGGAATCGAACGCAGCTCTCACCGTGCCGACCTCCAAACCCGCCACGCTGGGCGTACTCGCGCTAGGATCGTCCGGACTGTCGATCTGGCGACGTGAGGAACTGGTGGAGAGTAAACAGTAGGGCAGTTCCCCAGCTCGCAATCTGCAGAATGGAGCACCCCACGGGTGTCTTTTCCCATCGCGATTGAGTTCCCTGGACGTCCAAAAGGCTCGGTCCTCGAGCGGATAACGATTGAAACTTCTTCAACACAAACCAATCGGCAAAGAGGCCGCAGTTGAAGCTACTAACTCTAAGCGGTTACAATGACGCAGCATTGTTTTTTTCCAACTAAGAGGGCGCGGTACCCAAGTGGTAAGGGAGAGGTCTGCAAAACCTTTATGCGTCGGTTCGATTCCGACCCGCGCCTCCAAGTTTTAACCCCTCACAACTTGACTGCTCAGAAAACCGGGACGAGGTTATGTTTTTTCTGGTAAAGCTGCCGGTCGACCGCACGCAGCACGTCTTCGACCTGGCTGCCGGTTACGTAGGACGCAACCCCCCAGCCGAACCCAAGTTGATAACTCTTGCCGCTGCTGATGTTCCACTGCTCCAGCGCCGAGTGCAGGCGCCGGATGGGGGCGTCGGAGTCTTGCTCACTGGTATCTGGCATCACCACTAGAAATTCGTCTCCCCCTTGACGGAAGACAATATCTCCGCCGCGAAAGCTGGTGGTCAATAAACGCGCGAATTCTCTCAGCAGAAAATTGCCTTCGATGTTGCCGTACTTGGAATTAATGGCGCGAAAATCATCGAGGTCGATGGTCAAAAATGTGAGGTTGCTGGACAGACGATTCGCTCGCGCCACTTCTCGTGAAATCATTTCGTTCATCGCCCGTCGGTTCAGCAGTTGGGTCAAAGGATCAATCAGCGACAAGCTCTCCAGACGCTCGTTGAGCACCAGTTCGCTGATCAAGGCGCGGCGCGTGTTGTTCAGGGCGACTTTCTGTCCCACCAGGTAAATGTTGAAAAGCAGGATCAGCGAGATCAATCCAAAGAACAGTTGTGGCAGGTAGGCGTGCTCCACGCGAATGACGCGTTGCGCCCAAATGACGTTCGGCAGGACCAATGCCAGCATCCCGGCCGTCAATACGACAACCACCAGGATTACGATCGACCACAATTGCAGGTCGCGTCCCGAGAGTTGCTGAATCTCCCGCTGGATTTGTTCCGCGCGCGCCAGCATCGTGGGCGGTAGTGCCGCCTGTTGCTCTTTGGTCTGCATTGCTCCTCCGCGACCGGGCAGACGCAGCCCGAGGCATTGCCACACTGTATTTTCCTTTGAAATGGCAGGCGGAGCGAGATGGAAGTGTGGCCGCCGGTTACGTTCGTAATCGGCATGCGGATATCGCCGATTCCGGCCAGGCGCCGAGATCAGGCATGGCTGACGTCCAACAGCACATTCTTGCCGGCTTCTTTGCGCAAAGTAATTTCGAGGGTCTGGCCTACAGGGAGCGCGTTGCGCATGTCGCCTTCAAGCGCGAGAGTTTGCGGAGATCCGCCATCGTCAGAAAGGGTCACTATCGATTTATTAGGCTGCCCAACATTCGATTCGAAAAACACGACCTCCCTGACCGTGCCGCGGGCCTTGACGCGTGAACCGTCCGAGGCCGGCCCTGCAGATCTGGTGGCCGGCGCACTACCCTTGGGCGCAAAGGCGGCCTTTCCCTTGCGCAACTCAATCAACGCATTCAGGCCGAGTATGGCGGAAATAGAAAGCAGAATGAGCGACATGAAAAGCCCATCCACAGTGGTTAATGAGCCGAACAGAACGATATAAACGATGCCGAGTAGTGGAATCAGCGCCAGAAAGAGCGAAATCACCAGGGCCATAGGTTTGTCGGAGCGCGGCCCCGAACGGGCCAACTGGGAACCAGAGTAGCAGAAACCGGCCTAATTTTGCAGGGCCGGGATCAAGGCTAGGCACATTGATCGCGCCAATCCCCGATTTCCTTGAGACCTTCTCGACGGGATTGCTCAAACAAACGTACACGATGCCGGATGTGCTCAAACTCGTGGATGTCGGCCCAGACTTCAGCCTGCCAGTGTTCCTCGTGAATCGCATTCTCGCCGCAGGTGGCGCAGCGGGTGTGAAGCTTACGGACCACGGGACCGGTCGGCGTCTGGTGCGCGCTGGGCAATTCGATGAAGATGCAACGTACTTCCTGGATGTTTTCGTTGGCGTCGATTATGTGCTCGTAACGGAGCAGGAAGCCAAATCCCAGCTTCCGCGCCTCGGCCTCTGCTTCGGCACGGGTCTGGAAGGGGCCGTATTCCGCTCGCAGTTGCTCGATCGAGTCACAGGCCATCCAGAAGCTTTCCTTAGTGTTCATTTCTTTCCTCGAATCGCGACTGCAGGGCGGATGACACAAGAATGCCTGGGCGCACTTCCGGATCAATGCAATTCGAATGCCGCAGCCCGACACCCGCAAAACTGCTCTTTTCAGCGACCGTCTCCGGAATACGAGCTGGTGATTATGCAAGGTTTTGCATCGTTTTCCCTTACCCAATGTAACTGTCGCCTAGGGCGGTTGATGAGCCGTGATCGTGAATAATGGATGAGTTTGCCTCTGATCTCAAAGCCACCCGTCAGTAACGGTGCTGGGTGCTGTCAAGATGATTTTGGCAACCGGCTGGGCCAATGCAAAAAGAAGCACCATTCGGTTGCAGGGCTTAGCCCCACCCCTCTCACCAGCGGGGCAAGGTATCTTGCGTGAACAAACTCAACCTACGCGGTAAGTTTGCGACGCTTGACGTCATCGTTTCAGCAGGCTCCGGCCCAAGGGAATACCGGCCAAGTCCACCCAGCGGTTCGGTTCTTCTTCGCGAACGAAGGTCAGTTCGCTCACCGGCACAGATCGGCTCCCAAGGAACTGTGCCCAACGATCGCGGGCGACAATGTAGGCTTTCTGCGCCGACTCCAGGGTGCTAAGTTTCACAATCGTGAGGTGCGGCATGTACGGCCATTCCTCCTCACACAAGAGCACACCGGTATTCAATCGATCATGCAGTTCCCGCATGCGATAGGCGGCATGGGCCACGCGTACAAAAACAGTCGCGGTTACGGGGACGAAGGTTTCGACGTCCCCAAGAGTGACTTCGAACCGCTCAGCCTGGCCGCAAACTTCCTCGACAGTCTCAAGCGCGGAAAGTTCGCCGCCTTGCAACTGGCGCGGCGGAAGCATGGTCAGGTGAGCGGGTAGATGAGGCAGATCGGGATGCAACTCCTGCCGGAGGTTTTCCACAAATTCCCCGACAGCATTCCTCACATAGGCTACCAGGGCGTAACGGGGATTTTGCATGTCAACTGGAAATTATACCTCCGGAGGTGGGCGTCATGGGTTGCAACCGGATTACTGCATAGTGGCAGCTTGGCGCTTGTTTTGAAAGCCGTCATTCCGATGCCGCGCTTTCACCAGCGGGGCGAGGAATCTCGCGGAGACTGTTTGAAAGTGGTCTCCCGCCCTCGATAACGAACTACTCATGACTGGTAGAACTATTTCGCGGATACATGTTTAAGAGCCTGGTCTAAATCGGCGACTAGGTCGTCGGTGTCTTCAATACCGACCGAGTACCGGATTAAAGCTTCAGGAATACCGCTAGCCGCTCGCTCCTCGCGGGTGGACTCTACGTGGCTCGTAGTCGCAGGAGGACCAGCAATCGTTTCGACGGCTCCAAGATTTGCGGCGAGATGCGCGTAACGCAACCGCGGAAGAAACTTTTTCACCGCGGCGAAACCTCCCTTCAGAACGAAGCTGAGGACGCCGCCGTATCCGCTCATCTGACGGCGAGCGATAGCATGATTTTCGTGCGATTCCAGCCCAGGATAAAAAACGGCTGCGACCTGCGGATGAGTTTCCAGGAAACGGGCAATCTGCAGCGCGCTCTGGTTCTGCTGGCGTATGCGCAGATGCAAGGTTTTCATTCCTCGCAACAGCAGATACGCCGCCATCGGGTCCAGGCAGGCTCCGGTAATTTCGCGGAAGTGGTAAATCCGGTTGACCAGCTCGCGCTTGCCGCAGACAGCCCCGCCTAGCGCATCCGCGTGTCCGCCGAGAAACTTGGTCGCGCTGTGAACCACAAGGTCAGCGCCAAGTTTCAGTGGTTGCTGATTGATTGGTGTGGCAAACGTGTTATCAAACACTACGAGCGCACTATGCCGGTGCGCAGCCGCCGCAAGCCGAGCGAGATCGATGACTTTGTTGGTTGGGTTAGTTGGACTTTCCAGGTAAAGAACCTTGCAGCCCTTTGCCATGGCCGCCTCAATCGCTCCGTGATCAGCCGTATCGCAGAGCATCACGCTAATCTGAAACCGCGGGAGAAATTCGATGAACAGTTTATTCGTTCCCCCGTAAGTATCGTTTACCGATACGACGTGGTCACCGGGCGACAACAGGGTAAACAGCGTATTGCTGATCGCAGCCATGCCGCTGGCAAAGCTGGTCGCGGCTTCCGCGTTCTCCAGCGTCTGTATCTTTCCCTCAAACGCCGCGACGGTGGGATTCGTATTGCGTCCATAAATGTGTCCGATTTTTTTGCCTTGTGCGACCTTCAGCCATTCATCAACGTCGTTGTAGCCAAACGAAACGCTGTGCACCACTGGAACTTGCGTCGAGCCCATCCAGTGAGAGTTCTGCTCGCCTGCCCAAACCGAGAGCGTTCCCATACCTGGCCCGATGTTTTGTTTTTTAGGGGATGCTGAGCGAGGATTCTTTTTCATGTCGTAATTGGCCCCCAGTGTCTCACAAACTAGTTTGTCATCCTGAGGCCGCGACGTCCTCGGCGAAGCCGAGGCCCCCAACAAAGGATATATGCGAGATGCTGACACTTTCACGAGATGAGAATTGCATGGATCCTTCGGCCCACAAAGAACGTGGGCCTCAGCATGACAGCGACGATGAGAGCGAACCGACTTGATTAGCCTTAACGATTATTTGTGACTTTGCGGCGGCGCTAGAAACGCATCCACATTGTTCTTGTCTATCAGCGCAGCGCCCGTATCGATAAATGCAGGCACCGTCGACATAGGATCGGCCGTGAAGTCGTCTTGCAAGGATCGGGGCGGGTTATGATGCAGGATATCGAGCATAGTCATCCCTACGTAGGCCATGGTGTAAGGCTTCTGCGCGATGGTGGCCGCGACTACGCCTTTCTTGATCCAGTCCAAGGTTTCGGGATCGGTGTCCATGGCCACAACGGTTTTTCCTTTCACGTTGTAGCGATCCAGCACTTCCGCCACTTCTTTGCCGGACAGAGCCTCCAGGCACACGAAGGCGTCGACCTTATCTTTCTCCTTGCCTACAATCTGCTCCGCGGCATCGAAGGCGACGCGAGGGTTTCCTGCGATATCGACGACGCGCACGATTTTGATTTGCGGAGAGGTGGCGAACGTATCGCGATAGCCGCGCAGGCGGTCCTCCAAATTGGTTTGACCCGGCATGGTGAAGACCACCGCGTTGCCCTTGCCATGCATTTCCTTAGCAGCGACTTTAGCTCCCATCACTCCGGCCTGGTAGTTGTTGGTGCCGATAAAGATCAACCGCTTGCTGGTAGGAGAGTCCGCGTCCATGGTAAGAACGGGAATGCCTGCGGCGATGGCGGCGTCGATATCGGGGCGCATCAACTCAGGGTTCGCCGGCGCGACCAGAATTCCGCTCGGCTTAGTTTTCACCACGCGTTCAAATTCCGCTTGCTCGGCTTTGGGATCGTATGTGTCCGGTCCAGCAAACTCGGCTCGAACCTTCATTTGCGATGCGGCTTCAATGAAGCCTTCGCCTGCCGACTTCCAATAGGGCACTTGAATGTTGGCAGAGACGAGGACGTACTTCTCGTCCGCGTCGTGGCGCGAGCCGCAACTCACGAACAACAATAGGGCGAAACAAATCAGGATGCAGCGCGACCAATTCAATTGACTGTGCATACGAAAACCTCGTCAAGTTTCATCGATAATGCACATGCGTCCGCCAGTTAACTTGTGGACGCTGCGATATTGGGCAAGGATTGCGCGGGTCATCGGGGACAGAATTCCAACCCCGTGTGAAGCACGAACATATTATGCCCGCGCCCTCATCCCGGTCAACGCTCATACGTTTGGTGAAATTTAGGAATATGGAAAGCGTTAGGGGAGGCATTAGGCAAACGCCTTCCACGTGAACTCGCGTCTGCTGTCCCGCTTTACTTCTCGGCTATGCAGTACTCCCCGAGAACGTTATCCGGGTTCTCAATATTGGCAGACTGCGCATACAGGTCAACGTTGGCGCAATCGTAGAGCCCGTGATTCTTGGGCAGCCGGACCATCCAGTAGCTCCCCGCCTGGGGCGTGATGCAATGTGGAGCCGACTGATTGCACTGCAGCTCGAAGGATTTGCCGGACTCATTAATATTCACGAGGACGACGCCATTGTTCACGCTCGAGTCTCTTACCGTGATCGGGGATTTGTCCTGCGCGAACAGCGGTGCGGAACAGACTAAAAGGAAGAGGAAGAGAACAATGCTTTGCTTCATAGTACCCTCCTCGCAACGCAGCCAGAAAGCGTCGTGCCAGAGGTTGCGCTGCAGACTGAATTGGCGCAATTTGAGTATGGCTCTTGCCTGTATTTTCCGCTGTGACTCGGGTCACACAGCAAAGTAGCAAGTGGGCAGCGCTTGAATACGCCGCGGTAAAACCAGAGTCTGTTAGCCCAGTGGCTAAGACACTTTATTGGTGGCAAATCAGGCGCGCAGAAGACTACTGGCTAAAAATGAATCACTATTCCGGTCGAGATGCGGACATTGTTCTGAGTGTTGCTGAAGAAACGAGTTTGTACCATGTCGCCCTCCAATCGCCAACTGATTAGAGGAATCAGATGGTAATCGAGGCCGCCGCCCAAGGCGTAAGCAAACGATGTGTCTGAGTTGGAGAACGGCGATACACTCTCGCTGATGTGTCCAGCTCCGATTAAGGCTTCCGCGAAGGGCCGGAACTTGGCTACGGAAACCGAAACCCGGGGACCAAAAAGAAAAGTCTGGATGTGCGTAGAGGCGCCGATCGGCAAGCATGATCCGCCGACAACCATCGTGCACGCAGGATTCGGAGCCACCGGCGTAGTTCCATACTGCTCACTGAAATCGGCTACCACTGCAATAAATGGCAGAACTTTGCCTTCGATTGAACCATTCCAGCCATTCAGGCTCGTCCGATTATTCGACACCAGATCGGCGCTCATGTACGAATAGCCGAAGTAAACGTTTCCTCCCGGAACTTGCGCATAAACAGCCCCGGCCAACATAAAAAGTGTGAACGCAATTGTGATAATTCTGCTCACGGACATACTCCAAGGCTCCATGGCGGCTTTGTAGCTGTTTGGATGCTGGTGCCGCAAAATGAGGATGCTGCGCATTTATCATCTTTTATTGTCATTGGATCAAAGTTTTTAATTGGATTTTCACAGTCCTGCAGCCAGCACGAGACATCCAACCTTCATCATCAACTTAAACCCAAGATTGAAGTGATTCACTCGGGATTACTCTCGGCTTCGCTCAGGGAAGGCTCGTCCGCCGATCAAAACGCGGCGCTACGGAATGGTCCTCGTCTGCGAGCCGAATAAGGAGTGGAATTTGAACTTAACGTTGCAAAGCGAAGCAATCGACGACGTCACCGTTCTTCGTTGCCAAGGCCGTTTTACTTATCGCGACGAAGCCACGGCATTCTCCCAAAAAATATCTGAGCTTCTCCCCAATACCCGGCAGTTGATAGTCGAATTCAGTGAGTTGGAAATTATTGACAGCGCCGGCCTCGGCGAACTGGTAGTTGTACATATGTGGACTCGGGCCAGTGGATGCTCGCTGAAACTTGCTGGAGCTAATGCTCGCATCCTCCATTTACTTGAACTGACAAATCTGGTCCGCGTTTTCGATATCCGTCCCACGCTGGATGAGGCCCTGCAGGCATTCGGGCGCGAAAGTGAAAAATGCCGCTCCGCCGGTCATGCAGCCTAGGAAAGGTTGAAGTTGCAAGCGATTAGGCGGAGAGTTCAGACATGCTGTGGTGGGATACGAAAAATCCTGGAGGACTTACGCTACGCGCCGCTGTTTTTCCAACATGGATAAGAACTCGGCGACCAGTTCTTCATCCCACAATCCACCGCGAGCTTCCTGCCCCATAGTGAAAGCAGCATGCTCGTGGCTTAAGGCCGGTTTGTAGGGCCGCGCCGTATGCAGCGCGTCATAAACGTCCACTACCTGCAGCACCCGCGCCAGCAGAGGAATTTCGCTTTTCAGCAATCCATCCGGATACCCGCTGCCATCCGAATGCTCATGATGATTGCGGATGATGGGCAGCACTAGCCGCAGTGACTTCAGCGGACGGCAGATGTTCTCGCCAGTCAGCGGATGCTGCTTCATAACAATCCATTCTTCCTCGTTAAGATTCCTGCCCTTTTTCAGAATCTCGTCGGGCACGGCTATTTTTCCCAAGTCATGCAGGTATCCGCCGCGACGCAATGCCACAATCGATTCATCGTTCAGTCCGAGATGGCGCCCGAGGTTGCTGGCATTCTGCGCCAGACGTTCGCAATGACCTTCGGTATAAGGATCGCGACTTTCCACGCTCCGTCCCAAGGTGCAGAGGACGGACTCGGCCGTCTCCAACTCATCAGTGAACTCTTTGATTTTAAGCAGCGACTTGACTCGGGCAAACAGCTCTTCCGAAAATATGGGCTTGTTTAGAAAGTCGTCGGCGCCAGCCTCGATTCCTCGCAGCCTATCCTCGCGATCGCTCAGCCCGGTAATCAGCACGAAGGGAATCAAACGCGTAGTCGGGTCGTCCTTGACCTCACGGCAGAATTCGTAACCCGACTTGCCGGGCATGACCACGTCAGAAAGAATCAGATCAGGGAGTTCACGTCGAATTTCTCTTTCGGCATGGGCCGCGTCCGGAACCCCAACGACTTCGTAACCCCGCGTGCCCAGCAGTTCCCGCATAAGAAACATGGTGTCCGGGTTATCATCCACAACCAGCACCCGCGGAGGGCGCCGCGGCGAAAGCTCTTCCATCTCTTTATAGGACGAAGAAACCGTGGACGGAGATGTCCGGAACTTGTGAGGGCTCATCACTACCGATCAAAAAAGTCTCTGGTAATTGTAACGGATTTCAACACGCCGTACCGCCGATGTTTTGTTGATCTCGTAAATACCCGTTCCAGTTCTGAATACGCCATTTCGGGAAATGTCGCGCCACGATGTGAGATCTGAACTTGTTTATGCGACTTGTCCCTGCTTAGCCTGATGCATGCGCTTTCTTCTCCGCACGGGCGTGGTAGTTCTCCTTGTCTTAGCTGCGGCTTTCGCCACCTCCAAGCCACACGTGATTACCTTTGGTAAATGGACACTAGTGAAAATCTCTAACGATCTCAATCGATCAGAAGATCTACGAGTACGGGCTATCTACGTGGATGGCCGGTTAAAAGAATTCACCTTCGGTATTCCGCACGACGTGACTGAGCAATTGTTCGTCGTCAGGCGCATGGTTCGAGTAAATGATAGTTTGCCGCAGGAAGCAGTTTCAGCCCCGCGCTGGAGTTGGCAGCCCGGCGGATGGCTCGTAATCGACCGGCTCAATGGGCACATCTCCCAGGCGACGCTGCCCGAGTTCGATCCTGATTCGTCGTTAGCCAGTTGGTATCGCGATTATGTGGCCTATTGTGGAATCTCAGACGACGGGCGCAAGCTATCAGCGATCGTGATGCAATTGGGACGCCGCAAACCGATCCTGAAAAAGCCGTTGGGAGAAGCTGCGAGCGACAATGCTTCTAACGAGGGATGCAGCCCGCCAGAATGGCAACGCGCCCCAACCAGAGTGAGTTTCGTTTCCAAAGCGGATCAAAAGCTAACCTTCGCAGTCCGCGGACACACCGTCGAAGTAGTGACCGATGACGACGCAGAAGAAGGAACAGAATAGTTCGTGTAGGCGCGGACGTCATGCTCGTGCAGGCGAGTATCCTCGCTCGTGCTTCTCGCTACGACGGCCGCAGCCCCCCACTGGCATGCCTCAGTTCCATGTAAATCAACAATAAAACAATCGCGGCCACCACAAAAACTCCGCGCCGCCACCTATCGCGAATCTCCTCCGGCGCTGTGAGGTGTTTCGCCAAAACCGCGCCCAGTGCCAAGCCCGCCACCAACCCGCCAACGTGAGCCGAGTTATCAATTCCTGGAAGCGCTGCGCCAAAGAACAAATTGTAGCCCGCGAATACGAGCAGGCTTCTCAGCGTGCCCTGTATCGCCTCCCTGGAAATAGGCAAATGTCCGAGATAAAGAGCCGCGATTAAGGCCCCGGCCAATCCGAAAATGGCTCCCGAAGCGCCCACGCCGACCGCCCCCGGATGCCACCACAAACTGGACAAACTGCCAGCCAGTCCGGAAAAAGTGTAAGCCAAAACATACGTCCAGGGATCGAAGATTCGCTCGGCTAGAAAGCCCAGATTCCACAAGCACCACATGTTCAGCCCAATGTGAATGATCCCAGCATGAACGTAAGTGGACGCCAGCATTCGCCACGGCTCCGCGCCCAGCGAGAGCGGTCCCCAGTTCGCTCCCCACTTCAATAGTTGGGGGACGAGGGGCTCAACCGCAGGTACACCCGTCAGCACCATCGCCACGTAAACCGCGACATTCATTCCAACCAATGTGGTGGTGATGGGCTGTTTATTTCCGTTCATAGGTATTCAATGGCTGACAGGGGTGCCCCAGGTCTCGCCGCTTTTGCGAGACCTGGGAACGCATCTGCCACGGGACAGCACTGTCGAACTCGGGTCTAGAGATTTCAATCGCCAGTCTCTGCCATCGCCAAGCTTTCAACGACCGGTTTCCTGGTCACTTGCGCGCTGGTCACCAGAATCACTGAGGCTACCACGATCGCGCTGCCCGCCAGGATGTAACCATCCACGCGCTCATGCAGAATCAACCACCCCAGAAAAACTGCGACCACCGGATTCACGTAAGCGTAAGTGGAAACCTTCGCGGTGGGCACGTGATTCAGCAGCCAGATGTAAGCGGTATAGCCAATCCACGATCCACAGACCACCAGATAGAAAGTGGCGCCAATGCCGCGTGGCGTCCACACCACTTTCGCAAAGTCGTGAGCGCCGGCTGCGAAGAGCAAATTCGCCAAGCCAGCGGCGATCATTTGCCAGGCAGTAGCGCAGAACGGATCCACGTCCGCCGACTTCCAGCGTTTGGCCAGCACCGATCCCAACGCCCAACTGAACGACCCGCCCAAAAGACTGATCGAAGCCCACAGTTGCACTCGTCCAAACGTAGTCGTCGTAGTTAAGTCAGGCCACAACAATACGGCCAGTCCGACGACGCCCAGAGCCAGGCCCGCCTTACCGCGCGGCGCGACATGATGATCGCCGAGCAACAGCGTATCCAGCACCAGAAACCATAGCGGAGTGACGGCAACGACCAACGCGGCCAAGCCCGACGCCACATACTTTTCCGCATAAGAAAGCGTGAGATTCCCACCCATAAGCAAGAGCACGCCCACCGTCGCCATTCGCCCCAACTGGCGCGGGTTGTACCAAATAGTTCGACCGCGCGCCCCGCAAAATGCCAACATGCACGCGCCAGCCATCAGAAAACGCAAGCCGCACATCAGTGCCGGAGGAATACGCTCCACGGCAATATCAATCGCCAGGTAAGTCGATCCCCAAAAGAAATAAACCAACCCAAAGGCGAGGATGACTGCAAAGCGGCTCTGGCGCTGCGCGTTGGTCATGAGAAAGTCAAGTAACGGATAAGTATCAGACACACCGAACCGGCGCAGAGATGCGAGATATTCGCCGTCCGCGCCGTGTGACTAACGGCCGTGACCCGATTGGGGGTTACGCCGTCACTCATTGCGGGTTATACTAATGATGGAATGTTTCCCGATGGCCCGCCAAAATCCTAATTCGCATCTGCCCGCGTGCTGGATCCACTTTCTGGTGTGTCCGCGCCGCTATTTGGCAGTATTGCCATCGCACTCGCGTCCCAGCTTATTCGGTAGCGACTAACTCTCCCATCTTCTCTCGTCCGATTCTGGCTCAGGGCTGAAGTCCGCCTCCAAGCCAACGACCAAAGACGAACGACCAACGACCATTTCGGAGGATGCCATGTCAACCCAAACTCTCATAACGCCCAAGATCGTAACCGCTTTGCCCGGCCCAAATGCGAAGCGCGTTCTCGCGGGCGATAGCAAATATATTTCGCCTTCCTACACTCGCTCTTATCCTCTGGTTGCCAAGCAAGGACGCGGCATCGTCGTCACCGACGTTGACGGAAACGAATTTTTTGATTTCTCCGCCGGCATTGCCGTCACCTCAACCGGACATTGCCATCCGGATGTAGTCGCCGCCATTCAAAAGCAGGCAGCGGAACTGATCCACATGTCCGGCACTGATTTCTATTACGAAAATATGGTGACGCTGGCCGAGCGCCTCTCGAAGATCGCGCCCATGCCCGGCCCGCACAAAATCTACTACGGCAACTCGGGGACGGAAGCCATCGAGTGCGCCCTCAAGCTCGCCCGCTATCACACCAAGCGGCAAAACGTGATCGCATTCTACGGAGCCTTCCACGGACGCACCATGGGCGCGCTTTCGCTGACTGCCTCTAAGCCGCAGCAGAAGCGGCGTTTCGGCCCAATGGTTCCAGGCGTAACTCACATTCGTTATCCCGACGTTTATCGCGGATGCGAAGGCGGTCCGCAGGATGCCGAAGCCTTCGCACTAGGCTGCGCCCGCTTCATTGAAGACAAGCTGTTCAAGACCACGCTCGCCCCCGAGGAAGTGGCCGCAATTTTCGTCGAGCCGGTGCAGGGCGAAGGCGGATACGTAATCGCGCCCACCGTCTTCATGCAGGAACTGCGCCGTATCTGCGATCGCCACGGCATTCTGCTAGTGGTCGACGAGGTCCAGAGCGGCATCGGACGCACCGGTAAATGGTGGGCCATTGAGCACACCGGCGTGCATCCCGACATTGTTTGCTCAGCCAAAGGCATCGCCTCAGGAATGCCGCTTGGCGTCACTATCAGCAAAGCCGAAATCATGGACTGGGTCCCCGGCTCGCATGCTTCCACATTCGGAGGCAACCCGGTATGCAACGCGGCTGCCATGGCCACGTTCGATGTGATCGAGCGCGACGGCTTGCTGAAAAACGCAACCGATGTCGGCAATCATATGCTGAAGCGTATGGCGAACTGGCCCAGCAAGCACAAGCTGGTTGGAGACGTTCGCGGCCGCGGCCTGATGATCGGAGTCGAGATTGTCAAAGACAAAAAGACCAAAGAATATGCCGCAGCCGAGCGCGATCGCATCATTCAATCCGCTTTCGAGCATGGCATTCTCTTTCTCGGCTGTGGCCCAAGCACCATCCGCATCGCCCCGCCACTCATCGTAACCAAAGAAGAAGCCGACGTCGCCATGGATGTGCTCGAGGAATCCATTTCGATGGTGGGCCAGACTTAAAGGCTTCCGACCAAAGGGAGTGACTTAGGAATTGAGGAGCGGCATGCCTAGTCAAGAGAACGGGTGATCATCAGGGATCCAGACATACCTCTAGTGCCGGCCGTTCTTACCGCACTACGCTTCGCCCGCGTTGGCCAACTTATCCGCGTGCCTGAGTGAACGGAACTCACCTCCTTGCTTTTGGAATTTCTCCGGCCTGCCTCGCGCCCCAAGGCGTATGATTCCCCTGCACGTTTGCCGTTGAAATTTCGTCTGGAGGAAATTCCAATGAAAATAATCTATTGGTCGTTTGCCCTCGCGCTGTTTCTCACGCCTGTATTAATTCCCACATCGTTGTCGGCGCAGAACCCCTTCGATGGGACCTGGCGCACCAACCTGGATCAATCCAAGTATTCGCCTAAGCCCATCATGTTTTCGACGAAAGGCGGAATGTACGATTGCACGAGTTGCGGTCCGCAGATCCACGTCAAGGCTGATGGACAGGACCAGTCCGTCACCGGGCAGTCTTACGACACCGTCAGCGTTCATGAAACCGATCCCAAATCGATTGAAATCAAAACCAAGAAGAACGGGAAGCCAGTCTACGAACAGACGCGTACAGTCTCCGACGACGGCAAAACGCTGACGGTGAAAACTACCAACCACCGCCCGGACAGCGATCAGACCACGACCGCGGAGGCAACTCTTACTCGAGTGGGTAAAGCCCCGGCTGGCGCCAACGGGACTTCGGGCTCATGGCGAGTAAATAAGGTTAACGGGAGTGAAAATGGCCTCACCACAACTTACAAGAGCAATGGCGATGATCTGACCATGTCCACGCCCACAGGTGAAAGCTACACCGCGAAGCTGGACGGTAAAGATTATCCGGTCAAGGGAGCCTATGGCTGGAATTCTGTCTCGCTGAAGCGCATTAACGACCATACCATCGAGGAAACTGACAAGCGCGATGGCACGGTAACCGATGTATCAAAAATGACCGTCGGATCCGATGGAAAGACCATGACGGTGGTCGACACCAGTAAGCTGACCGGCCGGATATCGACGTACGTCGCGAGTAAGCAGTAGGACTGGCCAGTTCCGGTCGTAGAGAACGAGAGTCCATCCTGCAAGGCTGCCCCGCTCCTTGCGTTTTTTGCAAGGGGCGGAGGATCAGCCGCAGCCTCCGAAACAAATTTCCACGGCCCGGGTTCTAGTAATCATAGGTCATCCTTGGTCTGGGCCGCCCGCTCGGCCAAAGCGACCTTTGAGGTGTCGATGAAACTCTTCCTCCTTGCCTTTTTCGCACTGATCATCACGTCCGCCGCCGCATCGGCCCAGACACAGCAGGACTGGGTTCCTCATGGTATTGAAAGCCTGGGGCAAAATGCCTCCTCGCGAACCGAGTTCACCTTGGATCACTCCATGCTCGTACTTGCGTCGAAACTGGACCAGGACGACGACGACCTGCGCCGCGTAATCGCAGGCGTGGATGGCGTCTCTGTCCATAGCTACCGTTTCCCCAAGCCCGGAATGTACGATTCGGAAGCTCTGAACACGCTGCGCCAACAGTTCCACGCCGCTGGCTGGAAGCACATGGTCAGCACCCATGACAAAAACGGAGGAGCCGGCGCAACCGATCTCTGGGTCCACTACGAGAATAAGACCATCCGCAACGTCGCCTTTCTGCTCACAGGAGAAAAACAGCTGAACCTGATCGCAGTTTCAGGATCGATCAGTCCGCTTGACCTGTTTCATCTCGGCGGACACTTCGGCATCCCAAAGATTGAAGGCGGAGCGGTCGTTCCGGCTCCCGACAGCGGCCGCTAGCGGGGGAAGTGGAACGGGGGCATCCTGGGAAATACGGCAGGGGGCTGGCCCACGTCTGAGTTTTTCCATTAGTCACTGATGACCGAGGCTGCCCCACTCGTCGCGGTTTTCGACGATTGGGCACCGGTAACCTCGACGCTCTTGCGCCGCGATCTTAATCATGCGAGCTTGGGGCGTGTCGTCACGAATGACCAGCAGATTAAGGTTCGCAGTGCCCACTCGTCGAAAACCGAGGTTGTTACGAAACTACTAGCGAGGAGCGAGGATCAG
>Ga0182015_10002946_pt1 | contig 19723 bp, 14 predicted proteins | sample 712P3MmetaG_FD_120478 | JGI IMG/M metagenome (GOLD analysis project Ga0182015, IMG submission 120478) | Permafrost microbial communities from Stordalen Mire, Sweden - 712P3M metaG | ecosystem: Environmental > Terrestrial > Soil > Wetlands > Permafrost | place: Sweden: Stordalen | collected...
AATGCCGGCGTTCGCGCAAGCCATCGCGATGCCGCCGCCCATGGTGCCCGCGCCGATAATCGCGGCCTGGCGGATATTATAAACGGCCGTTTCCTTCGGAATATCGGGAATCTTCGCGACGGCGCGCTCGGCGAAAAACGCGTGGATCAACGCGCGCGCTTGATCGGAAGCGATGCACTCCTCGAAGATCTCGCGCTCTTTCTTGCAACCCTCGTCGAACGGCAGTGTGGCGGCGGCTTCGATCGCGTCGACGGCCATGAGCGGCGCGATCATGTTGCGGCGAGTCTTACGCGCCTGATCGCGTCCGGCTGCGAAAATCGACGCGTTCACGAACTCCGAACCAAGCTTGTCGCTGAGTTCGCGTGTCTTCGGGAGTGCTCCGCCTTTATCGGCGATCGCGCGAGCAAATGCCACTGCGCCCGCGAGCAGATCGCCTTCGATCACCCGATCGATCAATCCCAACTTCAACGCCTCCGGCGCCCGGATCGGCTTGCCGGAAACGCACAGGTCGATCGCCGCGGCCACTCCCACCAGGCGCGGCAACCGCTGCGTGCCTTCGGCGCCAGGAATGATTCCGAGATTCACTTCCGGCTGGCCAATCTGCGCATCTGGCACTGCCACGCGATAGTGCCCGGCCATAGCGACTTCGTTGCCGCCGCCGAGCGCGGTCCCGTGAATCGCCATCACCACCGGCTTGGTCGAATCTTCGATGCGCGCCAGGATGCCGTGAAACTCGGGTGGACCGCTTCCCCGCCCCGAGGCCGCCAGTTCCAGCTCCTTGATGTCCGCTCCGGCGATGAACGTTCTTCCGCCGCCGATGATGACGATGGCGCGAGCCGATGGATCTCTCTCCGCGGCGTCCAACGCCTCCACCAGACCTTCGGGAACACCAGGGCTCAACGCATTCACCGGCGGATTGTTGATGGTGATGACCGCGACGCCATCCTGCGTCGCCAGGTTTACGAATTTGTTCATAGTTTCCGAGCCGCGCGTGTCAGTAACCGGTTTTTTGGCCGCTGTTAGACCGCGGCCGGTATCTTAATCAGCGACGCGCCCGGCACACTACTCAGGATACTCGCATCGTAGAGCGCCAGTTCAACATTGCGCCTGGTCATGCGGGCATGTTCGCGCGCCAACGCCTCGGCTCGGGCACCTTGTCTGTTCTCGATAGCCTCAACGATGGAGCGGTGATGCTCGTGAGCAACGGCCAGGATCTGAGGTGCGCGAGGCAACTTCGCGTACACGTACACCATCGCGCTCGGCGACGCAAACGGAACCGACGTCACCTGATCCAACGTTCGCCGCAGCATGGAACTCTTGGCCAGCGTCACGATTTCACGGTGAAACGCTTCGTTGAGATCCAGATAGCGCGCGTAAGAATCGATGTCGGGCGCCGCGATCTTGTCCGGGTCGCCATTCACCTCGATCATCGCGTCCATTTCGTCGCGACATTCGCGCAACTGGGCCAGCTCGCTATCGTGCTCCAGCCGCTCGGCGGCAAAGCGGGCAGCAGCGCCTTCCAGCACACCGCGCGTTTCGATCGCGTCCCAAATATCTTCAATGCTGAATGCGCGCACCACGAACCCGCCGGTGGGCGACGATTCCAGCAAGCCCTCATGGGCCAGCCGATCGAGAGCCAAGCGAATGGGAGTTCGCGATACTCCCAGGCGGGCGACCAATGGAAGCTCGGAAAGCCGCTCTCCGGGCTGAAAATCACCCCGCAATAGCATTCCCCGCAGGTTTAGCAGCGTACGGCCGGTTTGCGAGCCGAATTCCGAGGAACTACCAGCCTTTGACTTGCTTTCGGTACTTTGCACTGCCCAAAATCCTCCCGGCCGTCTGATATTGCACCATGTTACCACCGGGTCGATCTTGCACGCAAAACCTTGCGACCAATCGGATGCGTATTCTCCCGATTAGCGGCTATGCTTCGCGCGGGGCGCCGAGATGATGTACGCGGCGTTGTTGGCGCCCCAAGCGAGCCAGCATCAAGCTAGATTCTAAGCGATACCCGGACAGATGCATTCACCAGACGGTTTGCACGCTGGAAGTGCGGATGCGGCCATCGCGACTGATGGCCGGCCCGCCAAAATATATCGCCGTGGCTGCGACGATACGATCCGGCATATCCGGAATGTCCACGCGCGGCACCTCCAGCATCGCATCAATGATTTCGGAGGTCACCGGGGCTTCCTGAAGAACGTGATCGGGGTCGTGCAGCGCCTTCTTTAAATCAGCCGTACGCAGACGTGGGAAGGCGGTTTTTCTCGACGAGGTAGACGACCTCAGACTGGCTGATAACCGACAGCACAATCTTGCGCCGGTAATTCGCCGCCGCGTCAAAGGCTGACTTGGCCGACGCTGACAAGCGGGGATCGCCGAACAGATACCAAAGCGCGGCGTGAGTGTCGGCGACGCCTGCGATCATCAAAAATCTTTGGCAAAGCCGCGGAACATCTCCCGGCGGTTTTCGTCGATTTCCTCGGCCGACGGCGCGGGGCCGTACTTCGCTAGGATACCGTAGCCCGACTTGAACGGCTTCATAGGCTGGTCGCATTTGGGCTCTTCGGCAGCGAGCTTGTGAAGCCAGTCTTGAAGCGTAAGGCCCTGCGCAGCAGCCTTGGCCTGGAGCCCGGCGAGTTGCTCTTTCGAAACCTCACTACTTAAGATCATAGCGGCCTCTCTTAAAGGTTAACGCGACAAAGCCAAGTTTGAGGAGGTCGAGCTCTTGACTCTCCGCTAGCAACACGATAGCATCGGTCCCACGGTGAGCCCGGCCTCAGCGACAACCACTCGCGCGAGTCAGCCCAAAGCAAGCTTGGGCTACGCCTGGTACGTCGTCATTGTGCTGACGGCGCTCTACATGCTGTCGTTCGTCGACCGGACCATCCTCAGCCTGCTGGTCGGCTCCATCAAACGCGATCTCGGCATCAGCGACACCCGCATCGGATTGCTGCAAGGCTTGTCGTTCGCGCTGTTCTACACCATCATGGGCCTGCCGCTGGGCCGGCTGGCCGACACCCGCAGCCGCCGCAATCTGATCGCGGCCTGTGTGGTGGTCTGGAGCTTTTTCACCGGCGCCTGCAGCATCGCCAAGAGTTTTTGGTCGCTGTTTTTCACCCGCATCGGCGTGGGCGTCGGAGAAGCGGGCCTGTCGCCAGCGGCGTACTCGCTCATCTCGGACTACTTCCCGCCCGAGCGTCTGGGCGTCGCGATCAGCGTCTACTACATGGGCGTGTTCCTGGGCTCCAGCTTGGCCCTGCTGGTTGGCGGGATGGTGGTGGACACGATGGCGCGAATTCACACCGTGACCCTGCCGCTGCTCGGAACCATCGCGTCATGGAGAGTGACATTTCTGATTGTCGGCGCGCCTGGGCTTTTGGGTGCACTGCTGGTGTACACGATTAAAGAGCCGGTGCGGAAGAACATGCTGCGAAGCGCCCAAGGCGTTGCGGCGCAACTGAGCTTCGGACAAGCGCTCGGGCAATTGCGCCTGCGCTGGCAGTCGCTGGCGGGCATTTCGCTGGGAATGGTTTTTCAATCCATGGCGAATTACGCGCTAATATCCTGGGGGCCGACGTACTTCTCGCGCGTGCATGGCTGGACGGCCGGACAATCTGGAAGAGCTCTGGCGGCGATTTTGATCACCGCCGGTTGCGGCGGCATGTACACCGGGGGCCGCTTGAGCGACCGTTGGCAGCGGCGCGGGCTGGACGAAGCCCCGATGCGCGTAATGGTGCTCGGCGCTATTGGAACGATCGTGCTGCTGCCCATCGGAACGCTGCTTGCGGACGTCCGCTGGACGCTCGCGTTTCTGTTCGCCGGCGTCTTCGCTCTCGCCCTGCCCATGGGCATCTCGGCGGCCGCGCTCCAGCGCATCTTCCCCAACCAGGTGCGCGGCGTGGTGTCGGCGTTGTACTTATTTGTCCTCAATATTGGCGGCCTCAGCCTGGGCCCGCTGCTGCCCGGCCTGTTCAACGATTATCTGTTCCACAACGGCAAGATGATCGGCTACTCGCTCTCGATTACCATGGGCGGCGCGGCTGTGCTGATGCTGATCACGTTCCTGGCGGCGTATCGTTATTATCGCGCGCACTATCAACTGATGGCCGCAACCACCGTCGCGGCCTAATCACGGCACCGTAATTGCCTCCTGCCTCATCCAAAGATGCGGCAACGCGATGAAGATGCGCGACGTTCGAACTGTTCGAGGGGGCATTTTGGGACACAGGTCCGGCGACTTGCCACACACGGCTGGATAATTTCCGCGGCTCTGCTGGCAATTCCCTGTATCGCGCAGCCGCCTGGGATTGTCTATTCCACCACCGTTCCTTATTCGGGTCCGAAATTTGGTACTGATTACTTCCCCTATCCGAATGTAAGCCTGGTGGTGACTGATGCATCTGGTAACACTTACATCGCTGGATCTGTCGCTTCGAGTGGTTTGCCCGCTACTCCGGAGGTAGTGCAGCCTGGATATGCTGGCGGAACCTGTTTTTCTACTCCGTGTCCCGACGCGTTCATTGCAAAGTTCGATTCAAACGGCCTGCTCATGTTCCTGACCTATCTGGGCGGCACCGGCAGCGACATTCCGAATGGTTTGGCAGTGGACGCAGCCGGCGATATCTACATCGGCGGGGAAACCACTTCCAGCGATTTCCCACTGGCCGGGACGCCGTGGCGGCCGACCTTGTCCAATCCGGGCACCTTTCTGACGAAGCTCTCCGGAGATGGAAAGACTTTGATCTGGTCGACAGTCCTAAACGCAAGTTTGCTTCAATTGGCGCTTGCGCCGGATGGTTCCGTCTATTATTTTTCCGAAGCACTCCCAACACCCGGTATGCCCGGTGCGCCAATAGCGTTCAGTGTGACGAAGCTGACCGAGGACGGACAATTTGTAGCGTCTTTCAACCCGCCATTAGGGACTGATGCGTTCGCGGTTGGCGCCGATGGATCGGTGTACATCGGCGGAACGACCGGGGGCCCCGGCCTCACAGCCACACCAGACGCGTGGCAGACCACGCAGGGCGGGAATGTTGACGGCTTCGCCGCGAAAATGAATTCGAGTCTCTCGGGATTCGTCTGGCTTACTTTCGTGGGCGGGAACGGAAAGGATTCCAAAAGGACCTTTCTCAACCTGATGCAGCCGGCAGCGGACGGCAGCTTGTGGGTGAGCGGAACCACAACCGATTCCACCTTCCCTGTTCTTCCGGGCGCGCTGGATTCGCAACTTCTTTTTCCCTCGGGTACCCAGTACCTGGTTCATATTTCCGCGGACGGATCGAAAGCGCTGGCGGCCACTCTCCTGCCTGGTTCGCTGACGACATTCGCGTTGGACTCCACCGGCAACGTGGTCTTTAGCGGGGGCGGTTTCCAGGCGACTCCAGGAGCGCAGTGGCCCTGCCAGCAGCCAACTTATGGCGGGCACGATCCCGTCTTTTTCGGCAAAATCGACTCAGCCGGGCAACATCTGCTGTGGGGTACCTGGAGCGGTCCTTCGGTCCCCATCGGCGCCGTTGCGGTTGACGCAAAAGGAAACGCGATTGTCGCGGGCAACGTTCCTGGCCAGGAAGACATTACGTTGACCGCCATGACAACCGTACCCGGGCCGCCCAGGCTGGTGGCGTCTTGCATCGGTCAAGCGGCGTATCCGTATGTTTCGGGACCGCTCGCTCCGGGCGAAATTGTTTCGATCTACAACGCGGGTTTCGGACCCGAGCAAGGCGTTGGGGCGCTGCTGTCGGGAAACATGTTCGGGACCGAGTTGGCAGGCGTGCGGGTGCTCATCGAGGATACGCCGGTACCGCTGCTTTATGTTTCGTCGGTGCAAATCAATCTGATCGCTCCCTATTTGTTGGATGGACGCGTCGCCGCCCATATTAAGATCGTGACGCCGTCCGCTACGTCGAACGAGGTGGTGCTGGGTGTGCGACCGTCAGCACCGGAGATCTTCGGAGTTTTAAACCAGGACGGCACGGTGAACAGCCCGGATCATCCGGCGGGCATCGGCGACACGGTGGCGATGTTTGTATCTGGCGCAGGCCAGACGAACCCGCCCGGAGTGGATGGCGAGATTGCGACAGCGGCGGGGGGAACGCCGCTGCTTCCGATCAAGGTGGAATTGGAGACTGTCGCGCCGGCCAACGCTAGTGTTACCTATGCGGGCAACGCACCCGGACTGGTCTCAGGCGTTGTGCAAGTGAACTTTCAAGTACCCTATCTAGTGCCGCCAATGGGTGCGATCGGCCCGGCACCGCCCTATCCTGCGACGATGCTTTTGTCCGTAGGAGGGAATGCCGCAGGTGGTGCCCTAATCTGGTTCTGGTGATGCGCTCGGCCCTCCGGAAGCTATTGACCGCCCTAAAGTTCCTGCATGCAACAGCCGATCAACTAAACATCCGAGGAGGGTTGCGTTTTGAGCGTGCATGCGAGCCATGTAGCCGAAAGCACCGCGGCGCTGGAAGCGTCCGAATCGCTGGCGCTAGAAGCGCCCGAATCATTAGCCTTGCTGGATCGCCAAATCCTGGAGCGGCGGCTCCACGACAGCGAGCGGCACTTTCGAAGCTGGTTTGAAGACGCGCCGATCGCCTGCCACGAAGTGGACCGCGACGGACTGGTGTTGTGCGTCAATCAGGCTGAATGCGAGTTGTTTGGTTTTCACCCGGAAGAAATGCTCGGCCGGCCCATCTGGGAATTCATGGCCGCGGAGGACCGCGCAAAGACCAAGGCTGGACTTCTGCAGCGGATCGCGAGCGACCAGCCATTAGCGCCACTGGAACGCGAATACAAACGGCGGGATGGCTCCTCAGTCGTCATGGAGATTCATCAGAAGCGCATTCGCGACGCAGCCGGCCACGCCACCGGCCTGCGCACGTTCCTGCTGGATATCACGCAGCGCAAGCGCGCCGAACAGACGCTGCATGAGCAGGCCGAACAACTGGCGCGGTCGAACGGCGAGCTGGAACAGTTCGCCTACGTCGCCTCGCACGACTTGCAGGAGCCCCTGCGCAAAATCCAGGCCTTTGGCGATCGCTTAAAGAGCAAGTACGACGCGAGCCTCGGCCCGGACGGCGTCGACTACCTGGCGCGCATGCAAAACGCGGCCGCGCGCATGCAGGTGTTGATCCAAGATCTGCTCAGCTTATCGCGCGTCGCGAGCCACGCCAAGCCGTTTGCCGCAGTGGACTTGGGCGACGTGGTCCGGATGGTGATTTCCGATCTCGAAATCCGGATCCAAGAACGCAACGGGCGCGTGGAAGCCGCCGATTTGCCGGTGGTTTTCGGAGATCGCGGCCAGTTGGCGCAGTTGTTCCAGAACCTGATCGGCAACGGATTGAAGTTTCAAAAGCCGGGTGAGAACCCGGTGGTCAAGGTTTCGAGCGAAGCCGTTACGCTGCCCGATGTCGCTGCTGGTGGCGCTGGCGCCGCCTGGCGGATCACCGTCGAAGACAACGGTATTGGGTTCGACGAAAAATATCGCGACCGTATTTTTCAGATCTTCCAGCGTCTGCATGGACGCAACGAGTACGAAGGAACGGGCATTGGCCTCGCGATCTGCCGCAAGATTGTGGAACGGCACGGAGGCGTCATTGCGGCCCAGAGCTCGCCGGGGGCGGGTGCGAAGTTCGTCATTACGCTGCCGCGGCAAACACCAGGAGAAAATCAACATGAGTAGAATCGGAAAGCCCATCACCATTCTCTACGCCGACGACGACGCCGAGGATCGCATGCTGGTGAAGGACGCCTGGGCCGAAAACCGCCTGGCCAACGAACTGCACTTCGTCGAGGATGGCGAGGAGCTGATGGACTACTTGCGGCGGCGCGGCCAATACACGCATCTCGCCGGCCAGCCGCTGCCGGGCATGATCCTGCTCGATTTGAACATGCCGAGGAAGGACGGCCGCGAGGCTTTGCAGGAGATCAAGGCCGATCCGCGCCTGCGCTCGATCCCGGTGGTGATCCTTACCACGTCCAAAGCCGAGGAAGATATTCTTCGAGCGTATGATCTGGGAGTGAATTCCTTTATTCTGAAGCCGGTGACGTTTCAATCGCTGGTGGATCTGACTCTTACACTCAGCAAGTATTGGTTCGAAGTCGTGGAGCTGCCCTCGGAAGCTACCGAGGCTGCATAGCAGATCGGAGGTTCTCCGATGGACACACGCGAGTTACGGGTCCTCATCGCCGACGACGATGAGGATGACTATATACTCACGCTTGATCTCCTGCAACGTATCGGCCGCCAGCGCTTCCGCGTGGACTGGATACCTTCCTACGAAGCCGCGCTCGAGGCCATCGAACTGAACCAGCACGACGTTTACCTGTTCGACTATCATCTCGGCCACTCCGACGGGCTGGCGCTGATGCGCGAAGCTTTGGCGCGCGGTTGCAAGGCGCCGATCATCCTGCTCACCGGCACCGATGACTGGGAGACCGACGTTGAGGCCATGAAAGCCGGCGCGGCCGATTACCTGGTGAAGGGCCACCTGGACGCCCGTCTGCTGGAGCGCTCGATTCGCTATGCGCTGGAGCGGAAGCGCGCGCAAGAGGAGCTGCTCGAATACGCGCACGAGATCGAGCGCAAGAATCGCGACCTGGCGCAGGCCGTGAAGGTTTCGCAGGAAGCCACCAAACTCAAGAGCCAGTTCCTGGCGAACGTGAGCCATGAAATCCGAACGCCCATGAATGGCGTGCTGGGGATGACGGACTTGCTGCTGGATACCGAACTGACGGCCGAACAGCGGGACTACGCCGAAACAGCCTACCGGTCCGCGGAAGCTTTGCTCGACATCATCGATAGCATTCTCGACTTGTCCAAGATCGAGGCGGGCAAACTGCAGCTGGATATCGTGGACTTCAGCCCGGCCGAGGTATTGCATGAGGTTCTGAAGCTGGTATCGGGGCGCGCGCGCAGCAAGGGCCTGAGGGTCACCACGGACGTCAGCGAAGAAGCGCACCAGCAGTTCCGCGGCGATCCGGTGCGGCTGCGCCAGGTGCTGTTGAATTTGGTGGCCAACGCAATCAAGTTCACCGAGTTCGGCGAAGTGTCGGTGAAGATCGACGTCGCCGACAGTTCCGAACACGGCGTGCAACTTCTGTTTGAGGTGCATGACACCGGCATCGGCCTGACCGCGGAGGCCCAGGCGCGCCTGTTCCAACCCTTTGTGCAAGCCGACGGATCCATCACGCGCAAGTACGGGGGCACGGGCTTGGGACTGGCGATTTCCAAACAGCTCATCGAGATGATGGGCGGCCGGGTGGGCGTGGATAGCCAGCCGGACCAAGGGTCGCGATTTTGGTTCACCGCGCGATTCCAAAGTGCGCGAGCGGCAGAGCCTTCAGTCACCCTCAATGCACCGGCGGCGTAGCAGCACCACGCTTCACCGGTTTCATCAAGAGCATTAACGGAATCAGCGCCACGCAAATCCAGGCCAGAATCCGGAACACATCGACGAAAGCCAGCATCGCGGATTGCCGCAACATTTCGCCGTAGAGCAGGGCCTGCGCCTGCTGGGCCGCTTGCGTGGGGTCGGATCCGGCGGCCTGTAGCCCAGCCTGCAAATTGTGGAGCCTCGCGGCATACGCCGGATTGAGCGACGTGATGTTGCCAGCCAGGTTGCTCTGCGAGATTTGCGCCATGCGCGTTTGCGCCGCGATGACCAGCGAGATTCCCACGCTGCCGCCCATGTTGCGGGTGAGATTGATCAAGCCTGTCGCGCTATTGGTTTTCTCGCGCGGAATGGACGCGAAGGCCATCACATTGACGGGCACGAACAGAAACGGCATGCCGGCGCGCGACATGGTCCAGGTGATCACGAAAGTCCAGAAGCCGGTTTGAAGGCTCAGCTCAGAAAGCCGGTACATTCCAGCGCCCAGGATGAGGAGCCCGCACACCACCAGCCAGCGGGGTTGAACGACACCCAGGAGCCGGCCGACCAGCGGCATCGCGAACAAAGTGACGATGCCTCCAGGCGAGAGCACCAAGCCCGCCCATTCGGCGGTGTATCCCATGAGTGTCTGCACCAGAATCGGAAGCAAGACAGTGGTGCCATAGAGCACCACGCCCATGGCGAACATCATGAAGGTGGCCACGGCGTAGTTCCGCTGTGCGAATAGACGCAGATCCACCAGCGGCTCCGGTTGCCGCAACTCCCAGAGCACCACGCCGACGATGCCGAGGATGCCGACAACGGTACACCACACGATGAAGCGGGACTCAAACCAGTCGTCAGTTTGGCCTTTGTCGAGCACTACCTGTAAGAAGCCGAGGCCGACGCTCAGCAATCCCAGTCCGATGAAATCGATCTTGAGCCCCTGCTTTAATGTTTTGCGGATCATGTAGGGCGGATCAACGACGAACGCGATGGTCATCAGGATGGCCACCACTCCGACCGGAACATTGATGAAGAAGATCCAGCGCCAGGAAAAGCTATCGGTGATCCAGCCGCCGAACGTCGGACCGATGATGGGCGCCACCACGATGCCCATGCCGTACACAGCCATCGCCATGCCCTGCTTGGTGCGCGGGAAACTCTCCACCAGAATGGCTTGGGAGATGGGCTGTAAGCCGCCGCCGCCGGCGCCCTGGAGGATACGAAAGAAGATTAGCAGGGGAAGATTCGGCGCCAAGCCACAAAGGAAGGAGCTGATGGTGAAGATGATGACGCAGCCGATGAAAAGGCGCTTGCGTCCAAGGAGCATGGAGAGCCAGCCGGTGAGCGGCAGCACGATGGCGTTCGAGATCAGATAGGAAGTAAGGACCCAGGTGCTTTCGTCGACGGTGGCCGAGAGACTACCGGCGATGTGCGGCAGCGAGACGTTGGCAATGCTGGTGTCCAGCACTTCCATGAACGTCGCCAGCATCACCGTGGCCGCGATCAGCCAGGGACTGACGGCGGGAGTCCAGGGAACTTGGGGATTAGCGACCGGCGTTTCGACTGTTGCCACGCGGGTCGCTCAGCTCCCTTCCACGCGTTTATTTTACGCTAGCGGCTGATGGGCGGTAGGTGGTGGGTGGTGGGTTCTTCTTCCACTCGGCTGCCTTCTCCGGCTTGCCCCACGCCTGATAGAGTTGCACAATCCATTCGCGGGCGCGATCCAGGTGATACCAGTCCCCAGCTGTCATTCGGTCTTTCCGCGCGAGCATTCCCTGATAGCCTTCGAGCAGCAGCGGTTCGGCTTCGGCGTATTTCTTCTGTCCAGTCAGGCTCGAGCCCAGCAGGCTCTCGGCCCGGAATCCCTGCCAATCGTCGGGCTGCTTCTTTCGATTGAACCCCATTGCCTCGCGCGCGAGAGGCTCGCTCTCGGCGAACTTCCCCTCCGATTGGTAGTCCAACGCCAGATCGGCCGCCGACGTCATGGTATCCGGGTTTTCCGAGCCCAACGCGTGCCGTCGCCCCGCCAGGGCCTGCGCGGTGTAAGTCTCCCCCATGGCGAATTTGCCTTGGCGTTGATACATGGAAGCAAGGTCCGCGAGGAAGACAAGGGTGGCGGGATGCTCCGAGCCCAGCACGCGCCTAGCGATTCCCAGGGTCTGGTTGAACAGCGCCTCGGCCTGCGTATACTTGCCCTGGGCGGCGTAGACGTCGGCGAGATTGTCCATGGAATACAGCGTTTCGAGATGCTCGGGACCCAGCCGCACACGGCGCCGGATCGCCAGGGTCTGGCTGAGGAGCGGCTCGGCCTGCGCGTACTTGCCCTGTTCGAAGTAGGTCGCGGCTAGATTGCCCATGCACCGCAGCGTGTCAGGATGCTCGGGACCCAGCACGCGGCGCTCGATCTCCAGGGTCTGGCTGAAGAGGGCCTCCGCTTGCGCGTACTTGCCCTGTTGTATGTAGACGATGGCCAGATTGCTTATGGAACTCAGCGTGACGGGATGCTCGGGACCTAACACTCGGCGCCTGATCTCCAGGGTCTGGCTATGGAGCGACTCGGCCTGCCCGTACTTGCCGTCGTCGATGTAGACGATGGCGAGATTGTTCATGGAACTCAACGTGTCGGGATGCTCGGGACCTAACACACGCCGCCTGATCTCCAGGGTCTGGCTCTGGAGCGCCTCGGCCTGCGCGTACTTGCCCTGCGACCAATAGGCGAGGCCTAGATTATTCATGGAATACAGGGTGTCGGGATGCTCGGGACCTAACACTCGGCGCTGGATCTCCAGGGTCTGGCCGAGAATCGTCTCAGCTTCGGCATTTTTGTCTTGAAGCCAGGAAGTACGTCCAAGACGGCTCATGGTTTTGAGGGTCTGCGGATTCTCTGCCCCGAGCAGCCTGCGGTGCAATTCCAGTGCACGTTCCAACTGCTGCCGTGCCTCCGGGTACAGACCGAGGTCCATGTACGTCTGCCCGATGGTGTCGCGAATCGATGCCTCCACCTCCGGCTGCTGGTCGAACTTTCCAGTGATGCGCTGGGCCGCGCGGTCCAACGCTGTCCGCACCTTCAGGTCGGGATCGGGTTTGGCGCTCGGCCCGGATTGATTGGCTGCGCTGGCTTGCGCCAGCATATCGTTCTGCAGGAAATCGTTGACCGCTTGGGCCACGGCGGCTTCTTTGTTGGCGCGTATGCTCTGCCGGATGCTGATGACGGCTGCCACGATGAGCACGAGGGCGAAGGCGCAAGCGGTAATGAGTGCCACTCGATAGCGGCGCGCGAACTTGCGGGCGCGGTAAGCCACGGACGGTGGGACCGCCAGCACCGGCTCGTTGTGCAGATATCGGGCAATGTCGGCAGCGAAATCGGACAGCGATCCATAACGGCGCGAGCGGTCTTTTTCCAAAGCCTTCAGAGCGATCGAATCCAGATCGCCGCGCATCTGCTTGACCAGTGCGGGCGGTTCGGTTTGGCGCTTTCGCGCTACCTCCGTCGACGTGGCAGGGTCCTGCGTGCGAATCTTTGTGCTGGGCTTGGGCGGTTCGTCCTCGCGCAATCTGCGCAGGAACTCGTCGAATGCGATTTTGTGCAGCTCAAGTGGCGGCGCGCCCGCCAGCAATTCGTAAAAAATGATGCCGAGCGAGTAAACATCGGTGCGAGTGTCGATATCCTCGCCTGACGAAAGCGCCTGCTCCGGGCTCATGTATTCCGGTGTTCCGACCAGCGCCCCCGCACGTGTGAACAGCGTATCCGCGGTCAGCTTCTGCGTGAGCGCCTTGGCGACACCGAAATCGATGATCTTCGGTGCCGGGTGGCCGTCCACTTCGGTGACCAGAATGTTCGAGGGTTTCAAATCGCGATGGATGATGGCTTTCTGATGCGCGTGCTGGACTCCTTCGCAGACATGCATGAACAGATCCAGCCGTTCGCGCGTGCTGAGCCGGTGATTGTCGCAATAAGCTGTGATCGGAACGCCGGCCACGTACTCCATCACGAAGTACGGCGCGCCTTGGGGAGTGGAGCCGGCATCGAGCACCTTGGCAATGGCAGGATGATCCATCAGAGCCAAAGCCTGGCGCTCGGATTCAAATCGCGCCACCACCTCGCGCGTGTCCATGCCCGCCTTGATCAGCTTGATGGCAACGCGGCGGCGGACAGGTTCCTTTTGCTCGGCCAGCCACACCTCGCCCATGCCGCCTTCGCCGATTTTCTGGAGCAGGTGATAGCGGCCGATCACGGCGCCCGCGGCTTCGCCGGGGTTGATCGCCTGCGTAGGTCCTAAGCCGGTTTCGTTCAGGGGTTCGTCCGGAACGTTCACGGTTTTGGTTTACCCAGCACCCCAGCGGCCTCGCCCCAGAACATCTTTAACTCGGGATCGATCGGCTCCTTCTTGCTCGCCGCTTCGACGCCGCGCTGGAAAAATTGTTCTGCTTCGCTCTTATCGCCACGCCGCCCGTGGGCCATGGCGAGGAAGAAAAAGTCCGTAGGATCCGGCGCAGCTTTGTGCAGGTCGACGGCCCGGTTGAGGCTCGAAATCGCCTGATCCCAGTGATCGTTGCGGTACTCGACGAGGCCCAGCGTGTTGTCGGTGTCGCCGCTATCGGGCATTACCTGGACGGCGCGGCGGGCGAGTGGCAACGCTTCGGCTGGGCTGCGCTGGCCGGGATCCGTGGAGGCCGCCAGATACCATGACAGAGTATTGAGTAAAAACGGATCATTCGGAGTACTCGCGACTAGTCCTCGGTAAAGCGCCGCGGCTAGACTGTACTTACCCTGCGCTTCGTAGTCTTTTGCTAGATTGACAGTGGAAATGATCGTACTGGGGTGCCCGGGGCCGAGCACGCGGCGCTGGATCTCCAGGGCCTGGCTGAACAGGGCTTCGGCTTGCGCGTACCTGCCCTGCTCGTAGCAGACGTAGCCCAAGCTATTCATAGACATCAGCGTATTGGGATGCTCGGGACCCAACACGCGACGCCGGATGTCCAAGATCTGGCGGTCCAGTGCTTCTGCCTGCCCGAACTTGCCTTCGCGGTCGTAATCCAGTGCCAGAAAGTTCATGGAGTTCAGCGTATCGGGATGCTCGGGGCCGAGCACGCGGCGCTGGATCTCGATGGCCTGAGTTAAGAGGGGCTCAGCTTGCGCATACTTGCCCTGCTGCACGTAGTCGTCCGCCAGGCCATATGTAGCCTTTAACGTACCGGGATGTTCAGCGCCAAACACGCGCCGCCGGATTTCTAGGATCTGGTTGTCGAGGGTTTCAGCTTGTGTGTACTTTTTCTGGCTGTTGTAATCCCCGGCCAAGAAGTACATAGTATCCAGCGTGTCTGGGTGCTGAGCGCCTAAAACTCTCCGCTGGGCTTCTAGAACCTGGTTGAGAAGCTTTTCCGCCTCGGCATAGCGGCCTTGGTCGAGGGCAATCCGCCCGGCTTGGCTGATGACCTTCAAGGTCCTCGGGTCCCTTTCCCCAAACACGCGGCGATCTAGTTCCAGTGCGTGCTCCAATTGCGCGCGAGCCTGCGGGTACAGGCCAAGATCCAGGTACGTCTGCCCGATGGTGTCCCGAATCGCCGCCTCCACCTCCGGCTGCTGGTCGAACTTTCCGCTGATGCGCTGGGCCGCGCGGTCGAGAGCTGTCCGCACTTTCAGGTCGGGATCGGGCTTGGCGCTGGGGCCAGATTGGTTGGCTGCGCTGGCTTGCGCCAGCATATCGTTCTGCAGAAAATCGTTCACCGCCTGGGCGACCGCCGCTTCTTTGTTGGCGCGGATGCTCTGCCGGATGCTGATGACGGCTGCGGCGATCAGCACCAAAGCGAAAGCGCAGGCAGTGACGAGAGCAACGCGGTAACGCCGCGCGAACTTGCTCGCGCGGTAAGCCACGGATGGTGGGACCGCGAGCACCGGCTCGTTGTTCAGATAGCGAGCAATGTCCAGGGCGAAATCGGAGGGCGAACCATAGCGGCGGGCTCTAGCTTTTTCAAGAGCTTTTAGCGCGATCGAATCCAGCTCGCCGCGCATCTGTTTGATCAGCGCCGGCGGCTCGGTGTGGCGTTTGCGCGCAAGCTCCGTCGACGTGGCAGGGTCCTGCGCGCGGAACTTCGTGCTCAGCTTCGGCGGATCGTCTTCCCGCAACCGGCGCAGGAACTCTTCGAAGGCAACCTTGCGCAGATCGATCGGGTGAACGCCTGCCAGCAGTTCGTAAAAGATGATGCCGAGCGAATAGACGTCGGTTCGGGTGTCGATGTCTTCTCCGGAGGAAAGCGCCTGCTCCGGGCTCATATATTCCGGAGTTCCCACCAGCGCTCCCACGCGGGTGAACATGGTGTCCGCGGTCAGCTTTTGCGTGAGCGCTTTGGCCACGCCGAAGTCGATGATCTTGGGCGCGGGATGACCATCCACTTCGGTGACCAGGATGTTGGACGGCTTCAGATCGCGATGGATGATGGCTTTCTGGTGCGCGTGTTGGACTCCTTCGCAGACGTGCATGAAGAGCTCCAACCGTTCGCGGGTGTTGAGCCGATGATTATCGCAATAAGTTGTGATGGGAACGCCTGCGACGTACTCCATCACGAAGTAGGGCGCGCCTTGCGGCGTGGACCCGGCATCCAGCACTTTGGCGATGGCGGGATGATCCATCAGGGCCAAGGCCTGGCGCTCGGACTCAAAGCGCGCCACCACCTCGCGCGTGTCCATGCCCGCTTTGATCAGCTTGAGCGCGACACGGCGGCGCACCGGCTCTTTCTGTTCGGCCAGCCAGACTTCGCCCATTCCGCCTTCGCCGATCTTCTGAAGCAGATGATAGCGGCCGATGATAAAGCCCGCGTTCGGCTCCGTTGCGCCGATGGTGCGAGTGGCGAATGCGGGTTCGAGGTTGTCAGCGTTCGCTGGGGAATCCTCGGTCGCCATGTCAATCAATTATGCCTCAGTCAAGTGGAGCGGGCCTTGTGGAGCGCGTTTTTCTGATCTAGACTCGGGGGATGCGAATGGTCAAGAATAGGGCCGCGGCAGGCTTCCCCAGCTTTGTACCGCTGCTTGTTCTGCTCGCCGGAGTTGTGCCGCTCGGCGCGCAGGTGGAAGCGGTCTACGAGATCGTCCCGACGAAGAACGTGATGGTGGCCATGCGCGACGGCGTGCGCCTGGGGACCGACATCTATCGACCGGCCCGAAACGGCGTGCCCGTGGAGGGCAAGTTTCCAACTCTCCTGGAGCGTACACCATACAACAAAGACGGCGCGGCGGCAACAGCTAACTACTTCGTGGCGCGCGGTTACGTGGTGGTCCTGCAGGACGTTCGCGGCCGCTACCAATCGGAGGGGCACTGGCGTCCGATACGCGACGATCCGAACGACGGATTTGATACGGCCACGTGGATTGGAGCGCAGCCGTGGTCCAACGAAAGCATCGGCACACTGGGGTCGTCTTACGACGGCGCGACGCAACATGCACTCGCGATCGCCAACGCTCCCTATGTGAAGGCGATGATTCCACGCAATGCGATGTCGGACTTCGGCCGCTACGGCGTCCGCCACAACGGCGCCTTCGAGCTGCGCTTTTTCAATTGGGTGTTCACGCTGGGGAACGCCGCCGGAACCCCAAACGCGTCCGCAGCCGCGGCACGGGCGGCCTCGGATCCAGCGGCGGCAGCAGCATTGGTGGACATGGGGGAGCAGGTCCGCGAGTACGTGCGCAGCCTGCCGTTGCGCCCCGGCACAACACCACTCAAGTTCGCTCCCGATTACGAAGCCTGGCTGATCGAAGCGATGAGCCATGGCGAGTATGACGCTTTCTGGAAGGATTCAGGTTCCAGCGTGATTGACCACCTGGCGGAGTACAAAGACATTCCGGCGTACCATACCACCGGCTGGTACGATTCCTGGGGCACTCAGGTCGCCAACCTGAACTACGTCGAGCTGCGAAGGACCAAAAAGAGCCTTCAGCGGCTGATCGTAGGGCCATGGATTCACAGCAGCGAGAACCGTAGCTACGCCGGCAAGGCGCAGTTCACCGAGGATGCGGCGCTCGATCTTCAGGCGTTCCAATTGCGATGGTTCGATCGCTGGCTGAAGGGAATTGACAACGGAGTGGATCGGGAACCGCCCGTGCGGATCTATGTGATGGGCGGAGGCGATGCGCACAAGACGGCGGAGGGCCGCATTTTTGTCGGCGGCCACTGGCGCGATGAGCAGGAATGGCCACTGGCGCGGGCGGCGCCAACGCCCTACTACTTGCACGCGAACGGCGTTCTCTCGCCGGACAAACCAGTGGACGACCGGCCTATCACCTACCTGTTCGATCCGCGGAACCCGGTGCCGACGTTGGGTGGGAATGTTTCCTCCCAAGGAACACTGATGTTTCAGGGAGCGGCGGACCAGCGCTGCCGGCTGGACTTCTGGCTGTGCTCGGACACCAAGCCTCTCTCAGCCCGAAACGATGTGCTGGTGTTCCAAACGCCTCCGCTGGCGGGCGACATGGAGGTCACGGGCCGGCTCATTGTGAAGCTGTGGGCGGCCTCCAACGCTCTCGATACCGATTTCACCGCCAAGCTTGTTGACGTGTATCCGCCCAGCACCGACTTTCCGGCCGGCGTGGATCTCAACATCGCCGATAGCATCGTGCGCGCCAGATACCGCAACGGGCTGGACCAGGCCGAGCTTCTGAAGCCCGGAGAGCCCTACGAGTTCACCATCGAGATGTATCCGACGTCGCTGGTTTTTAAACGTGGACACCGGATCCGTCTGGACATATCCAGCAGCAATTTCCCTCGGTTCGACGTGAATCCCAACACCGGTGAGCCGCTCAACAATAACCGGCGCTCGCAGATCGCGGAGAACACTGTTTACCTGGACGCGAAGCACCCTTCTCAGTTCATCGTTCCCGTTATTCCGGCCGGGCCGGCGGATCTGTCGGCGCATAAAACTGGAGCGCAATAACTGACGCCGCGGTAACGAACCCGCGCCGTCTTCGGGTCCCTATCCAGCCTTGCCCATCTGCCCGAACAACTGCGCCGCTAGCTGAACCGACGACTCGGCCGCCGCCCGATCCGGGGTCTCATTCGCGTCGTTGTAGCCCACCATGTCGCTGAGCCCTTGCTGCACCACGATTCCATCCCGCCGCGCCATGATGTAGACACCCTTGTAATTGACCCCGTAATTGACCTCCGGCTGTGGAATCAGCCATGCAATCTGTCCCCGCACCGGAACAACGGACTCGTCCTTCCACAGCGCGCGCGCTCCGTATCCAGTGGCATTGATCACCACTTTCTGCGCCAACTGGCTCAACTCCGTCGGTGCATGAAACTCCACCCGCTCGATCTTGCCGCCTTCCACGAGGAAATCGTTGACCAGCTGCCGCGAGTATGCCGCAATATTGAACATGAGGCTCGAGGTCCGCTGCGCATAGCGGGTAGGGAAAGGATGACTCCCCGGAGGCAAATCCAGATTGCGCGGCGTCAAATCGGCGACGCGATCCTGATAGTGTGCAAAACCCAGCGGGTCTTCGCGCCGCGAGCTCGCTAGATCCTCAGCCGGACTGTTATCGGAAAGCGTGTATCTGTCGGTCCATTCCACGGGGTTTCCGGCCATGCCCAGATAGCTCTCATAAGTATGAAATGACCGGCGGCACATGTTTTCCCAAAGGGCCGGGAAATCGGGCGTCACCGAGTTCGTCAATGCCACGCGGGAGTCCGGCGACCACGTTCCGGTGGCCCGCGCCGACCGCACTTCGGGCGGACGCTCCTTGGCATAAATCGTCACTTTGGCGCCGGCGCGCAGCAGCAGAGTCGCCGAGGTCAACCCCAGCGCCCCGCACCCGATCACGGCGACATCTCGCTCCCCAACTTGCATGGCCTTTTCGACGGCAATGCTGCTGGATCCCCACGACAACGACCAGCCGCTGCCGCCATGACCATAGTTGTGGATCACGGTTTTATCGCCCACGCGCTCGACATCCAGCCTTGGCCCGGAGGCGCGGAAGGGGCGGAGACAGACCGTGACGCGAAAGATCCGATCCACCTCAGCGCGGACCGGCATCAGTTTGGGCACCGCGTCGTAGGGCGCCAGCGGTGTCAGAGGCCCGCGCGCCCGAGCTGTTTTAAGTTGACGGGCGCAACCGGTCAGGCCAACGGCGGCCACGCCACTCAGGAAGCTGCGTCGATTCATCGGGCTCCTTTTAAGCAATACTACCAATCCGCCGCATGGGGGCGCTGCGTTTCTTGAAGCGATAATGGAGCGATGCCAAACTCCTTCCCACAATATGAGGTACAGGATTCACAGGCTTTGTCCACGCCGTCGTTGTTGATTTATACAGAGATGATTGAAGCGAACATTACCGCCGCGCTACGAATGATGAATGGCGATGC
>Ga0182015_10002948_pt1 | contig 19713 bp, 19 predicted proteins | sample 712P3MmetaG_FD_120478 | JGI IMG/M metagenome (GOLD analysis project Ga0182015, IMG submission 120478) | Permafrost microbial communities from Stordalen Mire, Sweden - 712P3M metaG | ecosystem: Environmental > Terrestrial > Soil > Wetlands > Permafrost | place: Sweden: Stordalen | collected...
AATGGCTCGTCAAAGCAATGTGCTGCCATTGGACGCGGCATGCAACGAAGGGCGATTTTATGGGACACTCATTCGCAGTAAACGCCCGCTCAATGGAGTTCAGCGTATCGGGTTCTTTTTTGTGGGATCACTCTTGTGCGGGTCGGCACTCTTTACCGTCATGACTGCCTTCCCTAGATGGTTCCAGTTCATAGGTCTAAACATCGCACCGATTGGCGACAAATCCTTATCGAAGGTTTATCTTCCTTTTGCGGCGCTTGCCCTTTTTGCGGGACTCAAGATCATCGCCTCGGCCGTTGCGCCCTTCAGACCAAAGCCATAGTCCTGGGGGCAAGACTTACAAACTGACGATTGGCGACGTTGCGCGGATTGAAGCTCGAAAATGTTAGAAGTCGGGCACGATGCGAATGGCTCAGCTTGAGAGCCATGCTGCAATATGGCAGATTCGATGTGTGACTCCCGCAATCCTTATCGGCGTTTTTGTTTTTCTCTTCGGACTGATCATTGGCAGCTTCCTGAACGTCTGCATCCTGCGCATCCCGGGCGGAAAATCCATCGTGATGCCCGCGTCGGCTTGCCCAAAATGCGGCGCGCCGATTCGCCCTTACGACAACATCCCCGTCCTCAGCTATTTGTTCCTGGGCGGAAAATGCCGCTCGTGCAAGACGCCGATTTCGCCAATGTATCCGCTCGTTGAATTAATTACGGGCATACTTTTCCTGGCGTGCTACATCGCTTTCGGATTAACCGTCGAAACCTTAAAATGGGCTGTATTTTCCGCGATCATGGTCGTCCTGGTTTTCACCGACCTGCGCGAACGCCTTCTCCCCGACGTAGTGAACTACACCGGCTTCGCTCTCGGCCTCGTGCTCAGTTTTTTCACCAAGCCCACCGACGGCACCGCGCTCTGGATCGCCAACCATCTTTTCGACTTTCCGCCTCCCGCTCCCGTGCTCTCTTTTGCCGACGCGATTCTCGGCGCTGTAGTAGGCAGCGGACTTCTCTGGCTCGTCTCCGAAGCTTATTTCCGTTTGCGCGGGCGTGAAGGCATGGGCCTCGGCGACGTCAAAATGATGCTGATGGCCGGCGCATTCCTCGGCGCCAAACGCACGCTGCTCACAATCCTTGCGGGTTCGCTGCTTGGAAGCGTGCTGGGCGTCGCCGTAATTCTTGCGAAACGGAAGGAATCCGACTACGAGTTGCCTTTTGGAACATTTTTGGGCATGGCCGCGATACTGGTGGTCTTCTTCGGCACACCAGTCGTAAACTGGTACCAATCGTTGTTGATGGTGCGATAAGCAATGAACACTCTGCTGATTCTTGCGCTCCTTCCCAAACGCATACCGGCTCCGCCGGCTTTTAATTTGGGATACGCCATCGCTCTGCTGGCTTTCCTCATGCTCAGCGCAGTGTTGTTCTTCGTCCTCATTCGCAAAGTCCTGCGCAAAGGTGCCGGCGCATCAAAAGGCGATTTTGCGAGCCCCGAAGCCGATACCGAAAATGCTTCCGCCTTCATGGCCGCGTCCATGCAAGGTGTGATCGAAAAATTGCGAGCGCAGGAGAAAGAACTCGCCCGCCTGAATCTGCTGGCCCAGGAACGCGCCCAGGAATCCGAGCGCCTCACCGAAGAAGTAACTCGCAACATGCCCACCGGCTTGCTGCTGGTGAACGCCACCGGTTCGATCAGTTCCACGAACCCAGCAGCCGAAGAAGCGCTCGGCATTCGAACTCTGCGCTACCGTTCGTACCAGGAAATACTCGGCGCCGATTCTGACTTGACGAGAATGCTCACCGCCTGTTTGCGTGACGCACAAACGATCCAGCGCGGCGAAGTGGAGCACATGACCGCCAGCGGCGAAGTCCGCCACCTCGGCGTCACCATCTCCCCCATTTATCGCACGGTGCGCAACCCCGCGCGCGGTAATCCGGCTCTCGACTTAAAAGTCAGCGGCGCTCTCTGCCTGATGAGCGACTTAACTGAACTCACGGCGCTGCAAAAGCAGATGCGCTGGAAGGAAAATCTGGCAGCGCTCGGCGAAATGTCCGCCGGGATCGCCCACGAATTCAAAAATTCTCTGGCTACGATTTCGGGCTACGCGCAGATGATTCGCGGTGAGGCTAAACCCGGTGAAATCTCAGAATCGGCCGACCGCATTCTCGATCAAACGCGCGCCTTAACGCATGTAGTCACCGAATTTCTGCGCTTCGCCAAGCCACTCGAAATTATTTACGAAACTGTCCCGATGCAGACGCTGGTGGGAAAAGTGGCCGAAGAACTTCACGAAACGATTCCGGAATGTAACGTGCAATTGGAAGGAACTTTTCAGGAATTGCCGGGCGATGAAGCTTTAATCCGTCAAGCGCTCCTGAACCTCGTCCGCAACGGAGCGCAAGCCGCAAAAGAATCCTCCAATCCTCCGAGCGTCACAATTTCCGGCACATTGGAAGATCTCGGCGGGAGAAAATGGCAACGCATCTGCGTGGCCGACAACGGACCCGGAATTCCTCCCGCGGATTTGCCGAAAATCTTTCTGCCTTTCTACACTACGAAGTCCGAGGGTACCGGCCTCGGCCTCGCCGTGGTCCAGAAAGTAGCCCTCCAGCACGCCGGCAGCATCGAAGCGCGTAACCGCCCCGGAGGCGGAGCTGAGTTTTTGCTATGGTTACCTTTGCGGCAGGAGCCTGTACCATCCCCGATTGCCTCCCGCGTCGCCCGCATCTAAACTCGTAACAGGGATACCCAGGCAGAAATGCCTCCCCGGGAGGCGAACGTCATGCGAAGACTTTTTTTCGTTGGTTTAGCGGTGGCGGGATTGTTGCTCGTTCCCGCCCGTGGATTCGCGTGCCAACAGGACCAATCGCAGCAGAGCCAGCAGCCGAGCTCTCAATCGAACCCTCCACCAAGTTCCCAACAGAATCCGTCGCAGAAGTCTGACACCCGGACTAAGCCGCCCGCGCAATCGTCTGACTCATCTCCCATGAAGCCTGATCCGTTGGCGGCCGCCGCGCGGCGTGCTCGCGAAGAAAAGAAAGATCAAGCGAAGCCCGCAAAAGTTTTCACCAATGACAATCTGCCCACGACCGGCGGCGTCTCCGCCGTTGGCGAAACATCCGCTGCTCCTGGCGGCGAGAACGTGGTTGTCCAGGACGGTCCCGCATCTTTAGACGCGCAGGAAAAAATGTGGCGTGAAAGGTTTTCCAAACTGCGCCATAAGCTTGAACAGGATCAGCAGGAACTTGACGTGATGCAGCGCGAACTCGGTGTCCTCGACATCCAGTACTACAACAACCCGGTAAAGGCCATGCAGCAGGAATTGACGCGCTCCGACATCAACAAGAAAACTGCCGACATCGACGCCAAGAAATCGCAAATTGAAGCCGATAAACAAGCCATCTCCGATGCCGAGGACGAATTGCGCAAAGCCGGCGGCGACTCCGGTTGGGCGCGCTAGAAGTTCCCGCGATGGAGCCCGTACTTCTCGTTGAAGATAAACCCGAGCTCCGCGCCATGCTGCGCAAAGCTCTCGAACGCACCGGCTACACCGTGGAAGAAGCTCCTGACGGAAATACCGCAATCGATAAAATTCGCAGCCGCCGCTATCTTCTGATTCTTTCCGATTTGAAACTTCCCGGGAATTCCGGTTTGGACGTGCTGCGCGAATCTCGTCGCGTCGAGCCCACGCTTCCCGTAATTTTAATGACCGCTTATGGCTCGGTCGAAGAAGCCGTCACTGCCATGAAAGACGGCGCGTTCGATTTCATCCAAAAGCCCGTGGACCTGGATCATCTGAAGCTCCTGCTCGAACGCGCCGCGCAACAGCAGGAACTGTTGCGCGAAAATTTGCTCCTCCGAGAAGAATACGCGCTGCATTACGGCTTCCCGCGCATCGTTGGCGAACATCCCTCCATGAAAGACGCCAGCCAGATGACCCAGCGCGTGGCCGCCACCGATTCCACCGTTCTGCTGCTCGGCGAAAGTGGGACGGGCAAAGAACTTTTTGCCCGAGCCATACATCACCTCAGCCCGCGCGCCAATCATCCTTTCGTAGCGCTGAATTGCGCGGCGATTCCCGAAGGCCTGGTGGAAAACGAATTATTCGGCCACGAGCGTGGCGCCTACACCGGCGCGGGCGCGCGAAAAATCGGCAAGCTGGAACTGGCCCACCGCGGCACGCTTTTCCTCGACGAAATTGGTGAACTTCCCCTCGCCATTCAAAGCAAGCTTTTGCGCGTGCTGGAGGAAAAACGATTCGAGCGCGTCGGTGGCACGCAGGAAATTGAAGTGAACGTCCGCATCCTGACAGCCACAAACAAAAATCTTCATGCGGCCGTGGCCGAAAAAACTTTCCGTGAAGATCTCTACTTCCGGATTTCCGCCGTCCCAATCACGATTCCGCCTTTACGCGAACGCGGCGACGATGTTTTCCTCCTAGCCGAGCATTTCCTGGAAAGATTCCGCCGCGAGTTTCGCAAGCCGGCCTTGAAATTCGCCGAAGAAGCGCGCGCCCGTTTGGCCACTTACGCCTGGCCCGGTAATGTGCGCGAGTTGCAGAACGCTATCGAACGCGCCGCCATCCTGGCCAACGGTCCGCAAATCGACGCCAGCGCGCTGCAGTTGCCGGTTGCTAAACCTACAGCCGAGCAACTCCCTGAAGGGATGTTGGACGAACGTTTTATCTGGGAAGGTCCCCTGGAAGAAGTCTCGCAACGCGCCGTCGCGCACGTCGAGCGCTTCAAAATTCAAAACGCGCTACGCGAATCCAAGTGGAATAAGACCCGTGCAGCGGAAAAGCTGGAAGTCTCCTACAAAACCCTGCTGCACAAAATCCGCACACTGGGCTTGGAAAACTAGCTTTTAGATCCGTTACTCGCCCCTGCGCTGATCATCGGCACTCGAGCTGTGTGCAAAACAACGCTGCCGAAATTCCAGGAATACATACGTACATCCACGAATCCCACTTGCCTGATCATTTTCGCCAGCTCGTTGCGGTTCGGAAATCTGGCCACCGACCCCGGCAAATATCGGTACGCATCTTTGCTTCCCGAAATCGCCCCGCCCACGTTCGGCAGTACGTACCGGAAATAAAATCGGAAAAGCGCAGCCATGGCTCCGCCGGTAGGTTCTGAAAATTCCAGGATGCCCAGTTCCCCGCCGTCTTTCAAAACGCGCGCAATTTCGATTAGCCCGCTCTCATAATTCGCCAAATTGCGGAATCCAAACGCCGTGGTGACCAAATCGAAAGAAGCATCCGGAAATGGCAGGTTCAGAGCATCCGACGCCACAAACTCCGCTGCGCGATGGTGCTCCTGCCCTTTCTTGCGCGCTCGTTCCAGCATTGGCCGCGCAAAATCACAACCCACCATCGGTATGCGGTGCGCGCCGGAATCGCGCAACGCTTTCATCCGCACGCGTTCCATGGCGAACGTCAAATCCCCGGTTCCGCAGCACAAATCCAGAATGCGCGCGTCTGTTCGCCGGATAATTCTCCCGAATTTCAACGCCGTGCGATGACGCCACACGCGATCGATCGACAAAGAAAGCAAGTGGTTCAGAAAATCGTAGCGCGGCGCAATTTTCGTGAACATCTCCCGCACGTGCGCCGCGGCTTCGCGCTCATCGCGCGCTCCTTTCGGCCGTGATCCCGGCGCTTGCGTCGGTAATATTGGCGTCATAATCGGCATGCAGCGTTCAATCCCTGGCCTTCATCGCAAGCTGAGGCAATTCCGAAATCGTGCGCCGGACCAACTTCCAGGGAAGCGCCACGCCTCTCTGCACTTTTCCAATTCCCCGTGGCAGCACCCAGCGAACCTCGCCCTCGCGTGTTTTCTTATCGCCCGCCAAAATCCGCCGGAATGTCGCCACCTCAATCTTACCCATCGACGGCAACGGCCCCACTCTCGCTACCAATCGCATGATCCGCACCACTTCCGCTTCCCCTATGCGCCCGGTTGCGGCCCCTAGCAAAGTTGCCGCGTACATCCCCCACCCAATCGCTTCTCCATGGAGAAATCGGCGGTATCCGGTAATCGCTTCCAAGGCGTGGCCAAACGTATGTCCAAAATTTAGTATCTCGCGCAGTCCACTCTCGCGTTCATCTCGTTCCACAATGTGTGCCTTAATTCGTATGCACCGATAAATCACGTGCTCCAGCGCAGCCGCATCGCGCCGCAGCAGCGCCAGCATATTGCGCTCCAGGTAACGAAACAGCCCCGCATCCGCAATCGCGCAGTACTTGATCACTTCATACAAGCCCGAGCGATATTCCCGGTGCGGCAACGTCCCCAGCGTGTCCATATCCACAATAACCGCATCCGGAGGATAGAAGGCTCCCACCAAATTTTTCCCCTCCGGCAGATTCACTCCAGTCTTGCCGCCCACTGAACTGTCCACCTGCGCCACAAGCGTGGTCGGAATGTGCACCAGCCGAACTCCGCGTAAATAGCTAGCCGCCGTGAACCCCGCCACATCCCCCACCACGCCGCCGCCAACAGCCACGATAACCGCGCGCCTGTCCGCTCCGGCATGTGTCAAAGCTCTGCACAGCAGTTCCACAGTCTGAAGATTCTTCGCGCCTTCGCTGTCGTCGATCAAGAAAGTGTTCTTAGCGCGAAGCCCGCCGATACTCTTCGAAACTTTCCGTCCCCAATAGTTCCAAACGTTCGGCGACGAAATCACAAACGTCCCACTCGCGCGCGTCATCCGCGCCGGCACAGAACCAGCGCGCGCAAGTTCGCCTCGCGAACATTGCACCGGATAAACGCCGCGAGAAGACTTAATACGGATGGTTGCCATCGGAATCAGTTGTAGCACTAACGCAGCCGGATTTGATTAACGCGCCCCAGCTAAATTCTGAATAAACTTAGTGGAATTTCTTCTGCAGCTCGTTAACCGTCTGCAAAATTACGTGCCCCACAATCGCAACGCTCCGCGGGCTTACCTTATCCAAAGTGTCCTGCGACGTGTGCCAATATTTCGGATTCTGAAATCCATCCCAATCGATAATGTCGACCGCCGGCACGTCGCGTGATAAAAACGGCTGGTGATCGTCCGATATCGTTTCGCTCCGCGACACAAAAACATCTCCGTAACCCAAATGCCCCGCCGTCTTCCATACTAAATCCGTCAGCCACTTCGTCGAGTTTCCTTCACGCGGAATCGCCAGCCCGTATTGGCCAATCATGTCCGCCAGTATTACCGCCTTCACTCGCTTCAAATCCCCCGACACCGCCATCCGCGCCGCCAGCTCGCGGCTCCCATACGTGTGGTCCTCGTCTTTATCCCAATCCACAAACGCTTCTTCGCCATCCAGAAACGCAATCCACACTGAATTCGGCTCTTTTTCCCCGCACAGTAAACGCGCCAGTTCCAGCATCACTCCATCGGACGACGCGCTGTCCTCCGCGCCCACGAAATCTTTCACGCTGTTCAGCGAATCGTAGTGCGTCAGCAGCAGAATAATTCCCTGCCCCGTTCCCGGCGCTTTCGCGATAATATTTTTCATCGCCACTTCGCCGACCGGCGTGGACGCGTGAAAATCGTCTTCGCCCACGGTGCAACCATAACTTTTCAGTTGCTCCCGAATGTAATCCTGAACCTGATGAATTCCTTCTGATGCCGGAGGACGCGGCCCAAAACTCACAATCTTCGCCACATGCTCGTAAGCTTTCGCGCCATCAAATCCACCGGTCTGCGAAGCGGGCGGCGCCGTATCAGCAGGCGCGCTCAAAGCACCCGCGTTCCCTTGCTGCGACGCAGATGCCGCGGACGATTCCGAGCTGGTTCCGCCATGCCCGCACGCGGCCACGCCCAGAGAGGCTACCAGCAGTCCCGCCGCCAACGCCCTTTTGTTCCACGAATTCAACATCTACTGCGCCTCCCCGGTTGCCGCGTCCGCCTGCTTTCGCCTCAACACCACATAAGAAACCAGCACGCCGACGAAATACAGCAGGATCATCGGCGCCATGAAAACCAGCATGGTCGTTGCGTCCGGAGTCGGCGTCACAATCGCCGCTGCCACCGTGATGATCAGCATCGCGTACCGGAAATTCTTTAGCAGAAATTTCGGCGTCACAATCCCGAACAGCGAAAGAATGAAAATCAAAACCGGCAGCTCGAATACAATGCCCAGCCCCAACAGTATTACCAACGTCAAATCAAAATATTCATTGATGCTGATCAGCGGCTTGATCGGCCCTTCATTCGCAAACCCAATCAAAAACTTCAGCGTGGTCGGCAACATCACGAAATAGCCGAACGCCAGCCCGCACACAAACAGAAACATTGAAGAAATGATGAATCCGGCCACCGCTCTGCGCTCGTGCTTGAAAAGTCCCGGCGCCACAAAAAGCCAAATCTGGTACAGCACGAATGGCATCGCCAGCGCGATCCCCAGATAAAGTCCCAGCGAAATCACCAGGCTCACGTAACCCGCCGGACTTGTGTAATAGAGGTTGTCTTCCAGATGCGCCGAACGCAGCGCCATGTGCATGGGTTGCACGATGAAGGTGATGAAGTGCTTGGATAGCAGCAGTCCGATTCCGGTCCCAATTACAATCGCGACTGCCGCATGGATCAGCCGCTTGCGTAGCTCCACAAGGTGCTCGAAAAAGGACATGCGTCCGCCCGGATCGTTATCCGGTGGTGGAATTGCATTCAGCTCAGGCTGGGCGGCTGCCGCCATCGCTCCCCTTGCCGTTGTCAGCTCTGGCCGACTCGCCTGCGCCTTCCTGTTCTGTATCGATGCGCGCGGTGCTCACTTCAGCCTGCGTAGCTCCAGCGTTAGCCGTAGAAGAATTCGCAGAAGTTTCGGCAGCCTTATTGCCGGAGGAATTGGTGTTCGTCGTCGGCGCGTCTGCCTGTGTCGCCCCGGTAGTTTCTGCCTCCGCATTCTCTCCCGTCGACGAACTCGCAGGCGCCACCGTCCACCCGCGCGGCGCATCCGCAGTCACCGTCCCCGTAGCGCTCACAAGTTTCGGCTGTCCAATCGTGTTCTGATCGGTCGGAGCGATGGTGGTCCCCGTTCCCGCCGCCGCCGACGCACGCGTGCTTGCTTCGCGCTCGATCTCGCGCATATGTTCATCGAATGTTGAACGCAGATCGCCCGTGGCGCGCCGGAACTCGCCCATGATTTTCCCCAGATTCCGCGCCAGGTCCGGCAGCTTCTCCGGCCCAAATACAATCAGGACTACCACGAAGATGATAATCAGGTGTGGAACGCTGAACATTTTGAAGTCAGCTGCGCAGTACGGCGCCGCGTTTGCAGTTTATCTCTAATCCCTGCTCACGAGATGCCGTTTTTGCAAGTTTCCCGTCGCCGGCTAAATTTACTTGGCGGGGGCCGCTGCCGCAGGCTTGGGTTGAATCGAAACGAGCTCAACCTCAAAAACCAAAGCCGCGTTGGGCCCGATCGCACCGCCCGCCCCGCGCGCTCCGTAGGCCAAATCAGAAGGAATAAAGAGTTGCCACTTCGATCCCACCGGCATCAGTTGCAAAGCCTCAGTCCATCCCTTAATTACTCCGCTGACCGGAAATGTTGCCGGCTTTCCGCCATGCTTGGCCGTGCTGTCGAATTCCGTACCGTCCAGCAGCGTTCCCTTGTAGTTGCATTGAACGGTGTCTTGCGCCGTAGGCTTCGGTCCGTTGCCTTCCGTGATTATTTTGTACTGAAGGCCGCTGGGCAGCGTCACCACGCCCTCTTTTGTTTTATTGGCTGCTAGAAATGCGTCCCCATCTTTCTTATTTGTCGTTGCCGCTTCCTGCATCTTTTCCTCCTGTTTTTTCTTCATCTCGCCCTGGAACGCGGTCATCACGGTCTTCACTTCATCGTCGGTCATCTGGCTCTTGCCCGCCAACTCATCCTTCATCCCTCGCACCAGAATATTGGGATCGATGTCCACCGCGTTCTTGCTCATGCTCTTGCCGATATTCATTCCAATGGCGTAGCTGACTTTGTCCTTGTCCGTCTTCAGCACCAGAGGAGCCGCCGCCGTGTGATGCACGGGAGTTTTTCCCGCGGTGGAAGTTTGCGATTTTGCAGCAGGTGTTTTTGTCGCGGGGGGTTTTGTGGCAGGCGCCTTTGAATCGGATGTCTTCGCCGCCGGCTTCTTCGCATCAGAAGATGGCGGAGTTTGCGACGCGGGTGCTTGTTGCGATGGCGCCTGTGAATTATCGGAATTCGGTGTCTGCTGCGCCCTTGCATTTCCGGCCAGCAGAACACTCGACACTAATATGGTTGCAGTGATGGTTAACAATTTTTTCATGCTGGTATTTTCGCATTGGAACGCGGAATCCGCAAATCGACAAAAACACGTTGCCGCTAGCCGCGTCCCGTCAAAAATCTACTAACCCCTTGCGCTTCTACACGTCTTATGTTTAGATATATGTAGAAGTAGGAGGTATGGCGATGCCCGCAAAATCCGATCTCCCCCAAGGCACTCTGGACCTGCTCATCCTGAAGGTTGTGGCCCTCGGCCCCGTCCACGGCTACGCCATCGCGCAACGCTTGCAGCAAGTCTCCCGTGACGTGGTGCAAGTTCCCCAAGGCTCGCTCTATCCCGCGCTCCACCGCCTGGAAAATCGCGGCCTGCTCACCGCCGACTGGAAACAGACCGACACCGGCCGCGAAGCGAAATTTTATCGCCTCACTCGCAAAGGCCGCGCGCAACTCGAATCCGAAGCCGTAAGCTGGGAACGCCTCACCGCCGCCGTCAGCCTGATCCTCAAACTGTCTGGAGGAGGTGTCCAATGAATTGGTGGCAGCGCCTCTGGCGCCGAACACAAATGGACGAGCGGCTCGAAAAAGAGCTGCACTATCATCTCGAGCAACACGCGAACGACCTTATCGCGCAGGGCCACTCTCCTGACGAGGCATGGCGCCAAGCCAGACTAGCTCTCGGCGGTCCCGAACAGATAAAGGAAAATTGCCGTGATGCCCGCGGCACTCGCTGGCTGGATGATTTCTCGCAAGACGTTCGTTTCGCTCTGCGCATGCTGCGCAAAAATCCCGGCTTCGCGGTTGTCGCGCTTCTGACGCTTGCGCTCGGCGTCGGCGCAACCACTGTGATGTTCACCGTCGTCAACGGCGTTCTGTTGAAGCCTCTGCCCTACCCCGAGCCGAATGAACTGGTCGCAGTCCATGGCCACACGGAAACCTGGAACACAAAAATTTATGGCGAACAAAACGTCGCCTATCCGGATTTTCTGGACCTGCAACGTGATGCACATTCTCTTGACCTCGCCGGAGCGCTCTTCAACGACGCAACGTTAAGCGAACCGGGCCAACCGGAATATGTGGACCTTCACGAAATCTCTTCCAATCTCTTTTCCGTCCTGCGCGTGAATCTTCTGCGCGGACGCGCCTTCCTCCCCGAAGAAGACCGCCACGGCGCCGCGCCCGTGATGATCCTGGGCTACGCTTTCTGGCAACAACACTTCGGCGGCAGCCCCACAGTTCTCGGCAGCTCAGTCGTTCTGGATCGGAAGCGCTACACCGTAGTCGGCATCGCGCCTCCGGGCTTCCGCCAAAATGACGACGAAGCCGACGTTTTCGTTCCACTAGGCCAGGACACCGCACAGTTTCTGAAAAGTCGCGGCCCTCATCCCATTAACGTGATTGCGCGCCTCCGCCCCGGCGTCACGCCTCCCAACGCGCAAGCCGAATTGCAATTGATCGCGCATCATTTATCGCAAGCCTACGCGGAAACCAACGCCGATCGCACTTTCCTCGCTGTGCCGTTGCGCCCGGAAGTGGGAGACGTCCGCTCCACGCTCTGGCTGCTGCTGGGCGCGGTCAGCTTGGTCCTTCTGATCGCCTGCGCAAACGTCGCCAGCCTTCTTCTCGCCCGCGCAGTTTCACGCCAGCGCGAACTTTCCATGCGCGCCGCACTCGGCGCCAGCCGCGGACGCTTGGTCCGCCAATGTCTCACCGAAAGCGCGGTCCTAGGCCTGGCGGGAGGGATCCTCGGAGTCCTCCTCGCTTACGTTGGCATTCGTCCTTTCCTTGCGTTCTGGCCCGGCAATCTGCCGCGCGCCCAAGAAGTCCAGCTCGACTGGCGCGTAATGCTTTTCGCCGTATCCATCTCTCTGCTCAGCGGTTTTCTCTTTGGTCTCGCGCCGGCCCTCCGCGCTCCAGCTCGTCATCTTGAACAAACACTCCGCTCCAGCTCTCGCACAATCACTGGAACCGCGCGTCGTCTTCACAGCATATTTGTAGTCTCCGAAATCGCTCTTGCGCTTGTTCTCCTGGTCGCCGCCGCGATGTTAGGCCGCACGCTTCTGCGAGTTTCCTCGCTCGATCCTGGTCTCAACATCCACAATGTCCTGGTCACCCGTATGGCGCTCTCTCCCGGAGTCCTCGCAGACCCAGCGCGCATCCGTCCGGCTTGGCAGGACGTAATCGACCGCGCCAGCCAGGTTCCCGGCGTTCAGTCCGTCGCCATCGTTGACACCGTTCCAATGCGCGACGGCAACAATCAGATCGGCTATTGGCCCAGCGCCAACGTGCCGCCGGAAAATCAACAGCCCACAGCGTTGGCCACCAGCGTCTCGCCCAATTATTTAAACGTAATGGGCCTCCATCTCCGTCGCGGCCGCTTTTTCAACGATCGAGACCGCGCGGGCAGCCAGCTCGTTATCGTTATCGACGACGTTCTTGCCCAAAGCGCCTTCCCCGCGCAAGACCCCATCGGCAAACTTCTTTGGATGCCCGACATGGACTACGGCCCCTTTACCGTAATCGGCGGCGTCGGCCACGTTCGCCATTGGGGACTCGCCGGCGACGACCAAGCCGCGGTCCGCGCGCAGTTCTACTATCCCTTCGCGCAACTCCCCGACCAGTTCCTGCGTCGCTGGTCCGAACTGATGTCCGTAGCAGTGCGCACGAATGTCGAACCGTTGAGTGTGGTCGAGTCGCTTCGCCGGCAAGTGCGCGGCGCTACCGGCGATCAAGTTGTTTACGAGGTCCGCACCATGGAGCAGTTAGCCAGAGGCACGCTAGCCCGCCAACGCTTCCTATTGCTCCTCTTCAGTATTTTTGCGGGTTTGTCTTTAGTACTCGCCTGCGTCGGCATTTACGGAGTGCTAGCCTACCTAGCCAACCAACGCGTACCCGAGATCGGCGTACGCATCGCGCTAGGCGCGAGCCCCGCCGATGTTATGTGGCTGATTCTTCGAGATAGTCTCGCGATGCTCGTGGTTGGCGTTGCTGTCGGCACGCTTGCCGCAATAGGAGCCGGACATCTCTTACAGCATTTAGTAGAAGGAATGCAGCCCACCGGCCCATCGCCTTACGCCATCACCATATCCCTGCTAGTCGCCACGGCCGTTGCGGCAAGCCTGATCCCGGCCGGCCGCGCCAGCCAGGTTGACCCCATGAAAGTCTTGCGCCAAGAATAATTGTGGACTGAGTTTTCTTCTCTCTCAGCGACGACGAAATGAAGTTTACAGATTAAGGTGTGGCGCTTTTCGCTTGCCTAGCGCCGCGCTTTAGCGCGGCATCTTCCATTCAAAGTTAAACGCTCAACTAGAAGTTAGTGTTGAGGATTGCCGGTTGGTTTTTATTTCCTATCGCTTGCATCCCCGCTTTTCGTCAGGGCACGACTTTAGTCGTGCCATTGACGACACAAAATAAATGCGGCTTCAGCCGCTGAGGGAACCTTTTTCCCGCGCGGCCCCTTGCAAGGTGCAAGTTCCGCAAGTGCGATTTTGAAATCGTTTTATTCTCGGCCGTCTAGCGAAACCACCCGGAATCCGCGCCGGCCTTGCGCCCTTCTTCCGTCAAATCCTCCAACGATTGTTGCAATTTCTCTTTCTGCTCTTCAATCTGCTTGATCTGCCTGTTACGGTCTTCAATGTAAATCACGCCCGCCGAGGCGCCACTCATGGGATCCACAGTGACCGCTCCCTTCTTCTTAATCTCTTCCTGAATTCCAGCGATTTGCCTATCCAGTCCAGCCATTTGATCTCGTATGGCATTCGCTCTCCCGCGCCAGTACGCTTCGTTGTTGCCGGAAGATCCCGAACCAGCGCTAGCTCCGGAGTTCGCGTATGAATTTCCGCCGTACGAGGCTCCTCCACTCTAGCTCCCCGATCCCACTAACGAAACCCCATGCCCCGACAACCCCGACAACTTGTCCTCGGTATACACCTTCGTAGTCTCAGTCTTCGGCTTCTGCGCCTTCGCCTGACGCGCAACAGCTCCCAACGATTGTTCCCGCGGCGCAGATTGATCCACCATCTGCGGCTCCGAAGCCGCCTTAGTCTGAGTTTGGTTCTGCGTCTGCGCTTGCGCCTGAGTTTGCCCTTCCACAGGCGCTGCCGCCGTCGAAGAAGACCCAGCCTGCGATAATTGGCCAAACGCCACCGGCGCAACGCACAGCATAAAGCAACCCGCCGCCATCCAAGGCTTCACGGTAATAAGCTTCTCATTTGTATTTCTCAAGGTTATCTCCTACTTAAGCTGGTTTGACTTTGTAGTGCCGCCCTCTTGCGCTGAGATACGAAGGGTGGACGGCATCCTGGCCTAAAATTACGGGGAATTGCCCTGACACAACCGTATGCCGGCATCCATCCAGCGTCAACGCGTCCGATCGCGCCCACATCCTCCAAATTACCTGTCCGCAAGGCCAGTCAGCCCCAGCAACCTTTCACGCTTTCAGAGCAGCTTATTTCACCAGCAACCTCGAACAATTAATTCTTTCAATACGTACCTGAGTCAGGTTAAAACTTACGCGAGAGAAGTACCTCCAATCGAAGTTGATGTGCCGGGAAGTAGAGCAATCATGTTTGCATTAGATCTCAGGCGATAGATCGTTAGAGCCGCACGCAGCGAGAGGCTTTATGGAAACACTAGCGCAGGACATCCGCTACGCGCTCCGCACCCTAAGAAAATCCCCCGGCTTTGCGCTCGTCGCAATCCTCACGCTGGGCCTCGGCATGCAACCGGATCACGTTTTCGTCACCAGAGTCGCTCTTCCCGAGCGCTACAAAACGGCCGACCAAATAGCCGGCTTCTATCGCCCGTTGTTGCAACGCATAAAAGCGCTGCCCGGTGTTGTGGACGCCGGCGAGACCACCGCGCTTCCTCCTTACGGCGGTATCGACACCGAAATCGAAATCCCCGGAAAGTCGCACTCGGAAAAATGGAACGCAATCTATTGTCTTTGCAGCGAAGGATACTTCCCGGTGCTGAAAATCGAATTCCTGGAGGGCCGCCCGTTTAACGAATCAGAAGTGAACGCACGGCGCAAAGTCGCGGTAGTGAATCAAACTTTCGTGAAAAAATATTTATCCGGCGATAATCCCATCGGCAAGCAGGTCCAAATCAAGCAGCTTTCCGAATTCGCCGACAAAGTTTCCGATCCCACCTTCGAAATCATAGGCGTCGTTTCCGACGTCAAAAATAACGGCCTTCAGGAACCAGTCGGCCCGGAACTCTGGGTCCCATACACCGTAACCGGTTCCGCCTTCCGCGGCATCCTGGTCCGCACTGCGCAAGAGCCGCTCTCCATGATGAATGCCGTGCGCCACGAAATCTGGGCCACTGATTCCAACGCCGCTCTTACACTCACCGGCTCTCTCGAAGGCTACATCAGCCAATTTTCCTACGCCGGCCCACGCTTCGGCTTCATGCTGATGACGATCTTCGCGTCCATCGGACTGATTCTCCTCACCATCGGCGTTTACAGCGTGCTCGCCTACACCACCGCCCAACGCACGCAAGAAATTGGAATTCGCATGGCCCACGGAGCGGAAAGCTCCGACGTCCTCAAAATGGTAATCCGCATGGGACTTCGCCTCGTAGCCATCGGCGTCGTCGTCGGCCTGTTAGCCAGCCTCGCCCTGGGAAAAATCATCGCCACGCAACTCTGGGGCGTCTCCGCCTACGATCCCTTGACGTTAATGCTAGTCCCCACCGTCCTGCTCCTCGTCGGCCTCGTAGCCTGCTGGCTCCCCGCTCGCCGCGCCTCGCGGGTCGATCCCCTAATCGCCCTCCGCCACGAATAACCCTCGATAGTTCACGTGGCAATTTCGACCGTCAGGGCACGACTTTTTACCCTGAACTTGCCAACGGTAGTCGTGCCGTACCTAACCCAAAGTCAGCGCGGCTTCAGCCGCTGAGGTAATCCTCGTGGTCTGATTTCAGCCACGACATAGAGTCTGCAAAATCCAAACGCCCTATCCGCTGAAATTCCGAGTTAGTGGCTGCCGCACAATCTCCTTGGCCACGCGCGAAGTCGTCGCCGACATGCGCCGCGAATTCACGTTCTCGCTTCTCGATAGCAGCACTTATCGGTATACTCCGCATCATTCCGTTCTGTGGCGACGTTATCCGCCGCGAGCGCCCTAAATGGTACAAGAAAAACTCCGCGTCCACTTCAGCGACTATCTGGCCAAGGCCGAAGTGGTGATCTACACCGTGCTTGCGCTGCTGCTTTTTATAACCGCGCTCGCCACCATTGCAAACGCCGGCAAAATGCTTTGGGACGGCTTGGCTCATTGGGCCATCGCCAATCAAACGTTGCTGGTACTGGACCAATTGCTCGTAGTGCTCATGCTTGTCGAGATTCTGCACACCGTCCGCATTTCCATCCACTCCCACTATCTCGTCACCGAACCATTTCTCGTCGTCGGCCTGATCGCTTCCATCCGGCGCATCCTCGTGATCACCCTGGAAGCCGCCACACTAACAAAAGGTGGAACTTGGTCCGGCGAAGGCGCCAGCATATTCCGCGCCAGCATGTATGAATTAGGATTGCTCGGATTCCTGGTCCTGGTCTTGGTAATTTCCATCGCCCTCCTTCGCCGCTACGCTCCCTCCCCCAAAAACGCCGAAAGCTAAACCTTCACCCGACAAACTTCCTGGCCTTGATTTCCATGTAGCTGAGGTCTTCAAACCTGAGGCTTTCTTAAGTTGAGACCAGAGTTCGCGAAAGCCAACTGTTCGAAATTGTGTGTCGAGAAAAACGTCGCGCTCGCCGAGTAGCGCAGAGTAAAGTTTTGGAACCGTGGGTGGTTAACTGACAAACCATTATTGCCCGCGGTAGCATCCTGACGTAACATGCAGCACCAATGTCCGATTCACCTTCCAAGCCAATCTACACCTCCGACTCCGTATCGAACCGCACGCTCGAAATCGCGCATGTCCTTTTCACGGACATCGTCGGCTACTCAAAACTGCCGATGGACGAGCAGGAACGATTGTTGATGCAATTGCAGGATGCGGTGCGTAAAACGCCAGAATTTGGGCGTGCCGAGACCAGCGACGAGCTCATTCGCCTCCCCACCGGAGACGGCATGGCGCTTGTTTTCTTCCGGGATCCCGAAGCGCCCGTTCGATGTGCGTTGGAGCTAAATCGGGCTTTGCGCAACTATCCCCAAATAAAGCTGCGCATGGGTATTCATTCCGGCCCGGTCTACCGAGTTGCGGATATCAACGCCAACCGAAACGTTGCTGGCGGTGGGATTAATATCGCGCAGCGTGTTATGGATTGCGGAGACGCTGGCCATATTCTTGTTTCAAATGCGGTGGCGGAAGTCATTGGTCAGCTCAGTAGCTGGCGCCCAACGTTGCATGACCTCGGTGAGGTCGAAGTCAAGCACGGGCTTCGGTTGCGAATCCACAATTTGTACACCGAAGAAGCCGGGAATCCTGGGATGCCGAACAAGGCCGTTCCACGGCGATCACCTCCTATGCTTCGCTTCTGGCACAACAAGGTCGCGGTTGGGATGAGTGCTCTTGTCCTTGTTTGCTTGTTTCTCGCCGCAGCTTTCTACTTCAGGCACGCCGGGCATTCTCTTGCCGGCTCTTCCGGGTTAACATTAGTGCAGAAGCGGATCTCATTTGTTGGTGATGCTTACATGCCCGCGATCTCGCCGGATGGAAATTTCGTAGCTTATCTAGCTGGGGGCCAAGGAGATCAGAAACTAATGATGCAGGATTTATCTGGGGGGTCCCAGCGTCGAGCTTTTACACGGAGATTTTTTGTCGGACCCCCGGTGGTCCCCCGATGGCTCCGAACTTTTGTTCCGGGGTAGCCTCGATGGGAAAACTCGGGGCACATTTGTGGTTGCTCGGCTCGGCGGAACGGCCCGACGAGTGGCCGAGTTCGGGGACTCGTGCTGGTCGCCTGATGGATCGCAGATTATAAATGCAAAAGCTACAGAAAAAGGAGCGGTGTTCTTGGTTAACAAATTGACTGGAGTCGAAAAAAGAATCCCTATCCCATGCGGATACCAATGGCTAGCCGATATCGACTGCTCTTCAAAGACCGGAATGCTACTTTTACTTACGGAAACCGCCGGGAAGGATCAGATATGGACGATGACTACCGATGGGACCGAGCAGCGCAAACTAGTTGATGGGGAAAGCAGAATTGGAACCGCTCGTTGGTCAGCTACTGGCGATGCAATCTACTACCTCCATCCCCGAGGAGACACAGCCGACCTTGTGAGGCTTCCAGCTTCGGGAACATCCGCAGGATCATCAGTAGTCATGAGTGGGTTAAGGACTGGTGGCGATTTTACGCTCTCAGCTGAAGGATCGAAGTTGGCGTATACGGAGAAAGAATATTCCGCAAACTTATGGTCGGTCGAAACTCCAGCCTCTGGAGCAATCGCAAAGATCGAGAAGCCACTAACTTCGGGGACCTTAACATCTGGTGATCCGAGTATATCTCCGGACGGCCGCTGGGTGGCATTTGTGATGAACAGATCTGACACCGAAGGTAACGTCTACAAAATGAGCGTCGACGGCGGCACACCGATACAACTGACATTCTTCGATGCTGCCAGGTCTTCAAGCCCCGCCTGGTCGCCGGATGGCCGACGCATAGCATTCACCTGCGATCAAGGAGGCACTGCGAAACTCTGGACAGTTGATACCAACGGCGGCTCGGTCCGGTCGCTAGAAAAAACGGACACATCAGACACTAACGATGGTCTCGCTTGGGCCCCTAGCGCCCAAATCATTTACCAACAGCCGGGACTTCATAATCTTTGGCGCCTGAATGTTGAAACTCAAGAAGAGGAGGCTATTCTCCCGAAGGACTCAGAGGGTTGGCTAGCTTCGAGACCGATATTCTCGCCAGATAGCAAAAAAATCGCCATATACTGGAATCGGCCCGATCATGACGGGGTATGGGTTATCAGCTTGGAAAAGTACTCAGAGAAATTTTTCGGACCACTTCACTATTCTCCCTTCGGGTGGTCCCCGGACGGCAATTTTATCTACGCGTTCATACCCGAGGGGGGACGAGAGATAATCCTAATAGGTCTCGGAGATTCGAAACAGTCGAAGCCGATAATTACTATGCCCGGCGCTATCGATTCGGCTTCGATTAGTCCTGATGGGCGAAAGATCGTTGTCAGTGTTACAGAAGTAAAATCGGACGTGTGGCTTATGAAGAACTTTGACCCGCTGTCCGCTAAGGCAAAATAGTCGGGTGACCGATCGTTTACGCACTGTGAAGGATTCACCTCCTGCGGACGACACTCAGACCGATCTCCCACTCTTACCCGCGTAACAGACCTTGGATTCCGTGCTTTTGCGGCCACGTCGCCTCCGACCCGAATAAAAGTCCACCGCCTCGCACCCTGTTGAACCTCTTTGATAATGTGCCCTTCTTCCCTCGTTAGAAATGTCCCCTAAACTGCGGCCCGGAGGGGCGGCAGTGAAGAGGACAGCGATGAGCTTAATGGAACTGCAACGGGTAGAA